>JGI2924J29684_1078341_pt1 | contig 42337 bp, 36 predicted proteins | sample BenlonsequencITS_FD_29684 | JGI IMG/M metagenome (IMG submission 29684) | reverse complement strand
GGCTTGCGGTTGCATGGCCTCAGCGAAGCCGTTCCTGCACCCGCCGTTGAATGGTTTCGCTTACCCGGTCGCTTAGCTGCAAGCTGGTCAGTAGCGCCGGAATGTCCTCTTCAAGGTTGATCGAAAAATTGATTGGTCTGCCACCTTCCAGAGCCGGGTTGCGGCCATTCAGACGTAGCCCGAGGTTCAGCTTGCCGCTCTCATCATAGCGGACGTCGCTGCTTAGCAAATCATAATGAAAATCGTGCAGGGCCTCGCTGACGATTCTCATGGCCGGGTTTGCCTGGCCGAGGGCTTCGATCTTTGGTGAGCGAAAGCGCAGTACGCCGCCGGGTGCGCGTGCGGCAAGCTGCCCCTGATCCACGCTCAGGCCCGTGGCGCTGCGGTGAACCTCGAAGCTGCCGTCGATCAGTCCGCTGCCGCTGAGCCCTTCGGTTGGATAGGCCGCCAGCACCTCTCCCAGTTGCACACCTTGCACCCGGGCGTTGAGCTGCTGATGCGCAACGGCAAGGTCGAGGGTTGCGGGCTCCAGCCAGAACCGGCCGCCGAGGATGTGCGTTTCGGCAGTCAGCCAGCTCAGGCGCCCTTGTGCTGGCTGATCGAGGCTGGCGCTGTACGCACCACGCAGCAGCAGCGGGCCGAAAGTGAAGCCGGGGTTGAGCTGCGCCAGGCGCAATTCGGTGATATCCATCTGCAAACGATTGCGCTGCAGGTTTCCGGCAAGGCGCGCATCGAGGCCGGATATCTCTGTGCGGTCGTAGATGCCCGCCAGACCCCGGGCTTCCAGGGTGAGGCTGGCTGACGGCGCACTGCCATCCGCCGGCAATGAAAGCTTGCCGTCGCCCAGCAGTCGCCCACTGTTCAGCTCGAGTGCCGCCGGCCAGGCGGTGAAGCTGCGGGCCAGTGGGTTGCCAGCCCGCAGGAACACCTCTTGCAACTTGCCATTTACTTGTAGAGGACCGTTCCAGACCTTGTTCAGATTGGCTGCCAGTGCCAGGCCGGCGTCATTGCTCAGCGGTCCGGTTGCGCTCAGCCGCGTTGTGTCGATGTCCAGCTGGCTGCTCCAACGCCAGCCTTGTGCGATCAGCTGCGGATGCTCCAGTGCGCCCAGGCGCAGCTCCACGGGGCCGCGGAAGCGCCACGCGCTCGCTTTGGCCCCGCTGCGCTCGATCTGCAGACTGAGCGGCTGCGGCAGCTCGGCGCGCAGCTGACTGGCCGCAAGTTCAGCGCTGGTCAGTCGAGCGAGGGTTACACGCGAAGCCTTGTGCAGTTGCAGGTCGATCCGCTCGAGATCGGCTCGGCCGGAGAGGTTCAGCGTGGTATCCAGGCCTTGTAGCGCAAGCGAATCAAGTTGCAGCTTGCTGCTGCGTACGTGCAGGCGTGCCTGTTCGATATCCAATGCGTAAGGCGCGGTTGTCGCCAGCTGCGCGCGAGCCTGCAGCGTTGCGGGGGAATTGCCCTGGACTTCGAGCCTAAGCTGTAGTGGCAGGCGCCCTTGAACCGTTGCCCCTTCCGCAGGGCTGATGTCGATGTTCAGAAGGGTGGGGCGCAGGCTTTTTGGCAGTTCGGCGATCAGCGCTGGCTCGGGGCGCAGTTGGAGGTTGGCTTTCAGCTCGGTGGGCAGCCACAGGCCGTCCTTTCCATTTGCCGCGAGATCGATCTCACCCTGCAACTCGCCAAGGCCGATGACCGGCCAGAAGGCCGGCAGGTGGGCGGAGAGACGCAGGTCACCGGCAGCATCGCGCCAGTCGAGCGCGCCGCCCGGCCTTTGTGGCAGGGCTAATGACCAGCCAGCGCCGAGGCGCATGTCCGTAGGCATGTCCGGCAGCGCGGTGGGTTGATAGCTTGCCCAGTCCCCGAGCCATTCCAGCAGCCAGGGCGCTTCCGGCAGGTTGCCCATCAATAGGGTGCCGCTCCACAGCATCCGTTCATCGGCACGCGTCAGCTGCTGGCGGGTTTCCAGGCGCGGCTGCTCGTCGATCAGCAGCTTTGCCTCAATCAGGCTGTGCAGTTCATCGGAACGCTGAGCGTCGATCATGAGCGATAGCTGCCGCTCATTGCGTTGCAGATCAAGGCGGGCCTGAAGCGGCAGCAACGATTCGCCGGAATGTTGCAGCTGCAACGACCCCCGTTCGTCGCAACGCCCCTTGGCGCACGGCAGCTCCATCTGCAGATCGACTATGGTCAATCGCTGCGGCAGCCAGGCAGCCCATTGTTCGTATCGTTCGAGGTCTGGCGGCGAGGGTTCGTCAGAGGCTTCTGGCAGCGCAGACAATGTGACTCGGGCGCGCTCAATGGCCAAGGACTGTGGCGGCAAAGGGCGGAAAAAACTGGCTATCTGCAGATTAACTGCGCCTATCTGCGCAGCTACGTTCAGGCCGTCGGCTGTCTTTTGAACATAGTCCAGCCGGTCGATAAACACGCCTTGGCTAGAAAGACGCAAGCCCTGCCACTCGAGTCGCTCGATACCTTGCGCACGCTTGAACAGGTTCCACTGATACCAGGCGAAACCGCCAGCGAGCAGTGCCGATACCAGTAAGGCTGATAACAGCCAGAGCAGGATTCTCGACGGTTTTGTCATCGGCACTTCCAATAGGCGAGGGATACAGCATAGCTGCATAACAGGCGCAGCGGCCTGTGCGCTGGCGAGGTGCAAGACGCGACAATCGGATGTGCACGAAGTTCAGTCGGAGGCCGCGGCAGCCCTTGTGCCAAGGGCGTTTGAACGCCGTGCGCCGAACTTGTGCACATTTGCTCGCCGGCCGTGTCAAGGGCTTATGACAAACTGTCGCAAATCGGCGGAATCCATAGAACGTTAATAACCAATTGAAAAATAAGCGTTTTTTTCGTTGGCGAAAAAAACGCCAGTTTAAGCGCAGCCCCCATGACACGTGGCGTTCGACGATTTGTCTGCTGTTTGTCCACTGAGTTATCCACAGCTTCTGTGGATTAAAAACAGCTGTGATCCGGATCTAATTTTTTCGCTTTTGACAAGACTTTAACTCTCGGAAAAAAGGAGTAGAGTGCGCGACCTTATCCATCCAGCCCCCCTGATGTGCATGAGAACGCGTACCTCCGCTTCCGCTTCCTTCACTACTTCCACTCCATCGGCACGTCTGCCGCTGCGTATGGCGCTGTGGTTGCTCGACAGCCAGCACCTGGGCCGCAACCAGGGCGTCAAGCGAATCGCCGGCCGTCTGCTCAAGCAGCCCGCGCGTGAGGGCGTGGTAGAGGCGCAGAGCCGCCTCGGGCGCCTGCTCTGCTGCGAGTGCGAAAGTCAGCGTGACCGCCGCATTGGTTTCGAACTGCTGCGTCAGGCCGCACGCGCCGGTGACTGCCAGGCACAGCTGGAGCTAGGCCGTCTGTATGGCGAGCCGGACCACCCCGAGCCGGCCAAGGCGCGCCTCTGGCTCGAGCAGGCTGCAGCGCAAGGCTCGCAGGAAGCGGTGCGCTTCCTGCAACGGGTCAAGGCCTAAGCGGGTCAGCCCCGTCTCCCTGCGGGTCGCTATACTGCCCGGCAATTTCGCCGGAGCCTTTCATGTCCTTTGATCCTCTTCATCTATTGATCGGTCTGGCGCTCGGCGTGGTCGCTCTGGCCGCGTTGAGCGTTTATCTGCAGCGCCGTCTGTCGTCCAGCGAAGCCGAGCAGGCGATGCTCGACGAAAGGCTCAGGCAAGCCGCGCTGGCCCAGGAAGGGCTGGCCGCGCAGCTGGATGGCTGCCGGATCGAACTCGCCGAAGTGAATGGCATAAAGTCCGCGCAGCAGGCCGAGCTAGCCGCGTTGCGCCGGGAGACCGAGCTGCTGTGCACACAGCGTGACGGCAACATCGAAACCATCGCCGACCTGCAGGCCGAGCGTGACGCTCAGATGGGAGAGTTGCGCCGGCTGAGCGCAGCGCATGCAGCGCTCGAAGCCGAATTGCGCGAACAGCACAATGCTCATCAGCAGCGTCTGGCTGACCTGCAGGCTGCACGTGACGAGCTGCGCGCGCAGTTCGCCGAGCTGGCCGGGAAGATCTTCGATGAGCGCGAGCAGCGCTTCAGCGAATCCAGTCACGAGCGTCTCGGCCAGCTGCTCGAGCCGCTGAAAGAGCGTATCCAGTCGTTCGAGAAGCGTGTCGAGGAAAGCTACCAGAACGAGGCGCGTGAGCGATTTTCCCTGGCCCGTGAGCTGGAGCGGCTGCAGCAGCTGAATCAACGCCTGGGCGATGAGGCCACCAACCTGACCCGCGCGCTGCAAGGCCAGAAGACGCAGGGCAACTGGGGCGAGCTGGTGCTGGAGAAGGTGCTGGAACACGCCGGGCTGGAAAAGGGCCGTGAGTACCATACGCAGGTCAGCCTGAAGAGTCCGGATGGCGAGCGTTTCCAGCCGGATGTGCTCATTCATCTACCGGGTGACAAGCAGGTGGTGGTTGATGCCAAGGTCAGCCTGACCGCTTATCAGGCGCTGACCTGCGCCGAGGACGATAGCAGCAGGGCGCTGGCACTCAAGCAGCACGTTCAATCGCTGCGCAGCCATCTCAAGGGCCTCTCCCTCAAGGACTATCAGCGCCTGGACGGGTTGCAAAGCCTCGACTTCGTATTGCTCTTCGTCCCGATCGAAGCGGCCTTCGCGGCTGCGCTGCAGGCGGACCCGGATCTGTTTCAAGAGGCCTATGGGCGACACATCGTGATTGTCAGTCCGACCACGTTGCTGGCCACGCTGCGGGTAATTGACAGCCTGTGGCGCCAGGAGCGACAAAGCCAGAACGCCCGCGAGATCGCCGAGAAGGCCGGTGGGCTGTACGACAAGTTCGTCGCCTTCATTCAGGATCTCGACGAGATCGGCAGCAGGCTGCAGCAAGTGGATCGCGCCTACCTTGCTGCACGCAACAAGCTCAGCGATGGGCGCGGCAACCTCGTTGGTCGTGCCGAGCAATTGAAGTCGCTCGGTGCGCGTGCCAGCAAGCGCTTGCCGGGAGACTGGCTGGAACGCGCCGGTGCTGAAGAGCTCAGCGAGGTTGGTGACTAGGCGAGGGTCTCAGCGCAACAACAGCACCGCAAGGCCGGTCAGCAGACCGGCGAACATGATCGGCAGGGTGCGTAACGCCAGCTCGCGGCCGCCGATCAGGACGATCAGCATGGCCTTGACCAGGCTGTTGCTCAGTGCGGCGAACACAATGCCGCGTATCGCGACCTCATGGCTCAACCCGTCGTGCGCCTTGCTGGCGAGCGAGAGGGTGATTGCGTCGACATCGGTCAAACCTGCCACCAGCGACACCAGATAGATGCCGGCGTCACCCAGCCAGTGGCGGGCGCCTTCCACCAGCAAAAGAATCAGTACCAGCAGGGCGGCAAAGCGTAATGCCGGGCCCAGTTCGAACGGGTTCTTCAGCAGCGGTTCGGGATTGTCATCGGGCGTCTCGCCGGCACGCAGATAGTAGAACAGCGCGCCAGCCGCATAGATGGCGCCGGCACAGGCCAGCGGCAAGGCGAGGCCGGGCAGCAGGGCCGGATTGACCAGGCCGACTTCCAGCAACACGCGGGGAAACATCAGCGCGGAAGTCGCCAGCAGACCGGCTGCCAGCGCCGCGCGCAGTTGCGGTGCATTGAGCCGAGCCAGCGTGATGGTCATTGCGGTGGACGAGACGATGCCGCCAAGTAGCGCGGTCAACAGCAGGCCGTGCCGCGCCCCAAAGAATCGGATGGCTACGTAGGCGGCGAAGCCGATGCCGGCAATCAGCACCACCATCATCCAGGTGGTGTAGGGGTTGAGCGCCTGCCAGGGGCCATAGCCCTGGTTCGGCAGCGCGGGCAGCAGCACCACGGAGATGAACAGCATCTTCAGCGCGCCTGCCAGTTCGGCCTCGCTGAGCCGCTTCAGCGCCTGATGCAGGCGTGCCTTGAGGCTCAGCAACAGCGCCACCACGATGGCGCAGGCGGCAGCCAGCTCGCGGCTTTCAGCGACTGCCAGGCTGCCGAGAACGAAGGTCAGCAGCAGGGCGACTTCGGTGGTCATGCCGTAATCGCCACTGCGGTGCGCGTCGATGACGTAGCCGGCAATTACCAGCAGAGCGAGCATGCCGAACATCGCTACCCAGGCAAGCGCGCCCAGATGGTTGATGCTGACGGCTGCCAGCCCGCCGAACAGGCCCGCCAGGCCGAACGTGCGAATGCCGGCGACGAGCTCCTGGCCCGCATTGTCCCGACCGCTCCAGGTGCGTTCGGTCCCGATCAGCAGGCCAACGGCAAGCGCCGTAGCGAGGTTAAGAAACAACTCGAGCGTCATCGTTCGCCTCGCTGCCGGCAGTGCAGATAGCCATCAGTGTAACCGCCCGCGAATCGGGGCATCGTCACGGTTCGGCAGGAGCGGGGCGCCCGCAGGCTGCGCTCCCTTATCGCAAGGTCAGATGCCGGCTCATCAGGGCGCGCAGTGCGGCTGGCTTGACCGGCTTGGCAAGAAAATCCAGCCCGCTGGCATGAATCGCCGCGATCAGCTCCGGGCGGCCGTCGGCACTGATCACCACACCCGGCACCGGCTCGCCGAGGCGAGTGCGCAGCCAGGCCATCAGCTCGGTGCCGGTCTGGCCCTCGTCCAGGTGATAGTCGACCAACACCAGTTGCGGGCGAATATCCTCGGCCAGCAGGGCTTCGCATTCGTCGCGGTTGCTGGCGGTCCATACCTGGCAGCCCCAGCGTGTGAGCAGGCTGCTCATGCCGACCAGAATGCTGTCTTCATTGTCGATGCACAGCACCTGGGTACCGGTCAGCGCGCTGTGCTGCGGTTCCCCGCGTTTTACCACCGGCCGTGGCTGGCTGAGCGCGCGGGCAATCGGTACGGTGACACTGAACACGCTGCCCTTGCCTGGCCAGGAGCGCACCTCGAGGGGATGCTCAAGTACATGGCAGAGGCCGTCAGCGATGGCCAGTCCCAGGCCAAGCCCCTTTTCTGCGCGTGTCTGGTGGCTGTCCAGGCGTTTGAACTCTTCGAAGATCACCTTCAGCTTGTCCTGCGGAATGCCCGGTCCGCGGTCCCAAACCTCGAGCCGCAGGGAGGCGCCTTGCCGCCGCACGCCGAGCACCACCCGGCCCTTCGCGTAGCGGAACGCGTTGGTGAGGAAGTTCTGCAGCACCCGGCGAAGCAGGCGAATGTCACTGTCGACGCGCAGCTTGCTGCCGTGTACGCGGAAATTCACGCCCTGTTCACGGGCCAGTACGGTGAACTCGGTGCCGAGCGTGTCGAACAGCGTGGCCAACGGGAAGGGGTTGCGATCCGGCGTGACCCGGCCGCTTTCCAGGCGTGAGATATCCAGCAGGTCGGTGATCAGGTCCTCGGCCGAGCGGAGCGAGCTGTCCAGATGCTGTACCAGTTCCTGGGCTTCCCTGGGCAAAGCGCTTTGCTGGTGCGACAGCGCCGCGGAGAACAGGCGCGCTGCGTTGAGCGGCTGCATCAGGTCGTGGCTGACAGCGGCGAGGAAGCGCGTTTTCGACTGATTGGCGGCTTCGGCCGTGCTCTTGGCTTCGATCAACGCCTGGTTGAGCTGCGACAGTTCCTGGGTGCGCTCGCTGACCCGCTGCTCGAGACCTTCGTTGGCGTCTTTCAGCGCGCGTTCGGCCTCGCGGTAGGCGGTAATGTCACTGAAGCTCATGACGAAGCCGCCGCCCGGCATCGGGTTGCCGATCAGCTCGACCACTCGGCCATTGGGGAACAGTCGCTCGGAGGTATGCGCGCGGCCCTGGCGCATCCAGTACAGGCGCTTGGCCACATGGGTGTCGGGATCGCCCGGGCCGCACAGGCCGCGTTCGGCGTTGTAGCGAATGATGTCGGCGATCGGCCGGCCGATGTAGACCAGCCCGTCCGGGTACTCGAAGAGTTCGAGATAGCGATGGTTCCATGCCACCAGGCGCAGCGACTGGTCGACCACGCTGATGCCCTGGGTGATGTTCTCGATCGCACCTTGCAGCAGCGCGCGGTTGAACTGCAGTACTTCGGAGGCTTCGCCGACGATGCGCACCACGTCGTCGACCTGCATGTCGCGGCCTTCCAGCGCCGCTTTGACCACCGCGCGCGTGGAGGACGCGCCGAGCACGCCAGCGAGCAGGCGCTCGGTATGTGCGATCCACTGGCCGTCGGCCTGCAGTTTGGGCGTGAAGTCCTGGCCGTGGCGGCGGGCGAAGCGCTGGAAGCTCTGTTCGGCGCGTTCGGCACCGACGAAGCGCGATGCCAGGGTCAGCAGGTCCTCGACGCGCACGGCGAGCAGGCGCCGCGCGCCGGTCGGCGAGGTGATTTCCTGGCCGATGAAGCGGCTGGCCTGCCAGTGCTCGGCTACGTGAGTCTGAGTCAGGATCGATACCCAGAAGAACAGCGTGGCATTGCCGATCAGCGACAGGGTGACGCCCAGGGTCAAGCCGCTGAGGCCGAATCCGAGGCCGCCGTTGTACATCCAGCTCAGGCCCGGGAACATGTCCAGCGGCCAGCCCAGCAAGGGCAGGATCAGCGTGTAGAACCAGATCGCCGCACCGGCGGTGAGGCCGGCGAACACGCCGCGGCGGTTGGCCTGCTTCCAGTACAGCGCGCCGACCATGGCCGGCGCCAGCTGGGTAATGGCGGCGAAGGCGATCTGGCCGATGGTGGCCAGCGAGGCGGTGGAGCCGAGCAGACGGTAGCTGACATAGGCCAGCAGCAGAATCGCCACAATGGTGATGCGGCGTACCGAGAGCATCCAGTGGCGGAAGGCCTCGAAGGGGCGCTCGGCCTCCTGGCGGCGCAGCAGCCAGGGCAGCAGCATGTCGTTGGAAACCATGGTGGAAAGCGCCACGCTGGCGACGATCACCATGCCGGTGGCCGCCGAAGCGCCACCGATAAAGGCCAGCAGCGCGAGCCACGGATGCAGCTCGGCCAGCGGCAGGCTGATGACGAAGGAGTCCGGGGTGACACCGGCCGGCAGCAGCATCTGTCCGGCGAGGGCGATCGGCACGACGAACACGGCAGCCAGCACGAGGTAGAGCGGGAACACCCAGCGGGCCAGGCGGAAGTCCCGTGGTTCGATGTTTTCCACCACCGAAACGTGAAACTGCCGCGGCAGGCAGACAATCGCCATCATCGCCACGGTGGTCTGTACCAGCATCGCTGCCCAGTTGACGTTCTCGCTCCAGAAGTCGGCGAGCTCCGGTGCGTCGTGGGCCCGGTTGAACAGGTCGCCGAAGCCGTTGTACAGGCCGAAGGTGACGAACGCCCCGACCGCGAGAAAGGCCAGCAGCTTGACCAGCGACTCGAAGGCAATCGCCAGGACCATGCCACGGTGATGCTCGGTGACGTCGAGGTTGCGGGTACCGAAGAGGATGGTGAACAGAGCCAGGACGATGGAGACGATCAATGCGGTGTCGCGGGTGCCGGTGCCGGCCGCCTCGACATTGATGCCACTCAGCACATTCACGCCGAGCACGATGCCTTTGAGCTGCAGGGCGATATAGGGCAGCACGCCGACCAGGCAGATCAGGGTGACCACCACCGCGAGTACCTGTGACTTGCCGTAGCGTGCGGCGATGAAGTCGGCAATCGAGGTGATGTTCTCCTGCTTGCTGATCATGATCATCTTCTGGATCACGTGCGGTGCGAACAGCATCAGCAGGATCGGACCCAGATAGATCGGCAGGAATGCCCACAGTTGCTCGGTGGACTGTCCGACTGCTCCGAAGAACGTCCAGCTGGTGCAGTACACCGCCAGCGACAGGCTGTAAACCCAGGGCCGCAAACGCGGCGACATGGAATCGCGGTTGCGGTCACCGTAGAAGGCGATGGCAAACAGGATGGCCATATAGACGAGGGCGACCGCGGCGATCAGCCCGCCTGACAGCTTCATGCAAACTCCAGAAAGCGAGGGGTAGGCGTCAGATCGGTTTCGGCGGGCCCAGAGGTACGCCGCATTCATTCAGCCCTGACGGCCCATTTATAGGCTCAATCCGCGAAGTTTCGCAGCATTGCTGCGCCCCGTGTGCTGGGTTGCGACCAAGGTCGCATGTGTCTAGCACGGGGCTGCAGCAGCGACGCCGGTCGTCTGTGCAATGGTCTGTCGCCTTCGCCATGGGTTACTGTCTCGGCATTCACCCGTCTTTCCTAACAGGAGAATGTCATGTTCAGCCCGCATCCGGTAACCCTGCAGCGCGGAGCGCTGCGCCTGGCGCCGCTGATGGAGGCGGACATTCCGGAGCTGGTGGCCCTGGCGGAACGAAACCGTGCCGAGCTGACCTTCATGAACGGGCCGCTGCGTCCGGACTGGTATCGCCATGCACTGGCGGAGCAGCGAGACGGTCACGCGGTAGTGTTCAGCATTCGAATGGCAGAGCGGTTGATCGGTACTACCCGCTTCGCCGATTTCGTCAGTAGCCTGCCTGCCGCCGAACTCGGCTGGACCTGGCTGGATCAGGCAGAACATGGCACCGGCCTCAATGCCTCGATCAAGTTCCTGTTGCTGCGCCACGCGTTCGAGGAATGGCAGCTGGTGCGGCTGCAACTTAAAACTGCCGCCAGCAACCTGCGCTCGCAGCGGGCGATCGAGAAGCTCGGTGCGCAGCGCGAGGGTGTATTGCGCAACCACCGGAGGCTGGCGGACGGTCGACTCGACGATACCGTGCTGTACAGCATCACCGACCGGGACTGGCCGCAAGTCAGACAATGCCTCGCTGCCGAGTGACTGTCGCCGAAGCTGCGCTACGCATCGCCTGATACAACCACTTCGGTTATCGTGCGGTGCTTTGTCGCGCAGCCCGCTCGATTCATCACCGATGCTGCCAGGCCGTATGTTGGTGAGGCTGGTCCGGTCGTCGCGATGACGCTTACAAGGAGTTTCGATGTCCCGCTCGCAAGAGTTTGCCCACGGTTGCCGTGACATTCTGCCGTTGATCCTCGGTGCGATCCCCTTCGGGGTGATCTTCGGCACGCTGGCGGTCGCGGCCGGGTTGTCCGGGTGGCAGACCATGGGCATGTCATCGCTGGTGTTCGCCGGCTCCGCGCAGTTCATCGCCGTCACGCTGATCACGGGCGGGGTAGGGGCCGCGGTGGTGTTGCTGACGACCTTTGTCGTGAACCTGCGTCATGCCTTGTATAGCGCTGCGCTGCAGCCGTTCGTTCGTCATTTGCCCGGGCGCTGGCGAGTACCGTTGGCCTTCTGGCTGACCGACGAGGCTTTCGCCGTGGTACAGAACCGCTACGCCCGTGATGATGGTTCGCCCTACAAGCACTGGTTCTTCCTCGGTGCCGCGCTGACCATGTACATCAGTTGGCAGCTGGCAACCCTGGCTGGAGTCGCCTTTGGTCGGGCCGTTCCGGATCTTGCCAGCTGGGGGCTGGACTTTGCCATGATCGCCACTTTTATCGGCATTGCCGTGCCGATGATGCGCACTCGCCCGCAGGTCGCCTCCGCACTGGTGGCAGGCGCCGTCGCATTGCTGACCTGGGACTTGCCATACAAGCTCGGGCTGCTTGCCGCCGCGATGGCCGGTATCGTCGTCGGCGTCTGGCTGGAGCGCCGTGCCGAAGCCGCCGCTCGCCTGGAGGGAGCGCTATGAGTACCTGGTTGCTTATCTTTGGCATGCTGGCGATCACCTTCGTGACTCGCTACAGCTTCTTCGCCTGGCCCGACCTGCGTTTCCCCCGGGCCATCGAACAGGGGCTGCATTACGTGCCGGTGGCAGTACTCACGGCCATCGTGGTGCCGGGCATGCTGATGCCGGAGGGGGCTTGGGCGCTGCACTGGGACAACGCCTATCTGCTGGCCGGCCTGCTGGCTATCGCCATCGCCGCGCTCACCCGCAACCTGCTGGCGACGATCGCCGGCGGGCTGCTCAGTTTCTTCCTGCTGCGCTGGGCGCTCGGGCAGTTGCCGATATGAGCCGGATCTCTCGCGGTACCGGTTCGCCGCGATCGTCATCGACTGACGGGCCGGTCGCCAGGCATTCGCAATTCCGCCTGCTGGGCAAGCGGCGTTTCTTGCCGTTTTTCTGCACGCAGCTGCTCGGCGCATTCAATGACAACGTGTTCAAGCAGGCATTGATCCTGGCGATTCTGTTCAAGCTCGGCACGGCCGCGGATACGAGTTTGCTGATCAACCTCTGCGCGTTGTTGTTCATTCTGCCGTTCTTCCTGTTCTCCGCATTGGGAGGGCAATTCGGCGAGCGTTTCGAGAAGGCCTGGCTGATTCGTCGGATCAAGTTCGCCGAGATCCTGATAATGCTGGCCGGTGCGCTCGGCATGTTGCTCGGCAACCTGCCGTTGCTGCTGGTGGTGCTGTTCTGCATGGGCACGCAATCGGCACTGTTTGGGCCGGTCAAGTATTCGATCCTGCCGCAGCAGCTTGCCGAAGATGAGCTGGTCGGTGGCAACGCGCTAGTGGAAATGGGCACCTTTCTGGCGATTCTCGGCGGCACCATCGGCGCCGGCGTGCTGATGGCGAACGAAGCCTACGCCGAACTGGTGGCGGTCAGCGTGGTGCTGATCGCGCTGGCCGGGTATCTGGCAAGCCTCGCTATTCCTGGCGGAACGGCCGCCCTGCCGACCCTACATATGGATTGGCACGTGCTGCGTCAGTCATGGCGAATCCTGCGGCTCGGGTTCGGTCAGCAGCGGGCCGTGTCGCGGGCAATGCTCGGCAACTCCTGGTTCTGGTTTCTCGGTGCGACCTATCTGACGCAGATTCCGGCCTTTGCCAAGGACCACCTGGGGGGCGATGAAAGTGTGGTGACGCTGATCCTTACGCTGTTCTCGGTGGGCATCGCGCTGGGTTCACTGTTGTGCGAACGGCTGTCGCGGCACCATGTGGAGATAGGGCTGGTGCCCTTCGGGGCGATCGGCCTTAGCCTCTGTGGAGTCCTGTTGTGGTGGCATGCGGGGGACCATATGACTACCGCGGCAACCATCAGCTGGCTGGCATTGCTCGGCGAACCCTCGAACTGGTGGGTACTGGCGGACATTCTGGGGTTGGGCATTTTCGGGGGGCTGTATATCGTGCCGCTGTATGCGCTGATCCAGTCGCGCAGCGTGGTTCATGAGCGCTCGCGGGTGGTCGCGGCGAACAACATCCTCAATGCCCTGTTCATGGTCATGTCAGCCATCATCGCGATCGTGCTGCTGGTGTTGCTGAACCTGACGATTCCGCAGCTTTTCCTCGTGGTCTCGCTACTCAGTGTGCTGGTATGTGGCGCGCTGTTCATCGATGTGCCGGAGTTCATCGAGCGGTTTCTGCTTTGGTCGCTGGGGGAGCGGCTGGGCGGGGTGCTGCTGGCGCAGCTGAGGTTGCGTTGATGAGGGGGAGAGGTCGGGGCGCTGAATAGCGCCCCGAATGGCATCAGACGCCTTGCGGGGTCTCCTCGCCGCCGAACGCTTCGAACAGCGCCGGCAGAAACTCGCGGAAGGTCATCATCATCAGCAGGAAGCTGGCGTCCTGCTGAGCGAGAGCATCGTCACCGCCATCCTGTTCGGCCTGGTCCTGCAGCAGTTCCTCGAAGCGCAGGCGCTTGATGATCAGCTTGTCGTCCAGTACGAACGAGAGCTTGTCCTGCCAGGCCAGGGACAGCTGGGTGACCTGCTTGCCGGCTTCCATATGCTGCTGGATCTCATCGCTGGTCAGATCCTGGCGCTTGCAGCGCACCACGCCGCCATCTTCGTGGGTGTCACGCAGCTCGCATTCGTCGAGCACGAAGAAGTCGGCCGCAGACTTCTGCGTCTTCACCCAGTCGGTGAGGGTGGCGCTTGGGGCGATTTTCACCGTCAGCGGGCGCACCGGCAGAGAGCCGATGGCTTCGCGCAGGGTGGAGAGCAGGTCTTCGGCTTTCTTCGCACTGGCCGAATTCACCAGAATCAGCCCGCGCTCGGCGTCGATCGCGGCGAAGGTACCGGACTTGCGAATAAAGGCGCGCGGCAGGAAGGCCTGGATGATCTCGTCCTTGATCTGATCGCGTTCCTTCTTGTAGACCTTGCGCATCTGCTCCGCTTCGATCTCGTCGATCTTCTCCTTTACTGCGTCCTTGACCACGCTGCCAGGAAGGATGCGTTCTTCCTTGCGCGTGGCGATCAGCAGGAAACCCTGGCTGACATGTACCAACGGTGCGTCTTCACCCTTGCCGAAAGGTGCGACGAAGCCATAGGTGCTCAGTTCCTGGCTGGCGCAGGGACGGGCGGATTTTGCGGCCAGTGCGGCTTCGAGTGTCTCGGCATCCAGAGCGACATTTTGGGTGAGACGGTAAACGAGCAGGTTACGAAACCACATGGCGAGGTAAATCTCCGGAAAGCAAAGGGGGGCATTATTCCCGCCTGGCTACTTAAGGCCAACCCTTGATGAAGTGAACGGGCTGCGGGCAGGAAAAAACGCCGCTTTAAAGAGGGATTTCCTAAGTCTTTGGAACTTCTGCAATTTTTTTTTCGAAAGGGGGTTGCCAAGGTCAGGAACCCTCTCTAGAATGCGCCCCACTTCGAGAGCAAACGGGTGATTAGCTCAGCTGGGAGAGCATCTGCCTTACAAGCAGAGGGTCGGCGGTTCGATCCCGTCATCACCCACCACTCGAGGTTTAGCGCAGCGGTAGTTCAGTCGGTTAGAATACCGGCCTGTCACGCCGGGGGTCGCGGGTTCGAGTCCCGTCCGCTGCGCCATATTCGCTTCATGGGTCCACTGAACGCCCTGGAGCAACAGAAAAAACGGCCATTAAAGGCCGTTTTTTTTTGCCCATTTTTTTATAGGCCGATGTAACCGGTCCGCTCCGGCTTCCCTTCAGCAGAAATGCTACGCGCTTCCTTTCTTTGCCATCTCTTTACCGTGCTTGCCCGGAGGCGCGGTAGCCAGTGCCTGGATGCGCTGCTAAGCTCGGGCACTGATTTTTTGAAATGCTCACAGCGCTTAAGGAAACAGCATGAAACTGAGACACCACCGTTTGGCACCTGCGGTTGCGCTGGTTGGCCTGGTATTGGCCGGCTGCGACTCGCAGACCAGTGTCAAACTCGACACTCCGGCGCAGAAGGCGTCCTACGGCATCGGCCTGAACATGGGCAAGAGCCTCGCGCAGGAGGGTATGGACGATCTCGATTCCCAGGCTGTGGCGCAGGGCATCGAAGACGCCATCGGCAATAAAGAGCAGAAGCTCACTGATGAGCAGCTGATGGAAGCGTTCACCTTCCTGCAGACGCGAGCCGAAGAGCGCATGACCGAGATGAATGCCAAGGCGGTCGAGGCTGGCAAGAAGTTCCTTGAAGACAACGCCAAGCGTGACGGCGTGAAGACCACCGAGTCGGGCCTGCAGTACGAGGTCGTCAAGTCCGCCGAAGGTCGTCAGCCGACCGAGAACGACGTGGTGACCGTGCATTACGAGGGCAGCCTGACCGACGGCACCGTCTTCGACAGTTCCATCAAGCGCGGCAGCCCGATCGACCTGCCGGTTGGCGGCGTTATTCCGGGTTGGGTCGAGGGCCTGCAGCTGATGCACGTCGGCGAGAAGTTCAAGCTCTACATCCCGAGCGAGCTGGCTTATGGCGAGCAGAGCCCGAGCCCGCTGATCCCGGCCAATTCGGTGCTGGTGTTCGATCTCGAGCTGCTGGATATCAAGGGTGACGAGCAGTCGTCAGCCGAGCAGCCTGCCGAAGCGGCAGAACAGCAATAAGCGAGCGCTGCATTGCCCGAAACAAAAACGCCCCGATTTGATCGGGGCGTTTTTGTTAGTGCTCGAGCGGATTAGTCGTCCATCTGCGACTGCAGGTAGTTTTCCATTCCAACCTTGTCGATCAGGCTCAGCTGGGTTTCCAGCCAGTCGATGTGCTCTTCTTCGGCCTCGAGGATGTCTTCCAGCAGTTCCCGGCTGCCGTAGTCGCCGACGCTCTCGCAATAGGCAATGGCAACCTTCAGGTCCTGGACGCCACCTTGCTCCAGGCGGAGGTCGCATTCGAGCATCTCGCGCGTGTTCTCTCCGATCTGCAGCTTGCCAAGATCCTGCAGGTTCGGCAGGCCTTCGAGGAAGAGGATGCGCTTGATCAGCTTGTCCGCATGCTTCATCTCGTCGATGGATTCTTCGTACTCATGCTTGCCGAGCTTGCCGAGACCCCAGTCCTCATACATGCGCGCGTGCAGGAAGTACTGGTTGATGGCTACCAGCTCGTTGCCGAGGATCTTGTTGAGGTGCTGAATGACCAGCTTGTCGCCTTTCATGTAGTTAGCCTGCCTGGAGCGGTGGAAGTAGAACCAGTCTGGCCACGGTAAGGTGACCTGTCAAACCTAAGTCCTTGAATGCAAAAGCTAAAACCTAGCGAGAATGGTTGCGTTCCGCATCCAGGCCGGCAAGCGGCTGATTTGCAGGCAAAAAAAAGCCGGGCATGGCCCGGCTGTACGGCTTCAGTCTGTCAAGCCTGAACGAAACTCGCAGGGTAGGCGAGGGCTGTCTGGGCATTCTGTACATTGCTCAGCGTCTCGCGAACGACCTGTTTGGCCACGCAGGCACACTTGCCGCACTGGGTTGCGACGCCGGTCGCTTCGCGCACCGCACGATAGCTGCAGCAGCCTTCATAGATAGCATCGCGAATCTGGCCGTCGGTGACACCCTGGCAAAGACAGACGTACATAAAGCACTACCCGTTCATTTCGTTGATGGCTGGGATGCTAATCAGAATGAGAATAATTGTCAAAGCCCGGCTGTCGGCGATCTACAAAAGATTGCGTTTTTTCAGGGTTTAGTTGATGGGCCGCTAATTGAGCATCAGCGCAGCCCGGCCGGGTGCACTGTCGTTGCGGTAAACTGCGCCCCTTTCAGAAACTGGAGCCTACTCATGGCGCTGCAAGCCACGCCTTACAAAGTTGAAATAAATCTTACCGATCTCGATCGTCATGTTTATCAGGATCTGCGTTTCACCGTGGCTCGTCATCCGTCGGAAACCGAAGAGCGGATGGTGGCGAGGCTGATCGCTTATATCCTTTGGTACGGCGAGCAGTTGGCATTTGGCCGCGGGCTTTCGGATGTTGATGAGCCAGCGTTGTGGGAAAAGAGTCTGGACGACCGCGTGCTGCACTGGATCGAAGTGGGCCAGCCGGACGCTGAGCGGATCACCTGGTGCTCGCGCCGTGCCGAGCGCTTCAGTCTCGTGGCCTATGGCAACCTGCGCGTTTGGCAGACCAAGGTGCTCGATAGTGTCCGCAGCCTGAAGAAGATCAACGTCGTAGCGGTGGGGCAGGAGGCGCTGGAGTCAGTCTCGCGTGATCTGCCGCGGTCGATCAGCTGGAGCGTAATGATCAGCGAAGGGTCGATGTTCATCACCGATGAGCGCGGCCAGCATGAGATACCCCTGGAATGGTTGATCGGCGAACGCGGCTGAGGCGCTCGCCGATCAGCCCCGCAGGGCGCTACGATTTCTCGATCAAGACTGCCAGAACTGCACGAACGCATTGAACGACATTACCACCCCAACCGCCGTGGCCAGCATGGCCAATATGCCGAACACCAGCATCCAGGTGGGGTGACGGTAGGCGTCGCCGACGATGCTCGCTTTGCGCGAGGCGAGCAGTATGCAACCCAGCGCCAGCGGCAGTACCAGGGCATTCAGCGTGCCGGCCACCACCAGAACCTTCACGGGCTGGCCGACCAGGCTGTAGATCAGCGTCGAGCAGGCGATAAAGGCGATGACCATCCGCTGGTTGTGGCGCTGGATGCTGTCATGCAGCGAGTACATGAAGGTCACACTGGTGTAAGCGGCGCCGATCACCGATGACACCGAGGCAGCCAGCAGCACTACGCCAAAAATCTTGTAGCCGATGGTGCCCATCGAGTGGGAAAACACCGATGCAGCGGGATTGCTCGGATCGAGACTCAGCCCTTGGCTGACGACACCGAGCGCCGCGAGGAACAGGCAGATGCGCACGACTCCGGTGGTGGCGATGCCGATCACTGCGGCGCGAGACACCAGCTTGACGTTCTCGATGCCCGTAATACCAGCCTCGACCAGGCGATGGCCTCCGGAGAACGAGATGTATCCGCCGACCGTTCCGCCGACCAGTGTCACGATCGGCAACAGCAGGATCAGCGGGTCGTCGGGGTTGAAGCTGCGGCTCATGGCCTCCAGCAGTGGCGGGTTCGACTGCAGCATGGCGTAGCCGATCATGCACAGCATCACCAGCCCAAGCACCTGCATCACCGAATCCATCACGCCCTTGGCGTTGCGTAGCAGGAAGATGCCGATGATCAGCACGGCGGCGATCAGCGAACCGATCAGCGGCGGGATGCCGAAGATCACGTTCATCGCCAACCCGGCACCGCCGATGTTGCCGATATTGAAGGCAATACCGCCGAGCACGATGAGGGCCGAAATCAGGTGGCCGACGCCGGGTATTACTCGATTGGCGACGTCCTGCCCGCGCAGATTGGCGACGGTGATCACGCGCCAGATATTGAGCTGGGCACCGATGTCGATGAGCAATGAGATCAGGATCGCGAAGGCGAAACTCGCCAGATACTTCTCGGTAAACAGCGACGTCTGGGTCAGAAATGCCGGACCGATGGACGATGTCGCCATGATGAAGATGGCGCCGCGAAGGACGTTACGCTGTGCGGGTGTGCCGCGTTCGGCTTGTGTGGATTGCATTGAGTACCTTCTTTTTCTTGGCGTTAGGGCAGGTAGGAATGCGTCCGGGCGTGCCCGGCTGAGCTGTTCTTGTTGTGCGGCTGCGGAGCTTGCAGTCGTGTCCGTCGGCTCCTTCGCTAGCTATTGCCACTGACCGAGCAGCGCTTTGTGTTGACGCTGTGCAGCTTCCAGCGCAATGGGCTTGAGCCTGAGCGTAGTGCCGGGCAGGCACTGCGCCAGCTGGGCGACTGCCTGTGGCGTAAGGGCGCCAAGGCGCGGGTAACCGCCGATGGTCTGTCGGTCATTGAGCAGGACGATCGGCTGACCGTCCGCCGGAACCTGGATCGCGCCCAGCGGCACGCCTTCGGAGATCATGCTCGAGCGTGCGCAGCGCAGGGGCGGGCCCAGCAGGCGAACACCCATCCGGTCGGCGCGCTGGTCGACCGTCCAGTCGCTGTTGAACGCATCGAACAGGCTCTGCCCGGTGAAGTCGCCGATCTGCGCCCCCAGTACGACCGATAGCCCGATGCCGGGTGGCGGCACCAGCGGCAGCTCGGGCAGGGTACGCATCGTCGTGGCGTGGCCGCGCCAGTGCAGAAGGTCGCCCTTGGCCAGCGGCTGGCCGTCTCCGTTCAGCCCGCCGAGCTGCTCCCGGCGTACGGTGGCAGAGCTGCCCAGCACCTCTGGTGCGCTGAAACCGCCGGGTGCGGCGAGATAGGCGCGAACACCCTGGCGCGGTTGACTGAAGATCAGTGTCTGACCCTGCCGGATGCTGAAGGCGCGTCCGGGCATGAGGGGCTCGCCATCGAGCGTCGCGCCGAGATCGGCACCGCAGAGTGCGAGGCAGGTGTCGGCCTGAGCGCGCAGGCTGAAATTGCCCAGGGTGATCTCCACCGTGGAGGCCTGCTGCGGATTGCCCAGCAGCCAGTTGGCCCAGCCGTGGGATAGCCAGTCCACGGCACCGCCCTGGGTCACGCCGAGTTGGCGGACGCCGCTGCGGCCGGCGTCCTGCAGAGTGGCCAGGGCCCCGGCCTGTTCGATCAGCAGGCTCATGCGGCGGTCTCCTGGAATGGGCTGTCGTCGCCGCCGAGACGGATGAACTCGGCCCGCTCGATGGGCACGAAGCGCACGCGGTCGCCGGGTTGCCAGAGGCTGAAGCCGTCCAGTTCGCGGTCGAACAGGCGAACCGGGCTGCGACCTATCAGGTTCCAGCCACCTGGTGATACCAGCGGATAGATGGCGGTCTGCCGATCGGCGATGCCCAGGCTGCCGGCCGGCACCTGCTTGCGCGGCGTCGCCAGACGTGGGCTGGCGAGGCGCTCGTCGACCAGCCCGAGAAAGGCGAAGCCGGGGGCGAAGCCGAGGGCGAAGACCTGATAGATGTGCGCACTGTGTCGCTCGATGACCCCCGCGACACCGAGGCCGCTGCGCTCGCCCAGCGCTTGCAGTTCCGGGCCGATGCTCGGGTCGTACCACACCGGAATGTCGTGCTGACGGGCGCTCGCCGCCGCGGCCGGTTCCAGCCCATCGAGGGCCTGCCGCAAGTACTGGCGGGCCTGATGATCGTCCAGTTGCCTCAGGTCGTAATGCACCAGCAGGGTGGTGTAGGAGGGCACCAGATCTATTAGTGCACCGCCCAACGCATCGCGCACACGCTGGGTGGCGGCCAGCATCCACGGCATATTGTCTTCGTCGATCTGGTCGAACAGGCGCAGCAGCAGGCTATCGATACCGACCACTTCGATCCGCGGCGTCATACGGGAAGCGCCTGCAGTGCCTGACGAATGCGCTGCACGGCGGCGATGGAGCCGGCGTTGTCGCCGTGCACGCAGAGGGTATCGGCCTGCAGGATCAGCGCACTGCCATCGCTGGCCGTCAACGCTTCACCCTTGGCCAGGCGCAGGGCCTGATCGGCCACCGTTTCGGCGTCGTGATGCACGGCACCCGGCAGGTTGCGTGAGACCAGCATGCCAGCGGCGTCGTAGGCGCGGTCGGCAAATACTTCGAACCACAGGGTGATGCCGATTTCCGCCGCCAGCGCCTGGCTCGCGTTGTTGTCGCGGGTGGACATCAGCATCAGCGGCAGGCTGGGGGCGTAGGCCTTGATGGCGCTCATCACGGCTCGCAGCAGTTCCGGCTGGCGCATCATGTCGTTGTACAGCGCACCGTGAGGTTTGACGTAGCGGACCTGCGTGCCTTCGGCGCGGCAGAGGCCGTCGAGTGCGCCAATCTGGTAGAGCAGCATGTTCTCCACTTCGGCCGGGCTGCAGGCCATGGAACGGCGGCCGAAGCCGACCAGATCCGGATAGGCCGGGTGCGCACCGATAAGCACATCATGCTGCCGTGCCAGTGCGACGGTGCGACGCATGATCTGCGGGTCGGAGGCGTGGAAGCCACAGGCAATGTTGGCGCAGTCGATGAAGGGCATCACCTCGGCATCCAGGCCCATGGTCCAGGCGCCGAAGCTTTCGCCGATGTCGCAGTTGAGTAGTAAGCGACCCATTTTCTTGTCCTCGAGGGGTGGTTGGTCGATCCCGGCGGTTAGACAATGATAAAACGATGATAAATTATCAATATGTTTTTGGTGTTCTTTGTCGAAAGTATTAGCCTCGCTGGCATTGCTGTATCCTTTCCGGCCACCTCGATACGATCGACCGCCGCTTCTTCAATCAGGAATTCAGAATGGTTGACGCCAAAAGCTCCCGCCCGTTGCGATCCTCGATCGTCGCTTCGGCGCATCTCGCCGAGCAGTCCCAGGAGCTGTCCGAGCTCGAGTACGGCATCATCGTCGCCAGCGCCGCGCTGATGCGCTGGATGGAGCGCTGCATGCAGGCCTGCGGTACGGTGGAAATGAACGCGCTGGATGTCATGGTGCTGCACAACCTCACCAGCCGCGGCCGCGCCAAGCGACAGGCGGACATCTGCCTGCTGCTCAATGTGGAAGACACGCACACCGTGACCTATGCGCTGAAGAAGCTGAGCAAGCTGGGCCTGGTGGAAGGTGCCAAGCAGGGCAAGGAAATGTTCTATCGCACCACCGAAAAGGGCCGCGCGCTCTGTCAGGAATACGCCGATATCCGCCGTGAATGCCTGATCGCCTCGTTCGAGAACCTCAACATCGATCCCGATGAAATCCACCGCCTGGCCGGCATGCTGCGCGCCATGTCGGGCCTGTACGACCAGGCGGCACGCGCCGCCACCTCCCTGTAAACGACCTGCACCGAGCCCAAAATTCCATGCGTATCGAACCCCGCCCCCTGCCCGAGCAGCTGCCCGACCTTGGCGAACTGCCGCCGCTGCTGCAGCGCCTCTACGCGGCCCGTGGCGTGACCTGCGCAGAGGAGCTGGACAAGGGGCTGGCGCGGTTGATTCCTTATAAGCAGCTCAAGGGCATCGATGCGGCGGTGGAGCTGCTGGTCGAGGCGCTGGAAAAGCGCCAGCGCATCCTGTTCGTCGGCGATTTCGATGCCGATGGCGCCACGGCCAGCACCGTAGGTGTACTTGGTCTGCGTCAGCTGGGGGCGGCGCATGTCGATTACCTGGTGCCCAATCGCTTCGAATATGGCTATGGCCTGACCCCGGAAATCGTTGCGGTCGCCTTGCAGCGCGAGCCCGATCTGCTGGTGACGGTGGACAACGGCATCTCCAGTGTCGACGGCGTGGCGGCCGCCAAGGCCGCAGGGCTCAAGGTGCTGGTCACGGACCATCACCTGCCGGGTCACGAACTGCCGGCGGCGGATGCCATCGTCAATCCCAACCAGCCTGAGTGTGCCTTTCCGAGCAAGTGCATCGCCGGGGTCGGGGTCATCTTCTATGTGCTGCTGGCGTTGCGCGCGCGTCTGCGTGAGCTGGACTGGTTCGTCCGGCAGGGCTGGGCCGAGCCGAACCTCGCCGAGCTGCTCGACCTGGTAGCGCTGGGCAGCGTCGCCGACGTGGTGCCGCTGGATGCCAACAACCGCATCCTGGTCCATCAGGGTTTGGCGCGGATTCGCGCCGGGCGGGCGAGGGCAGGGCTGCGGGCGATTCTCGAGGTGGCCGGGCGCGATCATCGACGCATCACCTCCACCGATCTGGGCTTCATTCTCGGACCGCGACTCAACGCGGCCGGGCGGCTGGACGACATGTCGCTGGGCATCGAATGCCTGCTCTGCGAGGACGAGGCGCTGGCGCGCGATATGGCGGTCCAGCTCGATGAGCTGAACAAGGACCGCAAGAGCATCGAGCAGGGCATGCAGCGCGAGGCACTGGCGCAGCTGAAGGATCTGCCGCTGGAGGACCTGCCGTTCGGCCTGTGCCTGTTCGAGGCGGACTGGCACCAGGGCGTGATCGGCATCCTCGCCTCGCGCCTCAAGGAGCGCTACCACCGCCCGACCATCGCCTTCGCCGATGCTGGCGATGGGCTGCTCAAGGGCTCGGCGCGCTCGGTGCCGGGCTTTCACATCCGCGATGCGCTGGATGCGGTTGCCGCCAAGCATCCCGGCCTGATCAGCAAGTTCGGCGGGCACGCCATGGCGGCCGGGCTGTCGCTGCCACAAGCGAACTTCGGTGCCTTCGCCGCGGCCTTCGATGCCGAAGTGCGTCGCCAGCTGTGCGAGGAAGATCTCACCGGCCGGTTGCTCACCGACGGCCAGCTCAGCGTCGAGGAGTTTCACCTGGAGCTGGCCCGCGCACTACGCAACGCCGGGCCCTGGGGTCAGCATTTTCCCGAGCCGATGTTCCATGGGGTATTCCAGCTGGTGCAGCAGCGTATCGTCGGCGAGCGCCATTTGAAGCTGGTGCTGAAGAGTGAATGCGGCTCGCTGACCCTCGATGGCATCGCCTTCAACGTCGACCGCGAAATCTGGCCGAATCCGACGGTGCGCTGGGCGGAGCTGGCCTACAAGCTGGACGTCAACGAGTATCGCGGCCAGGAAAGCGTGCAACTGATGGTGGCGCATATCGCCCCGCGCTGACCGCAGCATGCCGGCCGATGATAGGCCGGCTGAATCCATCGGCATTCCCCGTCAAGACGTCTGATTGTTGCCCATGGCCGTGGCGCCTAGAGTGGCTGGACAACAACAGCGCCATGCGGGAATCCGAAATGAGCGACATCAGCGTCCATCACCGTGCCTGCCACCTGTGCGAAGCCATCTGCGGCCTGACCATCCAGACCGAAGGCGAGCGCATCCTTTCGATCAAGGGCGACCCCCTCGACAGCTTCAGCCGCGGCCATATCTGTCCCAAGGCTGTCGCCCTGCAGGACATCCAGAACGACCCCGATCGCCTGCGCCACCCGATGCGCCGCTGCGGCGATGAGTGGCAGGCGATTAGCTGGGACGAGGCTTACGAACTGGTTGCCGAGCGCCTGGCCGACATCCGCGAGCGCCACGGCGGCAATGCGGTGGCGATCTACCAGGGCAACCCGAGCGTGCACAACTACGGGCTGATGACCCACAGCAACTACTTCCTCGGCCTGCTGAAGACGCGCAACCGCTTTTCCGCGACTTCGGTCGACCAGTTGCCCCATCACCTGACCAGCCATCTGATGTACGGCCACGGCCTGCTATTGCCGGTGCCGGACATCGATCACACCGATTTCATGCTGATCCTCGGCGGCAATCCGTTGGCGTCCAACGGCAGCATCATGACCGTGCCTGACGTGGAAAAGCGGCTGAAAGCGATCCGCGCCCGCGGCGGCAAGCTGGTGGTGGTCGACCCGCGCCGCAGCGAGACCGCGGCGATCGCCGATCAGCACCTGTTCGTGCGGCCGGGACAAGACGCGGCGCTGCTGTTTGGCCTGCTCAATACCCTGTTCGAGGAAGGGCTGACGCGCGCCAGCGAGCTCCCGCTGGACGGCATCGAGGAGGTGCGCACGGCAATCGCCGCCTTCAACGCCGAGGCGATGAGCGCCCGTTGCGGGGTTCCGGCCGAGCAGATCCGCCAGCTGGCGCGGGATTTCGCAGCGGCGGACAAGGCGGTCTGCTACGGGCGCATGGGCGTCTCGACCCAGGCCTTCGGCACGCTCTGCCAGTGGCTGGTGCAGCTGATCAACCTGGTCACCGGCAACCTCGATCGAGCCGGCGGCGCGCTGTGTACCGAGCCTGCGGTGGATCTGGTGGAAACCACCTCCGGCGGCCATTTCGCCGCCTGGCGCAGCCGGGTCTCGCAGTTGCCGGAGTACGGCGGCGAACTGCCGGTCGCGGCACTGGCCGAAGAGATGCTCGAGCCCGGGGAAGGGCAGGTGCGTGCGCTGATCACCGTGGCTGGAAACCCGGTGCTCTCCACACCCAACGGGCGCAAGTTGGAGCAGGCGCTGGATGGCCTGGAGTTCATGCTCAGCGTGGACTTCTACATCAACGAAACCACTCGCTATGCCGACGTGATCCTGCCGCCGACCGCGCCGCTGGAGCACGACCATTACGATGCCACCTTCAACCTGCTCGCCGTGCGTAACGTCACCCGCTTCAACCAGCCGGTGCTGCCCAAGCCCGAGGGTGCGCTGCACGACTGGGAAATCTTCATCGGGCTGGCCAGGGCCTACGCAGCGCGGGTGGGCGTCGAGCTGAAGCCCACCATGCCGCCGCAGCAGATGATGGACCTGGCGCTGCGCCATGGGCCGTACGGTGACAAGTCCGAGCGCAAGCTGAGCCTCGCAGCGCTGGAGGATTATCCCCACGGCCTGGATCTAGGGCCGCTGAAGCCGAATCTGGCGCGGCGCCTGAAAACGCCGAACCAGCGCATCCAGGCCGCGCCGGCACTGATGCTGGACGATCTGCAGCGCTTCGCCGCCGAGCCGCAGACCAAGAGCGACGAGCTGCTGCTGATCGGCCGCCGGCATGTACGCAGCAACAATTCCTGGATGCACAACTACCAGCGCCTGGTGAAGGGCAAACCGCGTCATCAGCTGCTGATGCACCCTGCGGACATGGCTGCTCGGACTTTGCAGGATGGCCAGCGTGTGCGTGTGCATTCCCGTGTCGGCGTGGTCGAGGTAGAGGCGCTGGCCAGCGAGGAGATGATGCCCGGCGTGGTCAGCCTGCCGCATGGCTGGGGCCACGCCCGTCCTGGCGTGCAAATGGATATCGCCCGGCAGCAACCGGGCGCCAGCAGTAACGACCTGACTGACGAGCGCCAGTTGGATGTATCCGGCAATGCCGCGCTCAACGGTGTGCCGGTGCAGGTCAGCGCTGCCTGAGGCGGACAGTTCCACCGATGTCGGGCTGGGCATGAGCGGCGAAACGGTCTCTACTGACGGGTGTCAAATCCGCATTCCCGACAGTAGAGGCCGACATGTCCCAGCTTTTCCAGCCGCTTACCCTGCGCCAGCTCAAACTGCCCAACCGGATTGCCGTATCGCCCATGTGCCAGTACTCGGCGAAAGCCGGGATGGCCAACGACTGGCATCTGGTGCATCTGGGCAGTCGAGCCGTCGGTGGCGCCGGGCTGGTGATCATCGAGGCGACGGCGGTCAGCCCTGAGGGACGTATTTCGCCGGACGACCTGGGTATCTGGTCCGACGAGCATGTCGAGCCATTGCGGCGGATCACCCGCTTCATCGAGGCGCAGGGCGCATTCGCCGGCGTGCAGCTGGCCCATGCCGGGCGTAAGGCGAGCACCTGGCGGCCCTGGCTCGGTAAGCACGGCAGCGTGCCGATCGCCGCTGGCGGCTGGACCCCGGTCGGTCCTTCGACCATTGCTTTCTCGCCTGAACATGCCGTGCCGACGGCGCTGGACGACGCCGGCATCGCGGGCGTCGTGCAGGCCTTCGTCGAGGCGGCCGAGCGCTCATTGGCGGCCGGCTTCAAGGTGGCTGAGGTACATGCGGCCCACGGCTACCTGCTGCATCAGTTCCTTTCGCCGCTATCCAACCAGCGGCAGGATCGCTACGGCGGCTCGTTCGACAACCGTATCCGCTTGCTGCTGGAGGTTACGGCAGCTGTTCGTCAGGTCTGGCCCGAGGAATTGCCGCTGTTCGTCCGCCTTTCGGCTACCGACTGGGTCGATGACGGCTGGAACGCCGACGAAACGGTCGAGCTTGCACGGCGGCTCAGGGAAATTGGCGTCGACCTGATCGATGTGTCGTCGGGTGGCACCGCGGCCAACGCCGATATTCCAGTCGGGCCGGGCTACCAGACCCAGTTCGCCGAGCGCGTGCGCAAGGAGGCGGGCATCGCCACCGGCACGGTCGGCATGATTACCGAGGCGGTGCAGGCCGAGCACATCCTGCGCACCGGCCAGGCCGACCTGATTCTGCTCGCCCGCGAACTGCTGCGCGATCCGTACTGGCCACTGCATGCCGCCGAGGACCTGCGCGACAGTTCCGTGGCCTGGCCGGCGCAATACGTGCGCGCCGCCCATCGCGACACGCCGATTCGGCAGGTGCCCGAATCGTTCGACTAGCAATCCTTTACGTCATTCACGCGGAGAATCCGATGAAAACCAGTGGCCTTCTCGATCAACTGCTCAAGTCCGGGCAGGACCTGTTGCAGAAACAGCAATCCGGCATGGGCGGCAAACCCGGCGGTGGTGGTTTGAGCGACCTGCTCTCCGGTGTCGGTGGCGGTTCGCTCGGCAAGGTGCTTTCCGGCAGTGGCAACAGCGCGCTGGCCGCCGGTGCCATGGGCCTGCTGCTGGGCAACCGCAAGGTGCGCAAGATGGGCGGCAAGGCGGTGACCTATGGCGGTTTGGCGGCGCTCGGCGTGCTGGCCTACAAGGCCTACAGCAACTGGCAGGCGCAGCAGGGCGGGACGCAGCAGCAGACGCCACAGACAATCGATCGCCTGCCGCCGGCAGAGGTCGAGGTGCACAGTCAGGGCATTCTCAAGGCACTGGTGGCAGCGGCCAAGGCCGACGGCCATGTCGATGCCCGTGAGCGCCAGCTGATCGAGGCAGAGCTGGGCAAATTGGCCGATGCTGATCTGCAGCACTGGCTGGAGGCTGAGCTGAACAAGCCGCTGGACCCGGCCGATGTGGCCAGTAGCGCCAGTACGCCGGAGCTGGCTGCGGAGATGTACTTGGCCAGCGTGCTGATGGTCGACGAGGAGCATTTCATGGAGCGCGCCTACCTCGACGAACTGGCGCGCTGCCTGCAACTCGACCCAGACCTCAAAGCCGAACTGGAAAGCCAGGTACGCGGCGTGAGCGCCTGATCAAGCATTACGAGTGCAAATCCGTTTTTCTGACCGTCCGCCGGCGCGCCTGGCGGGCTGTCAGCGCGGGTTGGCTGAGTTATAATCGCCGGCTTTTGCACCGTCCGATTGAGAGCTGCCTACCTATGGAAATCAACCCGATCCTTAACAGCATCAAGGACCTGTCCGAGCGCACCCTGTCAATTCGGGGGTATCTTTGACTACGATCAGAAGCATGATCGTCTCGTCGAAGTAAACCGCGAACTCGAAGACCCCAACGTCTGGAACAAGCCCGAATACGCCCAGAGCCTGGGCCGTGAACGCGCCACCCTGGCGCAGATTGTCGAAACCATCGACGATCTGACCGGTAGCCTGGCCGATTCGCGCGACCTGCTCGACATGGCCGCCGAAGAAAACGACGAAGGCGCGGTGAACGATATCGTGGCCGAAGTCGAGCGCCTGCGCGAAATTCTCGAGAAGCTCGAGTTCCGCCGCATGTTCAGCCACGAGATGGACCCCAACAACTGCTACCTCGATATCCAGGCTGGCTCCGGCGGTACCGAGGCCCAGGACTGGGCCAACATCCTGCTGCGTATGTACCTGCGCTGGGCCGACAAGCGCGGCTTCAGCGCCGAGATCGTCGAGCTGTCCGAGGGCGAAGTTGCCGGCATCAAGGGTGCGACGGTGCACATCAAGGGCGAATACGCCTTCGGCTGGCTGCGCACCGAGATCGGCGTGCACCGCCTGGTGCGCAAGAGCCCGTTCGACTCCGGCGCCCGTCGCCACACCTCGTTCTCAGCGGTGTTCGTATCGCCCGAGATCGACGATAAGGTGGAGATCGAGATCAACCCGGCCGACCTGCGCATCGACACCTACCGCTCCTCCGGTGCCGGTGGTCAGCACGTAAACACTACCGATTCGGCCGTGCGTATCACCCACGTGCCGACCAATACCGTGGTGGCCTGTCAGAACGAGCGTTCCCAGCACGCCAACAAGGACACCGCCATGAAGATGCTACGGGCCCGGTTGTACGAGCAGGAAATGCAGAAGCGCAATGCGGCGTCCCAGGCGCTGGAAGACACCAAGTCCGATATCGGCTGGGGCCATCAGATCCGCTCGTATGTGCTTGATGACTCGCGCATCAAGGATCTGCGTACCGGTGTGGAGCGCAGCGATTGCCAGAAGGTGCTCGACGGCGACCTCGACGGGTACCTCGAAGCCAGCCTGAAACAGGGGCTCTGAGAGCAGCTGCAAGCCTCAAGCCGCAAGCACCCCCATTGAAACGATTTGACCGGGACGACCCGCAATGAGCGAACAACCGCTGAACCAGCACGCCATCCAAGAGGAAGAAAACAAGCTGATCGCCCAGCGCAAGGAAAAGCTTGCTGCCGTGCGCGAGCAGGGCAATGCCTTCCCCAATGACTTCCGTCGCGACAGCTATGCAGGCGACCTGCAGAAACAGTACGCCGAGAAGACCAAGGAGGAGCTGGAGGCGGCGGCCATTCCGGTCAAGGTCGCCGGGCGCATCATGCTCAACCGCGGGCCGTTCATGGTGCTGCAGGATATGAGCGGGCGCATCCAGGTCTATGTCGATCGCAAGACGCTGCCGGCCGAGCAGGTCGAGGCGGTCAAGCACTTCGACCTGGGCGACATCATTGCCGCCGAGGGCACACTGGCGCGCTCCGGCAAGGGCGACCTGTACGTCTACATGAACAGCGTGCGTCTGCTGACCAAGTCGCTGCGTCCGCTGCCGGACAAGTTTCACGGCCTGACCGACACCGAGCAGCGCTATCGCCAGCGCTACGTCGATCTGATGGTCAATGAGGAAGTCCGCGAAACATTCCGCGTGCGCTCCCAGGTCATCTCGCATATCCGCAAATTCCTCGCCGAGCGTCACTTCCTCGAAGTGGAAACGCCGATGCTGCAGACCATCCCCGGCGGCGCTGCGGCCAAACCGTTCGAGACCCATCATAACGCGCTGGACATGCCGATGTTCCTGCGTATCGCGCCGGAGCTGTACTTGAAGCGTCTGGTAGTGGGTGGCTTCGAACGCGTGTTCGAGATCAACCGCAACTTCCGTAACGAAGGCGTCTCGACCCGGCACAACCCCGAGTTCACCATGCTCGAGTTCTACCAGGCCTACGCCGACTACGAGGACAACATGGACCTCACCGAGGAGCTGTTCCGCGAGCTGGCCCAGGCTGTGCTCGGCAGCACCGACGTGCCCTATGGCGACAAGGTGTTCCACTTCGGCGAGCCGTTCGCGCGGCTGTCGGTGTTCGACTCGATCCTCAAGTACAACCCGGAAATCTCCGCGGATGACCTGAACGACGTCGAGAAGGCTCGTGCCATCGCCAAGAAGGCCGGCGCCAAGCTGCTCGGTCACGAAGGGCTGGGCAAGCTGCAGGTGATGATTTTCGAGGAGCTGGTCGAGCACAAGCTGGAGCAGCCGCATTTCATCACCGAGTACCCGTTCGAGGTTTCGCCGCTGGCGCGTCGTAACGACCGCAATCCCAATGTTACCGATCGCTTCGAACTGTTCATCGGTGGTCGTGAAATCGCCAACGCCTATTCCGAGCTCAACGACGCCGAGGATCAGGCCGAGCGCTTCCATGCCCAGGTGGCCGACAAGGATGCCGGCGATGACGAAGCCATGCACTTCGACGCCGACTTCGTTCGTGCACTGGAATACGGCATGCCGCCGACTGCCGGCGAGGGCATCGGTATCGACCGTCTGGTGATGCTGCTGACCAACTCGCCGTCGATCCGCGACGTGATCCTCTTCCCGCACATGCGACCGGAAGTCTGATCCACTGACTGCGAAGGTCACCGACCCGCAGTGTGCTGGCGCAGGCATCTGCGGGTATAACCTCAACGGTACGGATCATCCGTGAAGAGGTAGTGATGAACACCCGTAACAACCTGGACGAATACCAGAGCATCGTGCGTGCGCTGTCCGACCGTATCGTCGAGGCGCAAACCCCGGTGCGCGTGCTGGACGCGGTGAAGTGGGACGAGAGTACCCGCCAGGGCTTTTTCGCCACCAAGGGCCGTGAGCTGCCGAAGATCGATCGCGGCTACTACGAGGGTCGGCCACTGGCCTTCGATTCCAGCGCGAAGAAGCAGGAATTCCAGGACATCGAGCGCGACATTACCCGTCAGCTCGGCCAGTTCAACCCGGTCGGGCAGATCATGCGGCGCATGTGCAAGGAATACCGCATGGTCATCCGCATGCTCGAAGCGCGGGGCACGCCGGACTTCGGCATGATCTCCCAGGAGCTCTACGGCGCGGCATCCGATGCCTTCCACGCGGGCGATCCAACCCTGGCCGACCTCGGCCTGATGCTCTCCGACTACCTGAACAACATCGCTGATCGCGGCGACCTGCGTGACGAGCCGAAGAATCTAACCGCGCCGCAGGCCGTCGAGCTGCTGCAGAAGCGGTTGGATGTGGTGTTCGGCGAAGGCGAGGGCGTGATCCGTGTCTTCGAATCCGACGGCATCCTCGCCGATGCCGCGGCTGGCGCCGATTACATCAAGATCCGCAGCGATGCGCTGTTCAACGAGCGTGATGTGCGCGCACTGGAAGTGCACGAAGGGCTGGTGCATGTCGGCACTACACTCAACGGGCAGAACCAGCCAATCTGCACCTTCCTCGCCAAGGGGCCGCCGTCTTCCACGGTGACTCAGGAAGGTCTGGCAATCCTGATGGAGGTGATCGCCTTCGCCTCCTACCCGACGCGCCTGCGCAAGCTGACCAACCGCACCCGCGCCATTCACATGGCCGAGGAGGGTGCCGACTTTCTCGACGTGTTCGCCTTCTTCCGCGAGCAGGGCTATGGCGACGACGAGAGCTACAGCAACGCCAGCCGCGTGTTCCGTGGCTCGACGCCGGATGGCTTGCCCTTCACCAAGGACCTGTCCTACCTGAAGGGCTTCATCATGATCTACAACTACATCCAGCTCGCCGTGCGCAAGGGCCAGCTCGAGCAGATCCCGTTGCTGTTCTGCGGCAAGACCACGCTGGAGGACATGCGCACGCTGCGCCAGCTGGTGGACGAAGGCATGGTGGTGCCGCCCAAGTATCTGCCGCAGCAGTTTCAGGATCTCAACGCACTATCGGCCTGGATGTGTTTCTCCAACTTCCTCAATCACCTGAGTCTGGATCGTATCGAAGCCGACTACGCCAACATTCTCTGATCCCGAACACCGGATACACCTCACGCAAGGAAGCGTAACGACATGGAAAACCCCGTCTTTGCCCGTCGGTCCAGCCCGCTGGACCGCACCCTCTCGGCTGGCGCCTACAACCTCGTCATTGGCCTGACCCTTTGCTGGGGCTTCTGGGTCAACTGGTGGATGGTGGGCAACATCCCCGTCGAGTCCATTCGCAGCACCCATCCCTGGTTGTTCGTTGGCGGCTACTTCGCCAGCTGCCTGACCGGTGCCTGGCTGTTCCATCGTTCGAACAAGCCCTGGGTGAGCTTCCTTGGTTACAACCTGGTGGTGGTGCCGTTCGGGTTGGTCGTCAACCTGGTAGTCAGCCGCTACGACAGCGCGCTGGTGCATGAGGCGATCCGCATCACGGCACTGGTAACCCTGGGCATGATGCTGCTGGGCACGCTGTTTCCGAGGTTCTTTGCCAGCATCGCCCGTGCGCTGACAGTGGCGCTGCTGCTGGTGATCGTCGTCGAGCTGGTCGAGCTGTTCATCCTCGGTATCCACCATGGTGTGATCGACTGGATCGTCGTGCTGATCTTCTGCGGATATGTCGGCGTTGACTGGGGGCGGGCAAACCAGATTCCCAAAACCCTGGACAACGCCATCGACAGCGCTGCGGCGCTCTATATGGACATCATCAACCTGTTCCTGCGTATCCTGCGCATTCTCGGGCGCAAGTAGACAGGGGCAGCCAAGCCGCTCGCGCCGCGCTGCAATCACAGGATCAGGAGCTCGCCGTGGCCAGTCACGAACTCGAATACGAAATCCTCGGACAGTCCGCGCAGAGCGTGGAAATCATCCTCGATCCCGGCGAGACGGTGATCGCCGAGGCCGGCGCGATGAACTACATGACCGATGGCGTGCGCTTCGAGGCACGCATGGGCGACGGCTCGGCGAGCGGTGTGCTCGGCAAGCTGTGGGGCATGGGCAAGCGGATGATCACCGGCGAGTCGCTGTTCCTCACCCATTTCACCAACCAGGGCAAGGGACAGGCACGGGTTGCCTTCGCAGCGCCGTATCCGGGTACGGTGGTGCCGGTAGACCTCGCGGCGCTCGGTGGTCAATTGATCTGCCAGAAGGACGCTTTTCTCTGTGCGGCCTATGGCACGCGGATCGGCATCAGCTTCAGCAAGCGTATCGGTGCCGGCTTCTTCGGCGGCGAGGGCTTCATTCTGCAGCGCCTGGATGGCGACGGGCTGGCCTTCGTTCACGCCGGCGGTACGGTGATCCGCAAGGAGCTGAACAACGAAACCCTGCGCCTGGATACGGGTTGTCTGGTGGCTTTCACGCCGGGCATCGACTACGACATCCAGCTGGCTGGTGGGCTGCGCAGCATGCTGTTCGGTGGTGAAGGGCTGCTGCTGACTACGCTCAAGGGCACCGGCAGCGTCTGGATCCAGAGCTTGCCGTTCTCGCGGTTGGCCGAGCGGGTCTATGAGGCCACCTATCAGGCGCGTGGCGAAACCCGTGCCGGCGGCAAATGAGCTGACGCCGGAGCACTCGAATTTGCCACAATGCGCGCTTTGGCCCGCTGAGATCGTCCATGTCCGAACGCAATCCCATTCCGCTGATCCTCACCGCCATCGGCAGCGTGGTCGGCACCGTCGCCGTGCTGACCTACTACGGCTATGTGCATATCGCCAAGCCTGAAGACGCACTGCTGTTGGCGGACTACACCATGCTCAAGACCGTTCCTGGCGAAGACTACCGGGTATCGCTGAAGCCGGCCTCGCAGGTGGCGCAGTGCATCGATGGCGTGCTGGTGCTGTTCGATACCGAGCAGAAGGGCCTGACCGGTGTGCTGGTGGACAACAAAAAGCGCGCCGTGCGTTGCATGGAAGAACAGGTTCCGGCAGGCCTGCTGCGCTGAGGGTCGGCTGCCCCGCGACCTGAAACGAAAACGCTCCCGACGCGAGTGATGGCGTCGGGAGCGTTCGTTCAGCCGGTACTGTGCTGGATCAGCGCATCGACGAGCGAGGTGCCACCGGCTTGTTGTCGTCGGAGATCGTCACTTCCACGCGACGATTCATGGCACGGCCGGCCGAGTCGCTGTTGCTTGCTACCGGGTATTCCTTGCCATAACCCTGCGACACGATGCGCTGTGGGTCGACGCCCATCTTCACCAGCGCGGCGCGCACCGAGTTGGCCCGGCGTTCTGAGAGGCGCTGATTGTATTCGGCGGAACCGGTGCTGTCGGTGTAGCCCTCGACGATCACCTTGCGCTCGGCGTTGTCGTTGAGGAAATCAGCCAGTTTCTGCACGCTGCGCATGCCACCCGGCTTAAGCTCGGCGCGGTCCAGATCGAACAGCACGTCACCGAAGGTCACCAGCGTACCGCGCTCGGTCTGCTTGGCCTGCATGTCTTCCTGGAGCTTGCGGATCTGAGCATCGCGGGCTTCCAGACGCGCTTCGGCACGCTGGGCCGAGGCCTTGCCCAGATTATCTTCGGCAGCACGCAGAGCGATCGTCTGCTCGGCGAGTTCGATGCGACGCTTGGTCAGGTAGGCCAGCTGATCGACCGTTTCCCTGTCGGCATCGTTGAGATAGGCCTTGTTCGCCTTGTCCAGCATGTTGCTGGCGTCCTGGGTTTCCAGCGCGGCGACTTTGCTGGCTCGCGAGTCGCTTTGCAGTGCAGAGAAGCTGCTGCGGGCTTCTTCCAGGTTCTCGTTGGGCTGGTTGGCGCAGGCTACCAGGCCGATGCTCAGGGCCAACATGGTAGGTAGAGTTACGAGCTTGTGCATGACGAGTTCATCCTATGGCTATAAATGGAATGGCGGCTTGGCGAAATCAGCGAACGTTGCGCATACCTTCTTCGCGTAGTTCCTGGATTCCCTGCTGCGCGTCGTCGACGGCTTTCTGAGCCTTGGCCGCTTCAGCCTTGCGCTCAGCGACACGGGCATCCCATTCGGCCTGTTCGGCCAGCTTGCGGGCTTCTTCGTAGTTTTCCTTCTGCATGGCCATTTCAGCCTGCTTCCACTTCTCCTGCGCGGCACGCATTTCGACCGCTGCGTACTCGGGGCCGCCGGCACTCACGGCGCTGCGCACCGCTGATTCAGTCACGGCGAACTGCTCGGTCGGCGGGTTGCCTGCACACGCCGTCAGCAGCAGGCCGCCAAGGGCAATGGCTGCCAGCTTGGGTAGCTGAAATCTCGAAGCGTGGGTTGCGACAGCTTTGTTCATGGTCAGTCTCCAGTTCGAATGGCATACGGATAGCTACCGTCCCTGGCTGGGCAGTGCTGATTAGGTCACTACCGATGTCGGGACATATTTTTGTGAGGCCTGGCGGCGCCAATCGTTCAGTTGAAATTGCCGAGCTAGAGCGGCTGTCACGAAGACTGTCGGGACGGATGAACAGCCGGGGACCTGCCGTACGGGCGGCTGGGAATGGTTACGCAGCGGTGGGGAGGCGAGGCGCCCAGGCAGGGCGCCGGCGCGGCAAGGGCTGTGCTTACCGCTCAGCTAGACGATGTGGGCGAGGCCTCTTCGTCGAGCATGCGCTTGAGGTGCCTGCGCGAAAGCTCGAGGAAACGAGGGGTGGGGCCGACGTCCTCGTAGACCGGATCACCCTGTTCGTCAGTGGCGATCACCTGCGTGCCGCGCACGTAGGGCAGGCTGGTTTCAACGGCTTCAAGTGCCGCGCCGACCAGTTCGCCGAGCAGCGCCTCGGTACTGCGCTTGGGGTACATCTCGGCAAGCGCCGCAAGCCGCGCCGCGCTTTCGACGTCCAGCGGAATGCTGTAAGTGGTCTGACTCATGTGGCCTTTGGCGTCCCGTTCCCAATGGCTGACAAGCTCGGAAATTCTCATGATTACTCCTTTGCCCGCGCTTACGAGCGGTAATGAAACGTAGCTTTCATGCCGCTGCCCAACGTTGCCAACACTGACGTCTTGTCATGGCCCGGCGTGGTGGGCACTCTGGTTGGAGATATTTTCAGCGTAGCCGTTCAGGATCGTTTTCCCAGCGGAGCGTCTGATGCAATGCGGCGCACCGGTCGCATAGTTCGGACGAGGCTCGCGAAACTCATTTGGCCGTATTGGCGGGAGGAGCAAGAAGGTCATGGCGAAAATCATCGATGCACGCCTGCGCGACAACGTACACCTGCTCGGCGAATTGCTCGGCAACACCATCCGTGCGCAGCATGGCGACCAGTTTTTCGACAAGATCGAACGCATCCGCAAGGGTGCCAAGGCGGCACGCAAAGGGTCGGCCGATGGGGCCAAGCTGCTGGCCGAGACGCTGGACAGCCTGGACGAGAACGAACTGCTGCCGATGACTCGGGCGTTCAACCAGTTCCTCAATCTGGCCAATATCGCCGAGCAGTACCATCAGGTACGCCGCCGCAAGGCAGGTGAGCCTGCACCCTTCGAGACAGGCGTTTTTGCCGATCTTATCGAGCGCCTCAAAGCGGCTGGGCACGGCGACGAGTTCATTGCGCGACAGGTCAGTCGTCTGGAGATCGAGCTGGTGCTGACCGCACATCCCACCGAGGTGTCGCGCCGCACGCTGATTCAGAAGTATGACGCGATCGCCGAACAGCTGGCGGCGCGCGACCATACCGACCTTTCCGAAGACGAGCAGGCGAAGATCGCCTTGCAGTTGCAGCGCCTGATCGCCGAGGTCTGGCACACCGAGGAAATTCGTCGTAACCGGCCGACCCCGGTGGAAGAAGCCCGCTGGGGCTTCGCTGCGATCGAAAATTCGCTGTGGAAGGCCATACCCAATGTGCTGCGCCAGGCCGATGCGACCCTCAGGCGTTCGACGGGGCTGCATCTACCGTTGGAGGCTGCGCCAATCCGCTTCGCTTCCTGGATGGGCGGTGACCGCGATGGCAACCCGAACGTGACCGCAATGGTGTCTCGCGAGGTGCTACTGACGGCACGCTGGATGGCTGCCGACCTTTACCTGCGCGAGATCGAAGGGCTGATCACCGCGTTGTCCATGCGCGAGGCCAGCGATGAACTGCTGCGGCAGAGCGGCGATTCGGCCGAGCCATATCGGGTACTGCTCAAACCGTTGCGGCAACGCTTGCGTGCGACTCGCGAATGGGCGCGCGCAGCTATCGAACATGGTCAGCCGGCACCGATCGAGGTGCTGCAGGATTGCGCCGAGCTGCGCCGGCCGCTGGAGCTCTGCTACCGCTCGCTGCATGCCTGTGGCATGGGCATGATCGCCGATGGCGCACTGCTCGACTGTCTGCGGCGCCTGGCAGTGTTCGGGCTGTTCCTGGTGCGTCTCGATATCCGTCAGGACGCCGCGCGCCATGCCGCCGCGCTCTCCGAGATTACCGATTACCTCGGCCTCGGCGATTATCAGCAGTGGGATGAACAGAAGCGCCTGGACTGGCTTCAGCATGAGCTGAGCAATCGCCGTCCGCTGTTACCGGCGCACTATCACCCATCCGCCGATACCGCGGAGGTGCTGGCCACCTGTGCAGTGATCGCCGAAGCACCCGCGGCCTCGCTGGGCTCCTACGTCATCTCCATGGCGCATGCGGCCTCCGACGTACTCGCTGTGCAGCTGTTGCTCAAGGAAGCCGGCCTGCAGCGGCCAATGCGCGTGGTGCCGCTGTTCGAAACCCTGGATGACCTGAACCATGCCGCGCCGATCATCGATCGTCTGCTTGCCTTGCCAGGGTACCGCCAGCGTCTGCACGGGCCGCAGGAGGTGATGATCGGTTACTCGGACTCAGCGAAGGACGCCGGTACCACGGCCGCCGCCTGGGCCCAGTACCGTGCCCAGGAGCAGCTGGTGGAGGTTTGTCGGGAGCACGATGTCGAACTGCTGCTGTTCCATGGCCGTGGCGGCACCGTAGGGCGCGGTGGCGGTCCGGCGCATGCGGCAATCCTCTCGCAGCCGCCGGGTTCGGTGGCCGGGCGTTTCCGCACCACCGAACAGGGCGAGATGATCCGCTTCAAGTTCGGCTTGCCGGATATCGCCGAGCAGAACCTCAACCTCTATCTCGCGGCAGTGCTCGAAGCGACGCTGCTGCCACCGCCGATGCCCGAACCTGGCTGGCGCGAAACCATGGATCGCCTAGCCGCCGAGGGTGTGGCGGCCTATCGCGGGGTGGTGCGCGAGCATCCGCTGTTCGTCGACTACTTCCGCCAGGCGACACCGGAGCTCGAGCTCGGACGCCTGCCGTTGGGCAGCCGGCCGTCAAAACGCCGGGAGGGCGGGGTGGAAAGCTTGCGGGCCATACCTTGGATTTTCGCCTGGACCCAGACGCGACTGATGCTGCCCGCCTGGCTCGGCTGGGAACAGGCATTGCACAACGCGCTGCAGCGCGGGGAGGGCGATTGTCTGGCGGAGATGCGCGCGCGCTGGCCGTTCTTCACCACGCGCATCGACATGTTGGAAATGGTGCTGGCCAAGGCCGATGCCGATATCGCGCGGCGTTACGATGAGCGCCTGGTACAGCCGGAATTGCTTTCGCTCGGTAGCGATCTGCGTGACCGATTGTCGCAGGTGGTCGGTGCCGTACTCCGCGTGACCGGCCAGGTCGATCTGCTCGACCATAGCCCGAAGACCCAGGAGGCGTTCAGCCTGCGCAATACCTATCTCGACCCGTTGCACCTGCTGCAGATCGAACTGCTGGCCCGTTCCAGGCAGCAGCAGAACCCGGCGGAAAGCCCGCTCGAGCAGGCCTTGTTGGTCAGCGTGGCGGGCATCGCGGCAGGTTTGCGTAATACCGGTTGAGGCTGCGAGACGCACTGCCCGGCGGCGTCAGTTGGCGCCGCCGTTGGCTGCCAGTTGCGTCGAATCGTGACATTTATCAGGTTCGAGAGACGTTTTCGGGACGGCTTGTGCGGTCCCGGTGCGCTGTGTATCGTGTTCAACCTTTTGTCGCATGGCGGCAAACCAGAATTTTTGATTCGTCAGCGACGAGCCGTACCGGACCGCTGGCCGGGTCACCCCCTTCTAAGAAACTCGAGGACTCATCATGCGTGTGATTCTGCTGGGAGCGCCCGGTGCCGGAAAAGGTACTCAGGCTGGCTTCATTACCAAAAAATTCGGTATTCCGCAGATCTCCACGGGCGACATGCTGCGTGCGGCAGTCAAGGCAGGCACCGAGCTGGGTCTGAAAGCCAAGAGCGTGATGGATGCCGGTGGCCTGGTTTCCGATGATCTGATCATCAATCTGGTCAAGGAGCGCATCGCTCAACCCGATTGCGCCAACGGTTTCCTGTTCGACGGCTTCCCACGCACCATTCCTCAGGCCGAAGCGCTGAAGGAAGCCGGCGTGCGTATCGACAACGTGATCGAGATCGCCGTGGACGACGAGGAAATCGTCGGTCGCATCGCTGGTCGCCGCGTGCACCCGGCCTCGGGTCGCGTCTACCACACCGAGCACAACCCGCCGAAGGTTGCCGGTCAGGACGATGAAACCGGCGAGGAGCTGATCCAGCGCGACGACGACAAGGAAGAGACCGTGCGCCATCGCCTGTCGGTCTACCATGCGCAGACCAAGCCGCTGGTGGATTTCTACCAGAGCCTGGCCGCTGCCGAAGGCACGCCGAAGTACGCCCGTATCGAGGGTGTCGGTTCGGTAGACGAGATCACCGCCAAGGTGTTCGCCGCGCTGAGCTGATCGCACCCGCGCTGCACGGTTCGATGAAGATGCCCGTATCCAACGATACGGGCATTTTTTTGCCCGAGGCTCTGGGCAACAACGAAAGAACCGGCACTGCGAATACGCTAGAATCGGCGCCTTTTCACCGACCGGACCAACCCGATGACTACCTTGCTGGCCCTGGATACCGCCACCGAAGCCTGTTCAGTCGCCCTGCTGCATGACGGCAAGGTGCTGAGCCACTACGAGGTGATTCCGCGTCTGCATGCGCAGCGACTGCTGCCGATGGTGCAGACGCTGCTTGGCGAGGCCGGCGTTGCACTGTCCGCGGTGGATGCCATCGCCTTCGGGCGGGGCCCGGGGGCGTTCACCGGCGTGCGGATCGCCATTGGTGTGGTGCAAGGGCTGGCGTTCGCGCTGCAGCGGCCGGTGCTGCCGGTTTCGACTCTCGCGACCATTGCCCAACGCGCCTGGCGCGAGCACGGCGCTGCACAAGTCGCGGCTGCCATCGACGCGCGCATGGACGAGGTTTACTGGGGCTGTTACCGCGAGCAGGGCGGGGAGATGCAGCTACTCGGTAGCGAGGCCGTGTTGCCGCCCGAGCAGGCCGTTCTGCCACGCGCTGCTGACGGCGAATGGTTCGGCGCCGGCACCGGCTGGGGCTATGCCGAGCGGATTCCGTCAGCCGTGCGAGCAAGCGACGCGGGCATGTTGCCGCACGCCGAGGATCTCCTGCATCTGGCGACCTTCGCCTGGCAGCGCGGCGAGGCGCTGGAGGCCGACCAGGCTCAGCCGGTGTATCTGCGCGACAACGTCGCAACACCGAAAGGGATCAAATGACGAGGGGCGTTGCCAAAGTCCTGACTGCCCGTTAGAGTCGCCGGGCCTCTGATCGAGTCGAATGATGCGCGTCGAAAGCTCCTTTCCTGTTCCCTATTCAACGGATCGTTCTGCCCGTACCGGCAGGGCGGCGGATAGCTATGGGGAAACGCAGCGAGCCGCGCAGGCGCAGCGCGGGGTCGACAGCCGCTCCGGGCAGGACTACCAGCCTCAGGCTGATCGTCCGCAACAGCGGGTCAACTCCAGCGCGCTGGTCGAGCGCTACTCAGCCTTCCGCTATGACGAGCCGCAGCCGGAGCGCCCATTGTCCAGCCGGGTCGCCCAGGCGTTGGCCAGCTATACCAGCACGGCGAGTTTCCGAGTCGATTTCGACGGCACCGAAGTGCTCGGACTCGACCTGTACGCCTGAGGCGGTTCGATCTGCCAGAGCTTCCCTATTACCTCGGTTGTCCCTCCTGGAACGAGAGTGCCTGGTTGGGTGCCCTGTATCCGACGGGCACGTCCGCTTCCGATTTCCTCGCCACTTACTGTTCGGTCTTCAACTCGGTCGAGGGCAACACCACACTCTATGCCTGGCCCTCTGAGGAGAAGGTCAGGCGCTGGGCCGGCCAGATGCCAGCAGGCTTTCGCTTCTGCGCCAAGTTTCCCCGCGAAATCAGTCAAGCCAGCGATCTGCACTCGGCGCTGGAGCAGGCACGCGCGTTCCGGCAGCTGTTGCTGCCGTTGGGGCGAAGGGTAACGCCGTTCTGGCTGCAGTTGCCGGCCAGCGTGGGGCCATCCAGACTGGGCGAGCTTGCTGCATTTATCGACGGTTTCGTCGAGCCGCTGGCAATCGAGGTGCGACACCCGGCGTTCTTCGACAAGGGCGAGGGCGAACGTGCGTTGAATCGACTGCTGCGTGATCGCGGTGTCGAGCGCATCTGCCTCGATACCCGTGCGTTGTTCAGTTGCCAATCCGCTGATCCGGCGCTGTTGCATGCGCAGAGCAAGAAGCCGCGCCTGCCGGTGCGCCCGGTAGCATTCAGCGACTCGCCGCAGCTGCGCTTCGTCGGCCACCCCGAACCGGCAATGAATGATGTGTTCATGACGCCCTGGCTGGACAAGGTGGCTGGCTGGATCGAGGCGGGCAAGGCGCCGCACGTCTATCTGCATACCCCGGACAATCACCGCGCACCCGAACTGGCGATGCGTTTTCATCGGTTGCTGAGCGAGCGCTTGCCCGGCCTGCCGGCCCTGCCTTCGCTGCAGGTCGCGCCGCAACTGTCCTTGCTCGCCGATTGAGTCAACTCTGCGGCCCGACCACTTTTGTAAAACACTGCCCCCAACTTCGCGCGCCTGGCGTTGCCCATAAGGAATGACCTTTGGCCGCTTATTTGTGCTCCTCTTGCTACTGCTGGCGGGCTTCGTCCTGGCGGTCCGGCAGCAACTGATCGACATCCCGCCGCGCTGGAATCCCTGGGCGCCGCTGGACATCCGTGAGCCGCCGAATCTGTTGACTCCCCTCAAACTCAGGCGCCTGCAGCAGGATCGTTCGCTGTGCGAACAGGCGCTCGCTACGGCGCCGCTGCGCTATGTCGTCGTGCCGGACAGCACGCCGGAGCCCGGCTGTCCGGTGGAGAACAGCGTGCGGGTCCAGGGTTCGGACGTGCGCTTCAACGGACCTTTTCTCGCCACCTGCCCGCTGGCGGCGGCTTATGCGATGTTCGAGCTGCACGGTCTGCAACCGGCCGCGCAGGCGGTGTTCGGCCAGCCCGTGGTGCGCATCGATCATTTCGGCAGCTTCGCCTGCCGCAACATTGCCCGCAGCAATAGGCGCAGCCAGCACGCCAGCGCCAACGCACTGGATCTGGCCGGCTTTCACTTGAAAAACGGCACCCGTATCACCGTGGCGCGTGACTGGCAGGGCGACGGCGACAAGGCGCGCTTTCTGCGTCTGGTCCGCGACGCAGCCTGCGATGCGTTCAACGTCACGCTCGGGCCGGAGTACAACGCGGCCCATCACGACCACTTTCATGTTGACATGGGCGGTTTCGG
>JGI2924J29684_1078342_pt1 | contig 42338 bp, 38 predicted proteins | sample BenlonsequencITS_FD_29684 | JGI IMG/M metagenome (IMG submission 29684) | reverse complement strand
TTTTTCTATGGCTTTCTGGTTAAGTGGGAAAAGTCCCGCCACAAGATGTGGTCGGGACTTCAATGCTAGCTAGGTAGAAAAACTAGTCTTCCTTATCCAGGACGAATGGGTAGTGAACGTGGTTACCATCCTCGCCAGTCTCAGGGTGCAGGACCAGTTCTGGCTTCACAGCGGTTGCAACGTCGTTTTCGACCCACTCGCCACCCTCGAAGTAAAGCTGGGTGGTGATGGTGCGGTAGCCCGGGTGGGAAACGCGCAAGTGGAGGTGGGCTGGGCGCCATGGGTGCCCACCGTAAGACTCAATGAACCAACCGGTTGGGCCATCATGAGGGATCTGGTAAGGCGCAGGCTGCAGGGTCTTGATCTTGTAGCGGCCTTCCTCATCGGTAACGATGGTGCCACGCAGGTTCCACTCTGGGATTCCAGGCGCGAACTGGGAGTAGTATCCGTCCTCATCTGCGTGCCAGAGCTCAACTTCTGCTCCATCAAGACCGTTGCCGTCGAGGTCAGTAACCTGCCCCTCGAAGATCAGTGGGGTGCATGCGCGGTCCTTGTCACGCATTGGCATTTCAGCATCCCAAGGGAGCTTCGGAGAGTTCTCTACGTAATAAGGGCCTTCGATGGAACCCTTGGTTCCGGTGTAGTCGTGGCGGTTGTAGTTGATCTCTTCGATCTCATGCTCAACGAAAACGTCCAACCACAGTGGCCACTCGCCGTATTCTCCAACGTCGATCATCCACTGCTTGAGCACTGCGTACTCTTCGTAGGTGACTTCGTGCTTGTGAGCAACCTGGGCGATCGCCGCGAGCAGATCTACGTAGATCGCGTTTGCGCGTTCCTTGGAGGTATCGGAGGAAACGCGGTTTGCCTTGAACTTGTCAGTTGCCTTGTTGCCCGAATCGTGGGCTGTTGGATCAACGATCTGTTCAGCTGAAGTCATGTCATACTCCTAGAGACTTTGGGGGTGAAGTAGGGGGTGCGAGTCGGATCACTGCCTAGCGGAAAAATCTTTGTGATCGGCTGAACTCGATAACAACACTGTGGCCTGAATCATCGAATCCGTCAACATCCCAAAAACCTTAAAAACAATAAGGGAACCTTTAGAAGTATAAATTTTTCCACATAATCCCACTTCAAGTACACAAACAGCCTGTCAATTTACATCATGCGAACACCTACCCCCGAGCAAACCCTAGGAATTCCCCTAATGTGATTCACTTCATTGATCGGGCACTGTTGGTCATACGCCATCGACACTGCGGAATTGCTCGCAAATGTCACACACCGCTTCAAAGCAAAAACGAAAACGACATCGCGGTGGCAATACCAACTTCTTTTCACTCTCTTGGAGGTTCACATGTCCACACCAGTTTCAAATTTGGCAAGCGTTCAGAAAACTCTGGACCATGCGCTTGAGGACCGCCCTGAAGAGGGAATCGTCCGCGTCAACCGCAACATCTTCACTGACCCTGAGATCTTCGAGCTGGAGATGCGCCACATCTTCGAAGGCAACTGGATCTACCTGGCTCACGAGTCCCAGATCCCTAACGCTGGCGACTACTTCACCACCTACATTGGCCGCCAGCCGATCATGATCACCCGTTCCAAGGACGGCACACTCAACTGCCTGATCAACGCGTGTTCTCACCGTGGCGCCATGCTCTGCCGTCGCAAGACTGACAACCGCACCACCTTGACCTGCCCATTCCACGGCTGGACATTCAGCAACGACGGCGCACTGCTCAAGGTCAAGGACGAAAAAGAAGGCGCCTACCCAGAGAATTTCCGCACCGACGGCTCCCACGATCTGCGTCGCGTTCCTAAGTTCGAGTCCTACCGTGGCTTCCTCTTCGGCTCCCTCAACGATGATGTCGTTTCTTTGGAAGAGCACCTCGGCGACACCCGTACCGTCATTGACATGCTGGTTGACCAATCCCCAGAAGGCCTCGAAGTACTGCGCGGATCCTCCACCTACACCTACGACGGCAACTGGAAGCTCCAGACCGAAAACGGTGCAGACGGCTACCACGTTTCCTCCACCCACTGGAACTACGCTGCAACCACCTCCCGCCGTGGCACTGGTGAATCCGCGAACGAAACCAAGGCAATGGACGCTGGTACCTGGGGCAAGCAGGGTGGCGGATACTTCTCCTACCCTTACGGCCACATGCTGCTGTGGATGTGGTGGGGCAACCCAGAAGACCGCCCACTGTTCGAGCGCCGCGACGAGTTCAAGAAGGAATTCGGCGAAGAAAAGGGCGAGTTCATGGTTGGTGCTTCCCGCAATCTGTGCCTCTACCCCAATGTTTACCTGATGGATCAGTTCTCCTCACAGATCCGCCACATCCGCCCAATCTCAGTTGATCAGACCGAAGTCACCATCTACTGCATCGCACCTAAGGGCGAGTCCGCGGAAGCACGTGCAAACCGCATCCGCCAGTACGAAGACTTCTTCAACGCAACGGGCATGGCAACCCCAGATGACCTGGAGGAATTCCGCTCCTGCCAGAAGACCTACCAGGCATCTGCCTTCCCATGGAATGACATGACCCGCGGTTTGGGCCACCAGGTACAGGGACCAAACGAGGTTGCCAAGGGCCTAGGCATGAACGAAGTTCTTTCCTCCGGAGCACGCACCGAAGATGAAGGCCTCTACCCAATCCAGCACGGCTTCTGGCATGAACTCATGCAGGAGGCTGTGAATAAGCAGAGCATCAAGGAAAAGGAATTGGCTGACGATACCGCTTCTTCCCTTGCCACCGTAGCTGCAGCCAAAATCCGTGAGGAAGCAAAGGCAGCCGCGAAGTCCGACGCTGGAGAGCCTCGCCGCCGTCGTCGCACCCGCGGTTAGTCGTCGAAAAGCAAAAAATCTTTTAAGGAGAACACCTAAATGTCTGAAATCACCCGCTCTGAGATCGAAGCTTTCCTCTACTACGAGGCTCGCCTGCTCGATGACCGTAAATTTGAAGAATGGCTCGAATGCTACCGCGAGGACGCCGAGTTTTGGATGCCAGCCTGGGACGACAACGGTGAACTGACTGAAGATCCACAGTCTGAAATTTCCCTCATCTACTACCCAAACCGTGGTGGACTTGAGGACCGCGTCTTCCGCATCCGCACCGAACGCTCCTCTGCAACTTCCCTACCTGAACCACGCACCGGCCACAGCACCACCAACGTGGAAATCCTGGAGCGCCGCGACGGCGAAGTAGATATCCGCTTCAACTGGATCACCTTCTACTACCGTTACAACACCACCGACACCTACTTCGGCACCACGTTTATCACCCTTGATGTCAGTGGTGAAACCCCGAAGATCGTCAAGAAGAAGGTCGTTTTGAAGAACGACTACATCCACCACATCGTCGATATTTACCACGTCTAGGAGGCACTCACATGACTCACCAAGTTGCACTTGCCTTTGAAGACGGCATCACCCGATTCATCGACTGCGAAGATGACCAAACTGTTGCAGATGCCGCCTACCAGGCACGCATCAACATTCCTTTCGACTGCCGCGACGGCGCCTGCGGAACCTGCAAAGCGTTCTGCGAATCCGGCGACTTTGACGAAGGCGACTACATCGACGACGCCCTGTCCGAAGATGAAGCAGCCGACGGCTACTGCCTGCCTTGCCAGATGACCCCAAAGACCGACCTCATCTTGCAGATCGCCACCACCTCCGTGCTGGCAAAGACCGGCGCATCCACTTTCGATGGCGAGTTGAAGGAGATCAATCACTTCTCTGATTCCACCATCGGCATTGAGATCGAACTGGAAAACCGCCAAGATTTGGCGTTCCTCCCTGGTCAATACATGAACATCCAGGTTCCAGGCAGCGACCAGACTCGTTCCTACTCTTTCTCCTGCGCTCAAGATTCCGGCAACGTGCAGTTCCTGATCAAGGTAACCCCAGGTGGACTCATGACCACCTATCTCACCGATCACGCGAAGGTCGGCGACAAGCTCACCTTGACCGGCCCGATGGGTTCCTTCTTCCTGCGTGAACCTGTCCGCCCGATCCTGCTGCTCGCCGGCGGAACTGGACTTGCACCGATCTTGGCTATTTTGGAAAAGCTTTCCCGCGATGAGCTTCTCGACGTCCCAATCCGCCTGGTTTACGGCGCGAACTTCACCCACGATCTGGTGGAATTGGATCGACTTGATGCCTTCAAGGACAAGTTCGACTTCGATTACATCACCGTGCTTTCCGACAAGGACACCGAGCATCCACGCAAGGGCTACGTCCCAGCACACCTGACCGGCGAATATGAGCCAGATGAGGACACTGATGTGTACCTCTGCGGCCCTCCTCCAATGGTCGAGGCCGTGCGCCAATTCCTGGGCACCCTGGAGCATCCTCCGCTGGACTTTTATTACGAGAAGTTCACTTCCGCCGCTGCCCCTGCTGCTGGTAAGCCAGAGATCACCGTGGAGACCAGCGAAGTTGCAGAGGATTTCAACCTGGTCGAGGTGTCCACTCCAGGCATGTCTTCCGGCGAGGTGCACTCTTCTGCAACCCAGCTGCAGGCCCGCATGGCTCTGGAGCTCGGCGCGCTGGAGCTTGCGATCAACAAACTCGGCGAGCGCGACATCGAGCGATTCCGCAACTTGGCCGACATCGCGAACTCCTTCATCGACGGCGATAAGTTTATCGACGCGGTGAAGTTCACCGAGGCCAACGCCGATTTCCACGAGTTCCTCTTCCGCCGCGCAAACAACGAGGCGCTGCTTGCGGCGTACCAGAACCTCCAGGTTGTTCAAGAAATGAACGCAACCCTTCCAGGCGCCGAGTGGATTGATCCGGCAATTGCCACCGAGCACTTGGCGCTTGTCGACGCCGTCTCCCAGAATGATCTCGAGACCGCGAGAACAATCATTCGTGAACACGCGGAGCACGGCATTGACACTATGGTTAAGGCCCTCGAGAAATGAGCGCGCCAGTAGGACAAGGCATCGAAGGTCGCCCCACTCACGTCACCCCGGAACGCTTCTTTGGCCAGGGTGTTGTGGTTACCGGAGCGGCTCAAGGCATCGGCATGGCAGTGGCACACCGCATCGCATATGAGGATGGCAACCTAGTGTTGGTGGACCGTTCCCCGCTGGTGCATGAAGTTGCCGAAGAGCTGCGTAAAGCAGGCGCCGGAACGGTGGATTCTTTCATCGCCGATCTGGAAACCTTTGAAGGCGCAACTGATGCTTTGGAATTTGCCGGGCAGAAGTTGAAGAACCTTGATGTGGTGATCAACAACGTTGGTGGCACCATCTGGGCGAAGCCTTATCAGGAATACTCTGAGGAAGAGATCCGCAAGGAAATCAACCGAAGCCTCTTCCCCACCTTGTGGATGTGCCGGGCCGCGTTGCCAATTCTGATCGGAAATGGTGGTGGAACGATCGTTAATGTGTCCTCCATCGCGACCGGTGGTATCAACCGTGTTCCTTATGCTGCAGCAAAGGGTGGCGTCAACGGCATTGTTTCTGCCATGGCCCGCGAAGCTGCACCGCATAATGTGCGCGTGGTGGCAACGGCTCCCGGTGGCACGCTCGCTCCGGAACGTGCCGTCAAACGAGGCCCTGGGCCAGAGGGCGAATTGGAAGAAAAGTGGTATCAGCAAATCGTTGATCAAACCATTGATTCCAGTTTGATGAAGCGCTACGGCACCCTAGAGGAGCAGGTCGCGCCGATCTGTTTCCTCGCTTCTGAGGAAGCTTCCTACATCACTGGATCAGTCATGCCAGTCGGTGGAGGCGACCAGGGATAACCCTTGGTCAATCTTAGGGATTTGTACCTGTTTTTGCAGGTACAAGTCCCTTTTTTCGTCTAGTATTGATTTATGGTTGCCTCAGTCTCTTTCACCCCGTCATCGTCCCAAACGTTCCTACCGCGGGCGTCGATCATCGTGCAAGAAGTCAGCACACAGATCAAAAGATTAGAATCCGGCGAAGGCAAACTCTTCCACATCAGTGGCCAGCCCGGCGCGGGTAAAACAGAGTTCGGCATGCAGCTTATCGACGAGCTCCAAGGCTGGACCGTGGTACGTGCCACTTCCCTGTCGTGGCTGAAAAACAGCCCCCGAAACCTCCTTGGACACATCGCCCACAAATTGGGTGCGCACTCCGCCAACTCCATCCGTGGTGTGATCGACCGTCTCGATGCCTCCACCGTGGTGATCGTTGACGATGTCCACTGGGCCGACGTGGAATCCATGCAAAAACTCATCGAATATTCCATGCGCATGGTTTCTGGCCGTTTCGCACTCATCATGATTGGCCTTGATGAAGAGAACTTAGTGTTCCACGATGAGGTGGTCTCGCTCCCCTCCATCGCAGACTCCACCTACGTATTGCCGCCGATGAGTATTGAAGAAATCCGCCAGCTTGCGCTTACCGATGTCCGCGGCCGCATCAGCACCACCACCGCCACAGACATCCAGCGCATCACCGGCGGCATCTACGGGCGAGTCAAAGAAGTCCTCCACTCGGAATCCCCCGATCACTGGCGAATGCCCAACCCAAATATTCCCATCCCACAAAGCTGGCATGCCAACCTGTTGAGACGCATCACCAACGAAGAAGTCTGGCATGTACTACTCGCCGTCGCTGTCCTTCCCTCCGGAGGCCCCATTGACCTGGTAAAACTCCTAGGCAACGACCCCACGGGCATGCTTTGCGACGACGCCGTCCGCTCAGGCCTGCTCCGCGTGCTGCCGTCTGACGGCCAACCACAAGTGGATTTGGTCCTGCCGATCGACCGCGCCGTACTGCAATCACGCACTCCGCTCAACATTCTGGCGCAGTTGCACCACAAGGCAGCCGAATATTACGGCAAGTGGAATCAAAAAGATGCCCAACTGGAGCACGAAGCATTTGCTGCAATTGATCCAAATGATCCAGCAGTGCGAGCCCTAGCGCAGCGCGGATATGCGTTGGGTAGGACTGGCCACTGGATGGAATCGGCACACGCCCTATCTCTTGCCGCGAACCGCACTGCACACCAAGAAGAATCAAATAAGTACTTGCTGGAGTCCATCGATTCACTGATCGCCGCCGCCGATCTCCCCCAAGCTCGATCCAGAGCATCCACCCTTGATCTTGGAGAAACCGGCATTCAACAAGACTCAATGCTGGGCTACCTGGCAATCCACGAAGGCCGGCGCCTCGAAGCACGCAATCTCCTTCATCGTGCTTCTGAAGAATTGCTGGCGCAGCACCCGATTGATCCGATCCACGGCCCCCGCATGGCTCAGCGCAAAGTACTGTTAAACTTAGTGGACTGGAATCCAGAAGAACTCCTGGTGTGGGCTGATAGAGCAGTCGCATGGACTGAAGAGGATGCTGGCGAAAAGGTTGAGGCCCAAGCTATTTCCCTCATTGGACAATCCATCCTCGATGGCTGCCTCCCCGAAGATAAACCCATCCCCGGTGAAACCACCCTTCACGCACAACGCCGCCACATGGCAATGGGCTGGCTTTCCATGGTTCACGATGATCCAGTAACTGCACGTCAAAAGCTTGAACGTCGCACATCCATCAATGGTTCAGAACGCATCAGTTTGTGGCAAGACGGATGGCTGGCTCGGTCCCTACTGCTGCTCGGCGAATGGGAGTCCGCAGCACGCACCGTAGAAATCGGTCTGGCCCGCGCCGAACAGTTTGGCATCCGCTTCCTCGAACCACTGTTACTGTGGTCGGGCGCCACAATTGCAACAGCCCGCGGAAACTCTGACTTGGCACGAAATTACATGAGCAGACTGTCCACCGATCAAGACTCCTTCATCGTCCAATCTATGCCATCTGCGATGTGTCGCATGTGGGTCCACCGCCATAGAAATGAAATCCCCGGTGCGATCGTGGCCGGAGAACAATTGGAAAAAATCGCCGCACACAAACACGTCAACGCACCTGGATTCTGGCCATGGCAAGACGTCCACGCAACGCATCTCATCCGCATCGGCGAAACTGAGCGCGCCCAGGAGTTAGTGAACTCCACGCTTGAGGAGCTCAGAGGCTCCGATATCATGTCTGCCCACGCAAAAATTGCCGTTCCCGACGCCATGTTGATGATCCACCACGGAGATGTGAAAAAGGGATTTAAGCGTTTCGACGACGCCCTCGATATGCTCGATCCCCTCACCCTCCCCTACTATCGGGCACGCATCTGCTTTGAATACGGCCAGGCCCTGAGACGCCAGGGGCAACGTCGACGTGCTGATGAACAATTTGCCCGTGCAGCTTCCCTATTCCAAGACATGGGCGCCGACGCGATGGTCACCCTAGCCAACCGAGAACGCCGGGTGGGTGGCCTTGGTCAACGATCCGAGCAAGCCGGTGGGCTCACCCCTCAGGAATATGAAATTGCCCGATTAGTGTCATCTGGGCATGCCAACCGAGAGGTCGCACAGGAGCTTTTCCTCTCGCCTAAGACCGTGGAATACCATCTCACCCGGGTGTACAAAAAGCTCGGAATACGCAATCGGATGGAACTTGCCGAGGCTTTGAAGAAGTACTCACACGACGCCTAGCAGCGGATATGTTTGCGGACAAGTATCCCCTAGATCTCTTTAGGGCTATCCCTAGTTTCAGCTTTCCTTACCACAGGATTGAATGTGAATCACATCACCAGCAGGTGACAATGTGCGATTACTTCACAAGCTCAAGGAGAATTTCTGTGGCTTCCCAAATTTCTGGCGGCTGGCAAAGTGCCAAACACCGCACCACTGTTTACATGGTCCTCGTAGTTGTGGGCATTTCTATTCTTTTTGACGGCTACGATCTAGTGATCTACGGCGCCGTGCTGTCAACACTACTTGAAGATCCAACCCAGATCGGTGCGCTCAGCCCAGCAGTCGCCGGCACCCTTGGTTCCTACGCCATGATCGGCGTGATGATCGGTGCTCTATCTGCAGGTGCCGTTGGTGACCGCCTTGGTCGTCGCAAAGTTATGCTCACCGCAATCGTCTGGTTCTCTGTGGGCATGGCGCTGACCGCGTTCGCGTCCTCGATTGCGCTGTTCGGTTTCTTGCGCTTCCTCACCGGACTTGGCGTGGGCATGATCGTTGCAACCGGCGGCGCAATCATCGCGGAGTTCGCTCCAGCGAATAGGCGCAACTTGTTCAACGCAATCGTGTACTCCGGTGTCCCAGCCGGTGGCGTGCTGGCTTCTATCCTTGCACTGCTCTTTGAAGATGTCATCGGCTGGCGCGGACTCTTCCTCATCGGTGGATCCCCACTACTGTTCCTCCTGCCACTTGCATACTTCTTCCTCCCAGAGTCCCCGCGCTGGCTCACCTCCCGCGGCCGTGCTGCGGACGCCAAAGCCCTCTGCGCACGCTATGGGCTGCCGACGGAGGAATTTGTCGTCGAAAAGCAGCAGGAAACAAAGGGCACCGGATTCGCTGGAATTTTCTCCTCCAAGTACCTCATGGGCACCATTCTCATCGGCGCAATGAGCTTCATCGGGCTGCTTTCGACCTACGGCCTGAACACCTGGTTGCCAAAGATCATGGAATCCAACGGCGCAACCTCACATGATTCCCTGTACTCCCTGCTGTTCCTCAACGGCGGCGCAGTGTTCGGTGGCCTCATCGCATCCTGGTTCGCTGACCGCATCGGCGCGAAGACCGTGATCACCTCCACCTTCGCTCTCGCCGCGATCTGCCTCGGAGTCCTGCCAAACATCTCCTCCTGGCCAATGATGTACACCGCAATCGCATTCGCAGGCGTCGGCGTCCTGGGCACCCAGGTTCTCACCTACGGCCTGACCTCGAACTTCTTCGGAACCGAATGCCGCGCAGCGGGAGTTGCATGGTGTGCAGGATTCGGCCGACTCGGCGGAATCGTCGGACCAGCAATCGGTGGCCTGATCATCGGCGCAGGATTCGGACCAAGCTCCGCATTCCTCATCTTCGCAGCAGCTGCCGCAATCGGCGCGGTCTGCACCTTGCTGATCCCGCGCTCCCCAGCAGAAGTAGAGGTCAAGGTCGCGCAGGAACCACTTGCACGTGTCTAACCCCAATTAATTCGAAACAAGGAAGCTTCGGCTTCCTTTTTCGGCATTTCACTAGCATTTAGAATTTAAGGAATTAGTTAATGGCAAGCTCAGTATTATTAGCTGTCGAAAAACCAGAACTCCCCCGGCCTACTTTCGCTGAGATCAAACGAGACCTCGGCCCCCAAGAAATTGGCAACGGGCTTGTCGCACTGATTTTCTCCGCATCCGGACCCATCGCAGTGATCCTGGCTGCTGCTGCAGCGGGAAACCTTTCGCCTGATCAAACATCTTCATGGATCTTCGGAGCATTTTTAGGCAACGGACTGCTCACGCTGTGGCTTACCTATATGTACCGCAGCCCGCAGGCATACTTCTGGACGATTCCCGGAACCGTCATCGTGGGCGACTCACTTACCCACTTAAGTTTCGCTGAAGTTATCGGCGCATACCTTGTTACCGGCGTTGTGGTGTTTGCGCTCGGATGGACCGGTCTCATCGGACGGATCATGGCGGTACTGCCACCAACCATCGTGATGGCCATGGTCGCAGGCATTTTCCTCCGCTTCGGACTCGACCTCATCGACGCCAGCGTGACCGACCCGCTCATTGCACTTCCCATGGTCATAGTTTTTGTGGCATTGAGCATGAGTCCCCGCTTGGCAAGCATCGCCCCACCCGTTGCAGTAGCCGCAGTAGTGGGAACCATCGTTGCCATCGCATCCGGCAAACTAGCGTCCGGAATTCTAGACAACGGAATTATCTCCCGCCCCGTCTTTACCGCCCCAGAATTTTCCTTCGCCGCCATCATGGAACTCGTTGTTCCCTTGGCGATCACCGTAGTCATTGTCCAAAACGGCCAAGGCGTCGCAGTGCTTAAAGCAGCAGGTCACCGCCCCGGAGTAAACCTTGCCGCCGCGGCCTCCGGACTGTGGTCCCTACCCATGGCGTTGATCGGCAACATCACCACCTGCCTCACCGGCCCCACCAACGCGCTGATCGTCGCCGGAGCAAAATCACACAGGCACTACACCGCAGCAATGGTCACCGCCATCGGCGCCATCATCGTGGGCCTGTTCTCCCCAACTTTCGTCGGATTCATGCTGGCCATGCCCATATCCTTCATCGCTGCACTCGCCGGCATCGCCATGCTCACCCCACTCAAAAACGCCTTCATCGCAGGATTCTCCGGTGATTATTCCACTGGCGCACTAGTCTGCTTTTTAGTCACAGTGTCGGAAATCAGCATCCTCGGAATCACCGCCCCGTTTTGGGGAATTGTCTTCGGATGGCTCATCGGATGGCTGCTGGATAGCAAGCTTCTAGAAAACAAAAAACGGGCTTAGCTCCTCTATATATAAGGAACCAAACCCGAATCTTTAAAAAACTCTAGCGCTTGAGCTTGCGGTAATCGAAGACCTGGTCAACGATGCCATACTCGAGTGCTTCCTCAGCGGTGAGGATCTTGTCACGGTCGGTATCGATGCGGATCTGCTCCGCGGTCTTGCCGGTGTGCTCAGCCAAGGTGGTTTCCATCAAACGACGCATGCGCTCGATTTCAGCTGCCTGGATCTCGAGGTCAGAAACCTGACCCTGGGTGCCCTGGGTTGCTGGCTGGTGGATCAGCACGCGGGAGTTAGGAAGAACAGCGCGCTTACCTGGTGCACCGGCTGCAAGAAGAACTGCGGCTGCGGATGCTGCCTGACCAAGGCAGACGGTCTGAACGTCTGGGCGGACGTACTGCATGGTGTCGTAAATTGCCATCAACGCGGTGAAGGATCCACCAGGTGAGTTGATGTACAGGGTGATATCGCGGTCTGGGTCCATGCCTTCGAGGACAAGGAGCTGCGCCATGATGTCGTTTGCAGAGGTGTCGTCGACCTGGGTGCCCAGGAAGATGATGCGCTCTTCAAAGAGTTTTGCGTAAGGGTTGGTCTCTTTGGTGCCGTATGCGGACTGCTCAATGAAGGAAGGCAGCACGTAACGGGACGTTGGCATTTGGAATCCGTTGCTCATAATCTTATTCTCTCCTTTAAAGTTTTCCGTGCGCCTAGTTGCTGATTGGGCCTTCAGCCAAGGTAATCACGTGGTCAACAAGTCCGTAATCCTTAGCTTCCTGTGCAGTGAACCAGCGGTCACGATCGGAATCCTTGGAGATCTGCTCAAAGGTCTGGCCGGTGTGCTCAGCGATCAGCTGGGCCATTTCACGCTTGGTGGCTGCGAACTGCTCAGCCTGGATAGCGATATCAGCTGCGGTACCACCAACACCAGCGGAAGGCTGGTGCATCATGATACGTGCGTGTGGCAATGCGAAACGCTTGCCCTTAGTGCCACCGGAAAGCAGGAACTGGCCCATGGATGCTGCCAGGCCCATGCCGTAGGTTGCGATGTCGCATGGGGAGTATTTCATGGTGTCATAAATTGCCATGCCTGCGGTGACGGAGCCACCTGGGGAGTTAATGTACAGGGAGATGTCCCTGGTTGGATCCTCAGCGGACAGCAGCAGGATCTGAGCGCATAGCTTGTTTGCAATCTCATCGTCTACCTGGCTTCCCAGGAAAATGATGCGCTCACTCAGGAGGCGATCAAAGACGTCATTTCCGAAACCAGGCCCACCCTGGGCTGCCATACGAATATCGCTCATGAAAACAGTCAACTCCTACATTCTTAAATCTTGGGTACGTTCATTTGGTTCAATGTCACCAGACTACCCGCGTATTTCCATGAAACCGCCTCTGTTCGCTATCAGCGTTTTCACCGTTTAAAAAAGCAAAAAAATAACGCTTCTCGACGTCCAGTGGCGCGTCGAAAAGCGTTATTTCTTTAAAGTTTTTAAGCTTCAGACTCAGTCTCAGCTACTTCTTCTTCACCGAAGTATTCCTTAGGGTCGATCTCGTTACCCTCGGAGTCCTTCACGTTTACGCGGCAGATAGCCTGTGCAAGAGCCTTGCCACGGCGAACGTCGGAGAAGAGGTTCGCGATCTGGCCGGACTGCTGCAGCTGACCGATGAACTGGTTTGGGTCCATGCCGTAAGACTGTGCGGTGAACAGGATGTGGTCGGTGAGCTCCTGCTGGGAAACCTCAGGCTCCTCAACCTCAGAGAGGGTGTCCAGGAACAGCTGGGTGCGAACAGCCTTCTCAGCATCTTCGACGTTCTTCTTGTCGAACTCTTCACGAGTGGTGCCCTGAGCCTCAAGGAGGGAGTTCAGTGCAGCATCGTCGTGTGCAAGCTCGCCGAGGAGCTGGTGCAGCTGGGAGTGTGCCTGCTCGTCAACGATGGACTGTGGCAGAGCGAAGTCAGCCTCGCCAAGAGCCGCAGCGAGAACTTCGTCGCGGATTGCAGCAGCCTGCTCGTTCTTCTGCTTAGCCTCAACGTCAGACACGGTGGACTCACGAAGCTCTTCGATGGTGTCGAACTCAGAAGCCAGCTGTGCGAACTCATCATCCAGCTCAGGCAGCTCGCGCTGCTTGGTTGCGGTGATCTCAACGCTGATTTGAGCTTCCTTGCCCTTGTGCTCGCCGTTTGCCAGCTCAGAGGTGAACTCTACGGTTTCATCCTTCTTAGCGCCGATCAGAGCCTTGTCCAGGCCGTCAATCAGATCGTCAGATCCGATTTCGTAGGACAGACCCTCAGTGGTTGCCTCTTCAATCTTCTCACCGTCAATGCTTGCGGTGATGTTGATGGTGACGAACTCACCCTTCTTCAGCTTGTGGTTGTGATCCTTCAAGGTGGAGAAACGTGCACGCAGGGTCTCGAGCTCTGCTTCGATTGCCTCTTCGTCAGCCTTGATAGCTGGGACCTCAACAGTGATGTCCTCGAACTTAGGAAGCTCGAACTCTGGGCGAACGTCAACCTCAGCGACGAACTCAACGAGCTCGTTGTCTTCGATCTTGGTGACCTCTACGTTAGGCTGGCCGATTGCCTTGATGCCCTCAGCTTCGATTGCCTGTGCGTAGCGGTTAGGAAGCATGTCGTTGACAACCTGCTCCAGAACCGCACCACGGCCGAAGCGTGCGTCGATAAGCTGACGCGGTGCCTTGCCCTTACGGAAACCAGGGATCTGGACTTGCTGCGCTAGAGCGGCGTATGCCTGGTCGATCTCTGGCTTCAGTTCAGAAAATGGAACCTCAACGGTGATCTTTGAACGGGTGTCGCTCAGCTTCTCGACAGAACTCTTCACGAGTAAATCTCCTGGATGATCGGGAAAGGGAAAGTTTCAGATATTACAAAAACAAGCCCGGTTTCCGACGATTAATGCGATTTCTCGCGTCGTCCGAAACCGAGCTCGTCCTCAAGTCGGGGCGACAGGATTTGAACCTGCGACCCCCTGCTCCCAAAGCAGGTGCGCTACCAAGCTGCGCCACGCCCCGATATTTAATTTGACCCATCGAATACTAACACACTGTGATCTCAGAACAAATTCAGTAAGTGACTTACTAAGTCTCTGTGCTGAACCCCTGTGCGCTGTGCTCCTTGGTTCGATTAAGAACTTTACACACAACCATCTGAAAAGACGAAATCGCGTCCATAGCTGCAGGTAAAGATAGGTTTTTAAGTTACGCAATTGCATCAAGTTTTAACAACTAAGCGTTTTCCAGCGACTTTCTATGCCAATCCCATTCGATCTAAGGAATTTCCCCCTCCCCGTTGCCGATTGTCTAAATTTATGGAATTTTAAATTTATGGACAAATTTTTCCCCACTGATCAGAATGACCGCGATGCTCTATTTCAGAGACTCGAAGCCATAGAGGCAGTGATCGCTCGGCACGAGGCACTGTTTGCAAAAGAAGGCCACTCAATCAACGACTCCCCTGAAACTACGGACGGAGCGATTCATTTCTCCGGACAGTTTGAAAACGCTTCAGGTTCCATCTCCTATTCATGGTCGCGACCCCCACATCATCTCCTCGAAGAAGCCTGGGATTCGTCATTCACCCGACTCGCAGCATTGGCCCACCCTCAACGGGGTCTGATTCTGAAACAGTTACTTAATGACCCCTGCTCGGTCTCTACCCTTTGTCAGCTCGGAGTGACATCCTCTACCGGCACCGCCTACCACCATCTCAATGAACTTGAATCTGCCGGCTGGGTAAGAAAAGGTCGTGGCGGCGTTTATGAAGTCCCCACTGAGCGGATCATCCCGCTACTAACCATCATTTCTGCCAGTGAGAATCACTAATGAGATTAAAGAAGCAGCTTCTTGGCAGCCTGTTAGTTGTCATCGTGGTTTTGTCCATCGCCGTAGCAACCACCAAACAACAAAAAGGCTTCGTCACAGGTCAGCCCACCGGTGCGCTTAACCTCTCCGACATCCTCGACTCCGAAGAACTTGGCGAGTATCACCTCATGTCAGCCGCCATCATCACTGGTAACACTGTAGATTTCAGCGGGCTCGGCGCAGGTCCAGACGACCCTTTTGAAATCGCATCGATTACGAAGATCTTCACCGGTGAGCTGCTTCGACTTCAGATTGAGCGAGGAGAGATCACAGAATCCACGGCCGTCGGAGACGTTCTTGGAGAACGTGTAGCCGACTCCCTCATCCGGGACATAACCGTGGAAGAACTAGCCAATCACACCAGCGGACTACCCCGTCTAGGCAATGTAGGACTTAGACCTTTTATGGCTACGTTCTTTGACAAGAATCCTTACAAAGACCTCTCTGCAGATCGAGTCATCTCTATCAGCACAACGTCCAAATTGAATTCGCGCGGAGAATTTCACTACTCAAATCTTGGTTTTGCTCTGCTTGGCCAAGTCCTTGCCCGCAATGCCGGTTTAACGTTTGACCAGCTCTTAGACCGTGATTTACTGGCACCACTCAACCTCAATAACACCAAGCTCATGACCCCAGAATCCCTCGCTCAAGATGCACCTCAAGGGTTCTCAACACCTGGCAAACAAGTCGAAGCGTGGGAGATGGATGGCTTTCTCCCCGCAGCTGGCCTGCGTTCCACCGCGCGCGACATGGCAGTTTTCTGTCAGTACTTATTCACAAAAGGCCCCGCCCCTTTCACCTGGCAATCCCTTGAATCGGCCCCTGAAATCGTCTGGCATAACGGAGAGTCCTTTGGATATAGTTCCGTACTCTTCTTTAACACCGCTACAACTACTGCCATCTTCGTTGCTGCCGACGTTGCCACATCTGTCTTCCCAATTGGTCACGAGCTTTTAATGGCAAACTCCACTAGGCAGGAATCAAAATGATCGATTCCCCCGCCTCTATCCATCGGCGAATCGTTGCAACCTTGGCCGATTACAGCATCGCGCTCCTCATTGGAGGAGGCATTGCTCTGGCTTTCGGAACTAGTATCCTCAACCCGCTCTTTTCAACTGTTCTCACGATTGCCTTTTGGCTTTCCAAATCTTTATTAGAAGCAGCCTTCGGAACTACACCAGGAAAAATGCTCACACACCTGCACGTCAACCACGACATACATGGTGAGCGCCTAAGCATCTACTACTCCTCAGCAAGAAACGCGTGGATCTTGTTGGAGATCATCCCACTTGTCGGCCTAGTACTATTCAGCTTTGTAGCCATTTTCCTCGTCGCTAGTTGCATTCGCGCTTGCAACTTCATGGGTTTACATGACAAATTTGCACATGTAAATGTCTTGCGGAAAAACGAAAAACACCCTCTCAACTGCTTTAAATGCAACTGAGAGAGTGTTATTATTTTGAGGGAATGACGGGAATCGAACCCGCGTCATCAGCTTGGAAGGCTGAGGTAATAGCCATTATACGACATTCCCACTTGTGAACTTTTGCAAGAACTCTTGTTTGGTTCGAGGAAAAGCATAGCGCATATTGTTGTTTTATTAAAAATCGGCAGGCTGGCACCCGGTTTTCGAACAAGACTTTTGGCCAGACCACATTCTCAAGAATCCCTTTCGATACATCGCTACTTTTCATCCGGCACCTATCCAGCAAATAGCCAGTTAACCTGCAGCAAGTGTGTTATTGTACATTTCCTTGCAATTCCCCCTTACGAAACCCGCTAAACCTTAAAGGAACATAAGAGAATTTTAGCAAGTGTGTCCGTCTGGCCCCATAAAATATACAAGTACTTGTTTATAAGTCCAGCGTACATGGGATAATTTTAACAAAGTACCTGAAATGTTCTTAGGTTGTAAAAACCTTAGAATAATTTCGACAAAAACTACCTCCTTGGCGTAACCTAGCTAAACATGAAGCCAAAAATTATCGATGCCGAATCGGGCAGAGAGCTCTGGACTGCAATTGAATGTGCAGAGTTCTCCGGTACTGCTCGAGGTACTTTCACTAGCTACGCAGGTCGAGGACGTGCTCCAAAGCCAGTTGCAAAGCTCCATGGGCTCACTTTGTGGGACTCCCAAACCATTGAGGAATGGGTCGACGACCGCGCTGCAGGAAACAAGGGATTAATTAATTCCGAAGAGACTGTCGCAGTCGCCAACTAAGCACTTTTTCTCAAAAGCCACGAAAACAATCGTTTTCGTGGCATTTGTCTTTTCTGGGTTAAGGGAAAATCTGTGTGCTTTCCCCAGGTCGACCCGAATCCGTGCTCTAGGGGCTAGTTGAAACGACCTGCCCATCCCTGCCGGATACCGCTAGAGTTATTCGGTGTGGCATCGATTCCGGTGTCATAGGTAGCCGGGCGCCCGTCGTGGTCGTGTGGTTGTTCTTGTTGGATCAAGTCGGGGACTTTGGCGAGTCCGTCTTGACCCCAGTTTTGTTGCCTGGCGATCTCAACCGGATCGCCAGGCAACTGCGTATGCATCAATAACCACCAATCCACCGCGATACGTTGATGTTCATCAAACATCCCCCGATGGTTTCTCGCCAACGCTTTAATCTGAGCGTTGATACCACCTTCCAAACAGTTCGTTGTTGATTTCACCACCCCGTCAACCTCTGCTGGTGGATCAATATAGGTAAACAAATGCCCATTGCGGGCCAAGGCTTCCAACTGCTTATAAGCAGTCCGGTGGGTTTTGTGGGTGTGACCTGCCATTTCTGATTGGGGCGGATATGTTTCGGGATGGCATGTGCTGGTACATCAGCGCGGTAGGTGCGTTCGTTAAGCCAGTCCCCGTAGGTGAGGTAGAACTCTTGGAGGAGTTTGCGCCAGTCGGCGGCTTGTTCCGGTGTGGTGACTTTCAGCAGTTTCAAGGAGAGACCCCGGAGTGCTTTTCGGCGAGCTCAGCACGGGTCTTAGGGTGACGTGTTTTTGGACGTTGCGTTTGACGTGGACGAGGCAGCGTTGGATTTTCGTTGTCGGCCAGGTCGTGGTGATGGCTTTGAGTGCGCCTTTTTTGTCCGTCGGTGGTCACGATTAAGGGTGGTTGGAGTTGATCGAAGAGGTGGGTGTAGTTGTAGGCGTCTTCTTTGGTGCACCAGCGCCAGGCGACGACGTGGTCGAAGGTGTAGGCCACGAGGAGGCATGTGGTGTTGAAGAAAGTGCCGTCGATGAAGAGTTAGTCATAGACACGGAAGCGGTCGGTGTTGCGGGGGACTTGTACGAACCAGTAGTCGTGGAACCAGTTGGTGAGGGTACGACGGGTCACGCCTAGTTGGTTGGCGAGGTTGGTGCGTGATGGGAGTTGAGGATCCAGTTGATAAAGAGTTGGAATCGGTGGGCGTGGTGGTCGTTGGGTCGGGTGTTGGTGGTGGTGGCGTTGCAGGTGGTGCAGCGCCATCGGGTGGTGCCTTTTGTTGTAGTGGCTGTTTTTTCTCATGGGGCCGGTGCATACCGGGCAGTTGGGTCGTGTTCTTTTCACCTTGTTTGGTGTAGTCCCCGCGTGTATCACAGGTTGGTGTTGGGGTGGGGATGTTGCCTGGTTTTGATGGGTTTGTGGTTGGCAGAACACATTTTTGTGGGGTTGGTGCTGGTGGGGTTATGTTTCTGGGCCACTAAAAGCACACATTTTTCCCTTAACCCTCTTTTCTAGCGATACCAGACACAAAATCAGCAGAAGTACCTTTACAGTCTTAAAACAGGGAACTTTAACGAAAGACTTGTCGTTACTTTAGTAATTAGACCAACATGGTGGTGAGTGGTTGAAATCTTGCCATCAAAATTATCGAGTGAGTTGAAGCATTCCGTGGAAGTACTACTACTTATCGCAATCGTCGTTGGTGGTGGCGTTTTTGTCGCCTCAAAGATGGGATCCAATAACAATAAGAAGCAAGAAGAAGCCAAGTTTGCTGACGCACAGGCAGATGCGCGTCGGTGGATTGAGCGTCTTGGTTCCCAGGTTTTGACCATCGCAGGTACAGATGCTGCGTCGACCCAGGCTATTGCTGACGCCTCAGAGCGCTATACCGCTGCGTCTTCTCAGATTTCTTCTGCCACTACTCCTCGTCAGGCAGAGTTGGCTCGAGAATCTGCACTAGAGGGTCTGCATTATATGAACGCGGCTCGTGAGATCATGGGTATGACTGCTGGCCCTGAGCTGCCTCCTCTGGAAGGTCAGCGCAATGCTGGTCGCGTTACAGAAAAGCGCACCATTGAGCAGGAGGGTCGCCAGATCACTGCTTCCCCCGTCGCAACAGATGAAACTCCGAACTACTACCCTGGCGGTAACGTTGCGGGTCGCCCAGTCCCTGCTGGTTGGTACTCCGAGCCTTGGTGGGCAAGCGCATTGCGTTCCGGTCTGTGGACTGCAGGTTCGGTCATGATGTTCTCAGCAATGTTTAACGGCATGGCTGGTGTCGGCTACTCCGCTGCAGCCTTTGAAAATGGCTATGGCGAGGGCTACCAAGATGGCCTGGACGCAGCTGGCGGAGACATGGGCGATGCTGGCGATATGGGTGACGCCGGAGCTGACATGGGCGATGTTGGTGGTGATGCTGGCGGAGACGGTGGCGGATTCTTCGACGGACTCTTTGGTGGTGGAGACGGCGGCGATGGCGGCGGATTCGATTTTGACTTCGATTTCTAGCCCAAAATAATCCCCACATAAACACAAAATGGGCGGTTAAGTTCTTGGAAAAGAACTTAACCGCCCATTTTTAATTGTTTATTCGTTAGGAACGACAGGTGCGATTCCAGTGCGCTCGTAATCAGCGAGGATGTCGATACGACGCTGGTGGCGCTCGGCGTTGCTCCATTCCTGCTCGAGGAAGGCGTCGACAATTGCCAATGCCTCTTCCTCTGAGTGCATGCGGCCGCCGATGCCGATGAGGTTCGCATTGTTGTGCTCGCGGGCGAGGCGTGCAGTTTCAACAGACCAAGCAAGTGCACAACGTGCACCCTTGACCTTGTTGGCGGCGATCTGCTCGCCGTTTCCGGATCCACCCAGGACGATGCCGAGTGAGCCTGGGTCGTTTACTGTGCGGCTAGCTGCTTCGATGCAGAAGGCTGGGTAGTCATCTTCTGCATCATAGGTGTGGGCTCCGCAGTCGATCACTTCGTGGCCGTGGGCCTTAAGGTGTTCTGCGATTGCATTTTTAGTTTCGAAACCAGCGTGGTCTGCTCCAAGGTATACGCGCATGGAAGTCAGTTTACTGCAGGCATTTTCACAACGGCGGATACCCGGACTTTTCCCCTATTTGGGGGTTCACAAATCGCAAAATAGCTCGACTCAATCTTGGTAAAGCGGATCGGCTCTGACTCGGGTAGGACACTTCCGTACCTGTCATGATGCGGAACGGGTAAGGAAGGGGGAACGGCTTCCCCAAGTCACCCAACGCCATAGATACCCAAGTGGCCCCTGTGTGTAGTGGCGCAACCATAAAGCAGAAAGTAGCTCTTGAATAATGAGAATACCCGCAGCTAGGAGCACCGTAGCTGTCCATGATGTGCTGTGTGGAAGATCCACGATTAGCCCGCCAATGAGCATGAGGATCGTTGCACCAATGTAGTTGGTTAGCGCCATACGCCCTAAAGGTGCGAAAACTGCAGCGAGTGCACCGCGAATCGGTGTATGCAAGGCCAGCAACACTAAAGAAATGTAGACGCCGCCAAGCGCGAGTCCCGCCACTGTGGAAACGATCGAGAAGCCTGAAGAAGTGATGTCACGTGCCTGGATGATCAGCGTAGGTATAGCGATTGCTGCGCTTACGGCGAAAAAGACTCCCATAGCCCGCGGTGCGTTCTCTGCCCGATCGACTACTCCATACCTAACGAGCGCTGAACCGATCAGGAACATTGAGGGGATAAGCAGGAACCCGCCACCGAAAACCACCGCTGGCACAAGCGACACTTCGCCAAGGACTGCGACAGCCCAACGAGGCAACCAGGAGGATGGCAGCAAAATGACCAGGCCGACTATTGCATACGGCAACAATGCTTCACCCGGCTGGAGAATTTGGTGGATGATGCCGAGCGGTATCAACGTGAGAAGTCGACGAAAGAGAACTATTCTTGGGCGTTCACCTCGACGGGCAGCGGACTGGTTCTGGCCGAACCGAGAAGCCGTTTAACGGCAGTACCTATGTGGTCTAGTTGGTGGTCTAGGTCAAGGCCCGATTGTATCTAGGACTGTTGTTCCCATGGGATGTATTAAAAAATCGATCAACTAAGCAGAAGTGAGATGCGGGCTTTTTCAATAAAGTTCAATAAAGTATGCTGCGAAACGGAATGAGCAAGTACGTGCGCGTAATCGGAATTTCATTCGCTGGGGCGGAAAAGCTACAAAAGAATAAAACTGCCCGACGCGATCCTTGAACAGATCAGCGGGCAGTGTTTAATAAGCAGAGACAGCGTTAATTAGTCGAACTGTGGGTTCTCAGTGCGGCTGCGCTTGATTTCAAAGAAGTGGGGATAGCTTGCGAGCTTGAAGGAAGCGTCGAAGATCTCTCCTGCTTCCTCGCCGCGTGGGATGCGGGTGAGCACTGGGCCGAAGAAAGCGGTGTCGCCGAGCTTGACCACTGGGGTTCCGACATCGTTGCCGACCTCGTCCATTGCGGTCTGGTGGAATGCGCGAAGTGCGTCGTCCCATTCGGTGGTGTCTGCAACTTCACCAAGTGCAGCGTCTAGGCCGACCTCTTCAAGTGCCTCTGCGATGACATCATTGAAGGAACCTTCGATTGGTCCGCGACCGTCGTTGTGGATGCGGGTACCCATTGCGGTGTACAGGTCGCCGAGCTTGTCAGCATGGTCGGTGGCGACAGCTGCGAAAACGCGTGCTGGTCCCCATGCAGCCTTCATGCGCTCCTTGTAATCCTCTGGGAGATCACGGCCTTCGTTTAGGACAGCGAGGCTCATTGGAACCCACTGGATTTCAATATCGCGGACTTGTTCGACTTCCTTAATCCAGCGGGAGGTGACCCAGCAGAATGGGCAGGTGGTATCGAACCAGAAGGTTACTTTTTGAGCCATATTATTTCCTCTTTCTTAAAGTTTTCTAGCAATCCACACTAGGCGCGAACTATCGTGGTGTCATTGCGCACCTTCTAAGGGTAGCGCCCCCTCAAATTTCAAGGAGCATTAAATTGACGTCCACTAATCTCACCCGACAGGAAGCTTCGGATCGTTCGAGGTTACTGAGTGTAGAAAACTATGACATTGCACTTGATCTCAACAACGGTGATGAGTTTTTTAGTTCCTCCACCGTTGTCAGCTTCACTGTCAGGAAGGCTGGCGATACCTTTATTGATCTCCGCGCAGCAAGCGTTGAGGAGGTTCGCCTGGACAATGTGTCCATCAAAGATGAGGCTCTAACCCTTGGCAAGAACGGCTACGACGAGACGTTCGGCATCGCCCTGAAGGGTCTTACTCCCGGCGCGCACACCTTGCGGGTAACGGCGTCTATCCCCTATTCCCGCACCGGTGAAGGCCTGCACCGCATGGTGGATCCAGCAGACAATGAGGTGTATTTGTACACCCAGTTTGAGACCGCCGATGCCAAGCGTATGTTCGCGTGTTTCGATCAGCCAGACCTCAAGGCTACCTATGATCTGAACATCAAAACTCCTAAGGGTTGGAAGATCATTTCCAACTCTGAGCAGCAGGTTTCCACTCAGCACACTGATTACGATACCCACATTTCCCGAGTGGACTATCCCCTCTCCACCTACCTGATTGCGGTGTGCGCGGGTCGTTACCACGAGGTGTGCGATGTCTGGAAGGGTACGCTCACCCACCATGCAGAAACACCTGCCGATCAGCCAACTGAGCTGACTGTTCCGCTTGCTCTCTACTGCCGCAGTTCTTTGGCTAAAGATCTTGATGCGGTGCGTCTGTTTACCGAAACGAAGCAGGGCTTTGATTGGTACCACCGCAACTTCGGTGTGGCGTACCCATTCGGCAAGTACGATCAGATCTTCGTCCCTGAATTTAATGCTGGCGCGATGGAGAACGCCGGCGCTGTCACCATCCGCGATGAGTACGTTTTTGCATCCAAGGCAACCCGTTACCGCTACGAGCGCCGCGCTGAAACCATCCTTCACGAGCTCGCTCACATGTGGTTCGGTGACCTGGTGACCATGCAGTGGTGGGATGATCTGTGGCTCAACGAGTCCTTCGCCACTTGGTCCGCGGCAATTTCTCAGGCTGAGGAAACTGAATACAACACTGCATGGGTGACTTTCGCCAATGTGGAGAAGTCGTGGGCGTACCAGCAGGATCAGCTGCCTTCCACCCACCCGGTGTTCTCTGACGGATACGACATTGAGACTGTCGACCAGAACTTCGACGGCATCACCTACGCAAAGGGCGCCTCGGTGCTCAAGCAGCTGCAGGCATACGTTGGCCGTGAGGAATTCCTGGCAGGCGTACGCAGGCACTTTGCCAACCACGCATGGGGCAACGCCAGCTTTGATGATCTGCTCGGCGCCCTCGAGCAGTCCTCCGGCCGCGACCTCTCCGACTGGGCAAACCAGTGGCTCAAGACCACCGGCATCAACACCCTCGGCGCAAAGTTCACCACCGACAACGGCAAATACACCTCCTTCTCCGTCACCCAGACCGGCGCCGCGCCGGGTGCCGGTGAGCTGCGGACTCACCGCATCGCGGTGGGTCTTTATAAGCTTGTCGACGGATCCCTCAACCGCTACGCACGAGTAGAACTTGACTGCAGTGGCGCGTCGACAAGCGTTGAAGAGATCGTTGGACTTGAGCAGGCTGACTTCGTGCTGGTCAACGATGATGATCTGACGTATGCGCTGCTGGATCTGGATGATGATTCACGCAATTTTGTCATCGACAATATTGATAAGTTCAGCGACCCTATGCCTCGCACGCTGGTGTGGTCCGCTGCGTGGGAGATGACTCGCGCTGGTCAGATGAAGGCTCGTGATTTCATCGCGCTGGTTGCTCGTGGCGCTGCTGCGGAAACTGAAATTGCTGTGCTGGAGCGCATTCTCGCGCAGGCTACCTCTGCGCTGAAGAGCTACGCCGACCCAGCGTGGGCAGAAGCAACTGGAAATGACCTGCTGGCCGATGCTTTCCTTGAGGGTGCTCGCTCCGCAGAACCAGACTCCGACACTCAGTTGGCGTTCATTCAGGCTCTGGCAAAAGCAACGCTCAATGATGCTGCTGCCGATTACTTCCGCGACATTCTTGCCGGCAACGTCGAAGGCCTGACCGTGGATCCTGACCTGCGTTGGTGGGCACTGACTGCGCTTATCGCCCGTGGTGACATCGAGGCTGTCGAAGATGCAATCGCCGCTGAACTTTCCCGCGACAACTCCAGTGCCTCCTTCCTCGCATCACTTCGAGCCGGTGCCGCTGTGAACACTGAAGAAGTGAAGGCTGCTGCATACAAGCATGTCACGGCAGTTGATAGTGGCCTATCCAACCTGGAGCTGCGCCACAAGATTGAAGGCCTCACATTCACTGGCTCTTCTGAACTGCTGCAAGCCTACAACGAGCAGTACTTCGAAATCCTTGATGATGTGTGGGCGAACTTCTCCGGCGAAATGGCACAGCAGATCGTCCTCGGACTGTTCCCTTCATGGAACGTTTCCGAAGAGGGTCTCAAGCGTACCGACGAGTTTCTTGATGGCGAACATGTCGCAGGCATCAAGCGAATTGTTTCCGAATCCCTCGACCGCACTGCCCGTGCTCTGCGCAACCGTGCGGCAGATGCTGCGTAAGTAAAAGATTCTCAATCCCAAAAAATCCTGGCATGTTTGCATCACACGCAATGTGCCAGGATTTTTTGCATGGGAAAACAATGAACAAAACACAAAGCACCTTGACCAAATATGTCCGTTAGATGAAGTTCTACCGGCATCTAAGAATCGCCCAAGTTAACCTAAAACTCCTGTTCGAAATTGCCCAGACAGGTGTCCACCAACACTGCTACATTGCATTGGAGATCCAGAATCGATCACTCTACGACCAGGAAAAACTTTCATGTCCATCGAGCAAGCAATCACTTCACTCTCCGCAAGAGTGCGGGAACTAAAGCCCATCATCGAGACTGAAGAAGCCACCAAAACCGCACTGATCATCCCCTTTATCAGCAACGTTCTCGGCTACGACGTCACTGATCCTCGTGAAGTCATTCCGGAATACACTGCTGATGTTGGCGTCAAAAAGGGTGAGAAGGTCGACTTCGCTATCAAAACCGGCGATGATTTCCACTTCCTCATCGAATGCAAAAAGGTCGGCTCCCCACTCAGCCTCGATCACGCTAACCAGCTCGTCCGCTATTTCAATGTCACAGACACCGAATTTGCCATTCTCACCAACGGCGAAATCTACCAATTCTATGGACAACTCGATGCAGCCAACCGCATGGATGCAAAACCATTCATGACCTTGGATTTGAACAATATTGATGCCCGTCAGTTCCCTCATTTGGAAATGTGTACCCGCAAGCATTTCAACCCACAAGCGCTAGCCGCCAACGCTGAAGAACTGAAGTACATTGCTGAATTGAAGAAAGTCATCGCGAATCAATTCCAAGAACCTGACGTAGAAATCGTCAAGATGCTTGCGGCGACAGTCACCACAAAGCGTATGACTGCACAAAATCTGGAATTCTTCACCCGCTTGGTTAATACTGCGTCTTCCCAGTTCCTCAAAGACGAGGTCAATCGTAGATTGCGCTCCGCCCAAGTCTTTGAGGATCCTGTCCAAACACAAGGTGCTGATGCAGAAACACCAGCAGAGGACGAAGCAGTAATCGAAGAAGTGGTTTCAGAAATCGTGACGACAGAAGAGGAAATCCACGGTCATTCAATTGTCCGTGCAATTTGCTGCTCAGAGGTATCGGCACAAGAAATCACCATGCGTGACGCAAAATCCTACTGCGCTATTCTCTTCCAAGACAACAACCGAAAGCCAATCGCCCGTTTCTACTTTGATCGCAAGATTCCACGCATCGGCATCTTCAATGCTGAAGGCGAGCAGGAACACTTTGATTTGGAATCCATCGAAGATATCTACAACCACGCTGATCTTCTGCATTCCCGCGTCGTAGCATTGAACGCTTAAGTTCTGCCTTTAGTTCTGCAGTCGGTGTGCCACGGTCAGGCACACCTCTGCAGTCCATTTGCTGGAGTTGGCGAGGAATACCCACAACTGATGATCGTTTAACCCTGCCGGTAGATCGATGCGTGCTTCGGCGAAAATACCCCACCTTGCGCCGTTTTCGATCTCTTCCGCAAATACTGTGACCAGTACATGTTCTTTCGAGTACAGGTTGCACAGTCCAAGAAGTTCCTGAAGTTGCTTCTTGTTTTTGATTTTCACACCTGTACCGGAAGACACCGCTAGGGTTTTTCGATCGCTGCCGTTGTTGCCATCGGTCAACCATGCACTGACACGTTGACCCATATGCAGATACTCAACGAAGTCCTCCCCCATCTTGAGTTGATCCGCACCCATTAATTCGTATTGTTGGTAGATACGATCCAAAGAAACCAGCGGGGTGGGTTCGTCAATCAGCCCGAAGGGATTGCCTTCTTTGAGTTGATCTTCAGAGAACTCGAAATCCACATCTGGAGGAGTTGCGTTGAACTCTACGCGTTCAGGGGAAAACTTCGGCCAGATTTGTTCGCACCAAGACACGAAAGTCGTTGCCACATCATTCATGCAGTAGTGCACGAACTCTGCCGACTGTTCCCACGTTGCGCCGACGCTTGAGAAGAAGAATTCACGACCTCGCACAGTCATGTTCTTTGAATCAGCTTCATCTAAAACCACCTGCAGATCACGGGTTGGCCTGTTGAATTCATTAGCGGCCCGCAGGTACTCTGCCTGTTTCTTTGCAGGGACACAGCCATGCCACATGAAATCAGCGACGATGCACAAGGTGACCGAATCCAAGTTGAAGTTCACGGTCAGCCCTGGGCGGCGCACTATAAGTTCCATACCGGAATCGGTCACCGCCATGTCATGGTTGTAGCCCAGTGTCATAAGCGCCATTTGTACAGGTTTCATCCGCATGGATAGCAACGCATTATCAAGATTTTCGGTCATCGAAACTGTCACTTTCTTCACAAGGAGTCTGAGCATGCCAATTGGCTGATCGTTTTTAATCAATGAATTTTTTACAATTACCCGAGGGTAACACCAGAAATTCACTTGCGTTCGTTGAGGAAAGGAATGAAGGGATACCGCTCCTTTTCGGGGGTACAGCACTCCAGCAAGACTCATTCGGCTCAGTTAGAGTTCACCACAACGACTCAAAAAAGAAAGTGGCAGCATGTCTACGATTCCTGATGTTTTCACCAGTGAAGTGTTCCCTGAAATCAGTGGCACCAAAGAATTCCGTGGCCTGACTTATATGTTCTTTGATCAATTCACTTTGCCCACCGCAGAACAGCTTGAGCAAGCTAAAGCAGCTGGCTGGTCACTGATCACCTGGGGATGGTGGAATAGCGACACCGATCTTGAGGATGTCGAATTGGAAGACATCACTAATGAAGGCGACAGCCTACCAAAACTCACGGATGAATTCGCTGTGTCTTCACTGAGCACCTTCGATCTAAATTCCCAAGGTCTGCCCAATGATGATCGTGAGCCGCAACCAATTGAAGAAGCCGACTCACTAGATGACATCTTCTCCGAGGAAGAGGGCTGGGGTCTAATGGCAATCAATTGCCCGAATTGGCAAGTCCCAGCAGCGTGTGAATGGCTCGGCTGCATGAATGTTGGTGAACCATTTGAAATGTCACACGTACTTAGGGTGTGGCAGAACAGTTGGGGCGTCGAGGCCCTGGCTTTTGGTGGTGAAGAAGACGACGCGGATCTGCTGCTTCGAGTCCCTGAAGAAAGCGAAGAGCTACTGAAGGCTCTCGCAGTCGCTTCTGACCAAGTCACTACCTACAAGCATGAAGATCTGGGATTCTTAGCTAGTCTTTGGTTTGACTAACTACAATCAATGTCATGACCAGCGGTGATCCAAAATTAATTACGCTTCGTTCCCGCAATAACAAAGTTGTCGAAATAACAGATGCCCGTGATCGTGCTTTCATTAAGCAGGCTGATGAGCTGATCGTGAAGATCGACAAACTGCTTGAGAGCAAAAGAAAAAAGTCCCGTTAAGTCCGATCCACACTGTTGTCCCCGCGGAGACGCTTGAGCACGTTTTCTGCAGAGATCAAACACATAGATACGCCCACCCCTGGAACTGTGGTGTCACCTGCGTCATACAGGCCATCTACTTTGCGGGATTTGTTAGAACCCCTAAAGAACGCCGATTGTGCCAGGGTGTGTGAGGGGCCAATGGACCCGCCGCTCCAGGAGTTGTATCGGTCTGCGAAGTCGGCAGGGCCGATGGTGCGCTGCACAACAATGCGGCTTTCCAAACCATCAATGCCAGCCCATCGCCCAATTTGAGCCACTGCTGCTATTGCGATCCGGCCCACCATGTCAGATTCTTCTCCGTAAGCGGACCCGTGACCAATGGAGACATCGGCGGGTACTGGGACCAGGATGAAGAGGTTCTCGTGGCCTTCGGGTGCGGCATCGGAATCTGTTGCGGAGGTCTTGGAGATCTAGATGGATTCTGAAGCCGGGAATTCTGGGGTGGAGCCGTCGAAAACTTTGCGGAAATCTTCGTCCCAGTCGGAGGAAAAAGCAGGGTGTGCTCCCCCTTCACGCCTGCCAAAACCAGCACAGTACTGAGGCCGGGTTGTTTGTTCTTCCAGCTCGTCTCCGGCTTCGCGCACAACGAAGCAGGTAGGAGTTGGGTTTCGGTGTGGTGCTGATCAGCGCAGCTGATCACGATATCGGCTTCGATGAACTCTGAGCCGACTTGGACGCCTGTGGCGTTTCGGCCTTGGGTGGTGATTGCGCTGACGGGGGTGCCGAGGTGGAGGACGGCGTCGTCGATAAGCGAAATTAGTGCCTTGATGAAGGCGGTGAAGCCGCCTCGGGGATAGGAGACGCCTTGGACGAGGTCGGTGTGGCTCATGAGGTGATAGAGCGCCGGGGTGTGCGAAGGGTCTGAGGAGAGGAAAACTGCGGGGTAGCTTAAGATTTGGCGCAGTTTTGTATCGCGGAATTGGGTGTTGACCTTGACTTTTAGCGAGGTCGACAGGCTTGCTAGAAGTTTGGGTAAAAGGCGCAGCATGCCGGGGCTTAAGTATGGGATGAAGTTGGTGAAGTTGGTGTAGAGGAAGCCGTCGATGGCCAGGTTGTAGACCTGTGTGGCGGAGTCGATATAGGTGCGCAGTTTGGCGCCGGCGCCGGGTTCGCGGGATTCGAAAAGCTCGGCCATCGCATCGATGTCGGAGGTGACGTCGATGAATTCGCCGTGGTCGTCGATGACGCGGTAGGCGGGTTCAAGTGGCACGAGGTCGAGGTGGTCGTCGATGGAGGTGCCGCAGAGCTTAAAGAAGTGGGACATGGCGTCGGGCATGAGGTACCAGCTGGGGCCGGTGTCCCAGCGGAAGCCGTCGAGTTCGAAGGTCCCGGCGCGGCCGCCGAGGTGCTCGTTTTGTTCGACGAGGTGGACTTCATATCCTTCGCGTAAGAGCAGTGCGGTGGTGGCTAGTCCTGCTAGTCCCCCGCCGATGACCACTGCTTTTGTCATTTTTGAAACACTTCTTTCCACATTGCTTTGGTTGCCAGGCTGGCTTTTTTCATAGACGGCACCCGAATCCGCCCGTTTTTTAAGTCTTCGAGGGACGCGGATTCCAGGTTGTCCACGAGGCAACCGTAGAGATCGGTCGCGGCGCGCACACCGGTTCGCGCGCCAAATGGCAGCAGCGGAATGCTCAGCCGGGCGGCATCCAAATCCTCTCGGATATCAGTAACGATCTCATCGCGCATTTCTTCGGTGAATACCGGCAAATAAGAACGGCCTAGGCCTTCGCGGTCTTCAGCTAGATCTCGCAGGAAATTTACCTTTTGAAATGCCGCACCCAAACGCCTGGCGCCGTGTTCCATCGTGGCCCGATCCTGCGGGCTGGCAGTGGAATCTTGGAGGAAAATTTTCAAACACATCAACCCGATGACCTCAGCGGAGCCGTAAATGTACTCATCCAACTGAGTCGGATCATAGGAGGTTTGGGAGAGATCGCGGCGCATGGAATCAAAAAACGCCACGATGTGAGCCTGCTCAAAACCACATTTGCGGGCGGTATTGCCAAACGCATGGATCACTGGATCGGTATGAAAAGGAACGGACAAACTGAGCAGAACCTGGCGTTCGTAATTGTCCAAAATCTCCGCAACGGCGTCCGGCGCACACCCCGCGGCAGCAGCAGCGCCGTCCACAACCTCATCGGCCACTCGCACCATTGCGTACAATGCCTCAATATCGCGACGAATTTTCGGCGACAACAGCTTCGATGCCAGAGTAAAACTGGAGGAATAATGGGCGATTACCGTGGCCGTCGCCTTTGAGCTCATCGCATCAAAACGGCCCAAAAAATCTTGCTGATCAGCCACACTCGCCTCCTTCACAGGAAACTTTACCGCGAGAAATCCAGACAACCGAAAGGGACGCTTCTCGACGTCTCCCTCAGCCCCGCTCCACCCGCTGCGGGTTGAGCCACTGGGCGATGGCAACGAAGAACAGCGCTACCGCGCTGACCCAAAACGCCCCCGAGCCGATGCCCATATAGATAGGAAGGAATGTCACTGGTGCTGCCGCTGATCCGAAGAATCGGAAAGCCTGCACGGTAGAAAGCAGCGATGATCCACCGGGGCTTCCGATGACAGCCAAGTTGACGGTTGCTTGGATTCCTTGTGCTGCTGCTACTGCGAAGGCCCACAGTACGGCCACCACAATGATCCACGGTGCGATCGGCAGCAGTGCGAGTGCGATGGTACCGATGACAGCACTGACAATGAGCACCGCGCGCACACCAAATTTGTCTGCCAAATCGCCAATCTTGCGGGAGGCAAAGAACGCAGCCAGGCCACCACACATGACCACCAAACCACGCGCTGCAGCATCAAGTCCGAATTGCTCGCCAACGTGCAGCGATGTCATGAATCCAATGCCGATGATGCCGATGCCCACCACAAAGCCGGAAACCATGTGGATGATGGTCGGTCCCCACTGCACCTTGCCACTAACGTTTTGCTTCGATGCTGATGGTGGTGGAACAACGGGGAGTCGCGCCACCAAAATAAACAGTGACGCTGCTGCAGTGACCAGGAAGGTCAACCTCCACGACACCACCGAAGACACACCTGCGATCAGTGGCGCCGACAACATGCCGAGTGATTGCATCGCAGCATAGGTGCCCAATGCCTTACCCAAAGAACGCGGCGGAACAAGCTCACGCAACATAATTTGCAGCACCGGAGTGGTAAATGCATTAGCGATACCAATCGTGGCATACGCAGCCATAAACAGCCCCCACGATGGTGTAACTAGGAGCAACAGCGCAAGTGGCAGTGTGACAATATAAGCCGCCTGCACCACCTTATGCGGATGGATCTTTCTGGTGATGCGCCCCGAAAACAACATCATGGTGGCAAAGGGCAACAAGTATGCGGTCATGGTCAGCGCTGCCTGGCTGACACTGATATCAAAGGTGTCTGCAAATTCCGGCAAGACCACTGATAGAGCTTGGCCAGTAAACGGCCCCACAAAGCCTCCGACCAAAATGGCCGCCATTTGCAGTTTCTTCATAAGTTCCTAATCTATGCCTAAACCCCCTGCCAGATCTTTTTTTGGATCTGGAAACAGGGGGTATTCGGGGTTATGCGTTTTACAGGAAACGCTTTGGCACTTCGGGTTCACCCAGTGACAACATCAGGCGGTTCGCCCAGTTGAAGAACGCCACAGAGTTGATCAAGTCCACGATCTGCAGGTCGCTGAATCCAACGCCACGCAGCTTGGTGATGCATCCCTGGTTGAAAGCAGCAGGGGTGGAGCTCAGTGCGCGAGCAGCGTCACGGATGACATTCCACTGGTCAGAACCCAGATCGGAGTCGATGCTTGCCAACAGTGCGTTGACATCATCAGCTCGACCGGATTCTTCCTGAGCACGTCCTGCGTGCACGGATGCGCAGTACACGCAGCCGTTGTAGCGGGAAGTAACGGTGGCGCCGAGTTCACGCTCTGCACGTCCTAGGCCTTCGCCGTCAGTGTTGAAGAAGATATCCAGATCGGTCAGGGTACGCGCCTTCAATGCTGCAGGATCGCGTGCCAAGAGACGGAAGTATGGCATATCAGCGCGCTCAGGCTGGATCAAAGAATCCAGCTGTTCTTCGGTGAGATCTGCCTTTGCTACTGGTGGTACCCATGGCTTCCAGCCCAAAGAGTGGTTCACAAACGCTTCAGGGCGGTTGAGTTCTTCATAGGTGGAGATCTCAAAGCCGTTGTTGGACAGTTCCCACTTCGCTTCAGGAATACTCAGGCGAGGAGCTTTCACCTGAATGTCTTCACCTTTGAGGGTGCGCAGGCCGTAGGCAACACGCAGCTGGAATGCCAGGAACGACACCAGCTGAGCCAATGTCACGGTGTCATCCGCGCTCCAGCCAGCGCCGGAGAGTCGACCAAGGACCTCGGGGCGGGAATCACGGGGGTGGAAAACTAGTAGGTGTGCGTAATCAAATGCTGCTGCAAGTCGCTCGCCAAGCTTGGCGGCATCGTTGCGCACAGATCCGCCTGGCTCTGATTCGGACTCAAGTCCAGGTTCACGGTAGGTGCCGTATGGGCCTGCGGATAGGCCCTCGTCGATGGCATCGGAGACGGCGTTTGCCAGGGTGGTTGGGGCGTCGTCGAGAAGCAAATCTTGGTAGAGATCTACAGCTGGCGCGAATTGGTGCAAACCTGCAACATAGGTGGCCACGGCGTAACGCTCGCCGAAGCTGAAGGTTCCTGGGTTGACCGGTTCGAGCAGAGCTTCGAAGCTCTTTTGTGCATTGTCGCGAGCTTGGGGACGGTTGTCACGCAGCTGTGGGAGGTCTTCTCCAACCAGCATGTCGATGAGATCTGACATTTTTAAGATCTGCTCCTATAGTCCAAGATTGAGTTCGCCACCACGATAGCGCGATCCTGGGATCGCGTCGATGAGTCGGCGAGTGAAATCGGTTTGCGGGTTGTTAAATACTTCTGCGGTTTTTCCAAGTTCCACCTGGTTGCCGCGACTCATCACAGACACAGTGTCAGAGATTTCACGGACCACAGCCAGGTCGTGGGAAATAAACACGTAAGTCAAGCCTAGCTCTCGTTGCAGATCGTCGAGCAGGCGCAGGATTTGTGCCTGCACAGTCACATCCAACGCGGATACGGCTTCGTCGAAAACCACCAATTCAGGTTCCAAAATCATGGCACGAGCAATGGCGACGCGCTGGCGCTGACCACCAGAGAGCTCACGTGGGCGACGGGTGGCAAGAGCCGGGTCAAGCGCCACCAGTTCCAGGTAGTGTGCCACCTTTTCGTCGGCTTCCTGCTTGCTCACCTTGGTGAAATTGCGCAGAGGTTCCGCGATGGTGGAGCCAATGGTTTGGCGAGGATCCAGGGAAGAATACGGGTTTTGGTACACCAGCTGGATTTGCTGGCGCAGTTCCCGCTGCTGGGCCTTGGACAGGTTGGTGATGTCCTTGCCACTTACTGAAATGGAACCAGAGGTCGGCGTATTAAACATCGCGATCGCGCGGCCAAGCGTGGTTTTACCAGAACCGGATTCACCGACGATGGCATGCGTGGTGCCAGGCAGTACTTCGAAGGAAATATCATTTGCGGCAACAAATGCTCCTTCTTTGCCTCGTTGGTGTTCCTTGCGGAATTTATCCACTACCAGAAGCGGGCCTTTGGCCTGCGCTACCTCCGGATCTACGGCCGGAACTCGCGTGGGGATCTCGCCGATGGTGAGGGAGGGCGCGTCGGCAAGCAACTTCTTGGAATACTCATGCTGGGGGTCGGTCAAGACCGAAGCCGCGTAACCACTTTCGCGCACCTCGCCTTTTTGCATGACGACGATGCGATCCGCCCGATCGCCTGCCACGGCTAGATCGTGAGTAATGAACAAAATACCCATGCCCAATTCACGCTGCATGTCTTCCAGCAGATCGAGAATAATTTTCTGCACGGTCACATCCAGCGCAGATGTGGGCTCATCGGCAATGATCAGCTCTGGTTCAAGTGCAATGGCAGCGGCAATCAACGCGCGCTGCTTCATGCCACCAGACAGCTCATGCGGGTACTGGTCATAGCGGACCTCTGGGTTATCAATACCCACGCGCTCTAGAAGCTCAATGACCTTCTTTTTGCGCTCGGCGGCGGTTCCACGCTTGTGGATAGCCAAGCCCTCCCCCACTGAAGCGCCGATAGTTTTCACCGGGTTCAGAGAGTTGTTGGGGTCCTGCGGAATCAAACCAATTTTGGTACCGCGAACGTTTTTCCACTCACGTGCGTTCAAGCCAACAAGGGAACGGCCGTTGAAAGAAATCCGACCAGAATCCACTTCAGCATTATCAGCCAGCAAACCAATCACGGCCTGAGCGGTGGTGGACTTACCAGAACCGGACTCACCAACAATCGCGGTGATTTGGCCAGGGTGCACCTCCAGGCTGACATTGTTGACAGCATGCACCAAACCTTTAGCAGTTTGATAGGAGACAACCAGATCGTTGATCTCTAACAAGGGAGTAGTCATTTTCTATGCCTCCTTCTGAATGATGCGGCTTAGGTAGTTGGCAGACATAACCACGGCGATGATGACAAAACCAGGCAGCACAGTCAGCCACCATGAGGTCGCCATGTAGTCGCGGGCATCAGAGATCAGCAGACCCCACTCTGGTGTTGGTGCCGGAGCGCCGTAGCCCAAGAAGCCCAACACGGACAGCTGCAAAATCGCGGAACCGAACTGCAGTGCTGCAAGAGCAAACACTGGGGTCAGAGAGTTAGGCAGAATGTGGCGGAACAACACCTGCGCCTGGGTGCCACCGGAACCGTATGCAGCTTCCACGAAATCGGAACCTGCAACAGTCATCACCTGGGAACGCGCCAGACGCGCGAAGGTGGCAACAGAGGTAATACCGACTGCGATCGCTGCGTTCATGGTGCCGAATCCCAAAAGGATAATGACAGTCAAGCTGAGCAGCAGTGCCGGGATGGACAACAGCACATCCACGAAACGCATTAATACAGTGTCAACCCAACCGCGCTGTGCACCTGCGAGCAGTCCGATCAGGGTTCCCACGATCAGACCAACCAGCACTGCGATCAGTGCACCGAGCAGGGTTTCCCTCGCGCCGTAAACAACACGACTGTAGAGATCGCGTCCCACGGAATCGGTACCAAACCAGTGGGTGCCACTTGGCCCAAGCAGCGCCACATCATCGCCAGTGAACGGATCCTGGGAGGTAAACAGTCCAGGAACAAGTGCCATCAGCACCGCAACGGCGAGTACCACGATGGAAATAACAGCAGCAGGCCTCGTCCAAGGATTGCCCAACGCTTTACGCTTGCGTGCCGGGTCAGCGGATCCAGTTCGAGGATTAGCGGATACCGGTTTTTTGGGTGAAATAGGAGGATTACTCATGAGTCTTATGCCCTTTCCCTGCGGCGCAGACGGGCATCGAGGACTGGGTACAACAAATCCACGATGAGGTTGATCAAAACATAAACAGCAGCTGCGATCACCACGATGGCAAGCATCACTGGCATATCGCGGTTGGCCACTGCGTTGACGGTCATTTGGCCAAGTCCAGCGCGGCCGAACACTGCCTCGGTGACCACGGCCCCACCGACTAGTTCACCAAACAAGATGCCGGCAATCGTCAGGGTTGGCAAAAGGGCGTTGCGAATGATGTTGCGGAAGAAGATCCACATTTCACCCGCACCGCGAGCACGAACAGCCGCGATGAACGGTTGTGCCTTGACCTCTTCAATCGAGCGGATGAGCACCTGTGCAAGCGGAGCGGTAATTGGGATGGACAAGGTGATGGTCGGCAGGATCAGTCCTTGTGCCGGGGTGGTCCCAATAACGGGGACCCAACCAAGGCGGAAGGACACGATCTGGATCAAGATGATGCCCAACCAGAAACTTGGAAGGGACACAAAGAATGGAGGCAGAGCCTGGAAGATGCCCTTGATCCATGCAAAGCGATCCATGGTGGCAAGAATGGAAATAACCAGTGCCAAAATGGCTGCGAGCAAGAATGCCAAAATAGCCAAGGTCAAGGTGCCTGGTAGGGCTTCTGCCAGCTGGGTTGCCACGGCAGTTCCGGTTTGTACGGAGTAACCGAAGTTACCTACAAGGAAGCCACCCAAGGTGGAGAAGTACTGAGCGATCAGGGATTCATCGGCACCATAGGATTCACGGATCTGTGCGATCTGCTCAGGTGACAGACCCAAATCAGGGCTGGAATAGCGGGCGGACACAGCATCGCCAGGGAGGGCGGAAAGCATGATGAACGCCAAGGTAAAGGTGACCAACAAGACCAAGACGGCTTGGCCGATGCGGCGCAGAATCTGCGAGGTAGTCATTTAGTCCTCCTCACTGGAATGGTCGCTGGAATGGTCAATGTAGGTCTCATAGAAGCTGGGGCGGCCGATCACTTCGGGGCTAAAGCCCTTCACGTAAGGCTGCACGCCGTAGACAACTGGCTCTTCAAACAGTGGAAGAACATATGCCTGCTCGGTGATGTAATCCTGTGCTGCGGCAGATGCTGCTGCACGGTCCTCTTCGCGTGGGCTGGATGCAATAGCCATGAGGAGTTCCTCCAAATGAGGATCGCCAATATCGGCGGTCTCCCCTTCCACGGTCATGTTCAACAGCTCGTTGCGGTTGGTGGAGTACAGCTGGGATTTCAGCACGTCATAGTCTGCGCGACCCACCATGGTGTGGCGAACCTGGATCTTGTTGAGATCCTTGGAGTCAGCGTCCTGGGCTGCTTGGTCACCTGGGTTGAGGTTGACCTTGATGCCCAGATCACCGAGCTGTTCTTGGACCATGGTGACAACTTCGCGTGAACGAGGCTGTGGGAGGGCTTCGTTGAAGGTGAGCTCTAGAAGTTCACCGTCCTTGCGACGCATGCCGTCGCTATCAAGGGTCCAGCCGGCTTCGTCAAGCAGAGCTGTTGCTTTGTCTAGGTCGTAGACATAGGCATCTACTTGTTCTTTGTAGCCCAGTGCATTTTGCGCAAGCACAGAAGTTGCCAGCGGATAGGAATCACTAAACAGCACACGCATGATCTTTTCGCGGTCGATCGCGTGGATCAGAGCTTGGCGAACACGGATGTCTGAGAGCAGCTCGTTTTTGAAGCGGAAGTTGAAGCTGTTGTTCACACCGTTGGTGGCTGCGGAGATGATCGGGATGCCTGCATCCTTCAGGTGTGCCTCCACTGGCGCTTCGATCTGGCGGGCGATATCACCTTGGCCAGCAACGATGGCTCCGATGCGGACGGATTCTTCACCCGCGAGGACATAATTGACGGCGTCAAGCTTCGCGCGACCTTGATGTTCGCGTGATGGTGGTGCCCAATCGTAATCCTCACGCGCAGTCAAGGTGAGGTTGGTGCCTAGGGTTTCATCGGTGATCACGAAAGGACCGGAGCCGATGACGTTTTGGGCGTTGCCTGGGGCGAAATCCTCATTGGCGAACTCCAAGGTGGAATCGGCATAAAGGCCAGCGTTGAAGGAGCTGGTGGCCTGAGCAAAACCAGGTGCAGGCTCAGAGAAGTGGAATCGGACGGTGTCCTCATCTACTACTTCGCCGTGGTCGTAGTTGGTGATCTGCTCAGAGATGGTGAGGCGTCGATCTTGATCGCCGAGGCCATAGAGATCGAAGTTTTTCACCACGTTTTCAGCCGTCAGCGGGGTGCCATCGGAGTAGGTGACATCGGTGCGGATGTTGAAGGTAAATTCCGTGGCGTCTTCGTTTACTTCTGGGAGTTCGGTGGCGATCCACGGCTTGAGTTCCAAGGTTTCAGGATCCTGGTAGAGCAAGCGGTCTGCAATGTTGTTCACCACACTGCCGTTGGGGTAAAAGCCCGCTGATGGTGGGTACAGGGTGCGGAAGAACTGTGGCTCTAAGTAAGTGAGCGTGTTGTCTTCTGCTTGTGAGGGTTGTGCTGTGCAGCCGGACAGGACTGCCAATCCTGCCAGCGTAGCGGCGGCCGCGGTGAAAAACCGGCGGGTTATTGAGCGTGGTTTGGTTTCGGGGGAGCCGAGACCGTGTCTGTGCTTTTTAAACACTAGGCTTACCTCCAGTGAATCTTTAAGTTACTTTACGTGTCAGCTAATTTATGTTCCAGAACTTAACACACTTTTAGACTGATCGGTATATTGGTTCAGACCAACCTGTCTAATTGGGGTATTTATTTTAATGATCAGGAGTTTTCGTGAGCACAACCGATAAGCAGGTAGCCATCGTTGGAGTTGGCCCCAGAGGTATTTCCATACTCGAAAGGATCGCAGCAGCTCTCAACACAGTTTCCCGCCCCAAACAAGGCTTGACCATCCACCTGATTGAGGATGCCCAGATGGGTGCAGGCAACGTGTGGCGCACTGATCAAACCCGCACGCTGTGCATGAATACTCTGGCCGGTGCGGTGACATTATTCACAGAGCCAGGCTCTACGGTGAGCGCTCCAGTGGTGGAAGGACCACTGCAATTTGATTGGATTCGCCTGCTGCGCGGCGATGAGGATTTGAGCGGCATTCCTACAAAAGCCATCGAGCTGTTCCGCACCTACCCCCCAGCTGCATCCGTGGCGGAGGATTTCAAGGAAGAGCTAGCAGCCACTGTTATCCAGTCCAATCCTTCCCGTGCTCTTTATGGCGCATATCTGCGGTGGGCTTTCGATGTCGCTTTGCAGCTGTTGCCACAGTGGGTCAAGGTCGAGCAGCACCATGCGCGCGCGATTGGCATCCGCGAAGATGGTGACCGCGATGTGATCACCTTAGATAATTCTGAGATGATTTCCGCCGATTCCACTGTGTTGGCTGTCGGCTGGCAAACCCCCGCCCCCAATGCGGAGGAGCTGTCCATCGCGGCTGCTTTGGAGGAGAACCCTGATCTGGTGTGGGTCAAGCCCGGCAACCCTGTCGAGCAGGATGCCAGCCTCATTCCCGCTGGCGAACAGGTGCTTGTCCGCGGGCTGGGCATGGGATTTTTCGATATCATGGCGCTGACCACCATCGATCGTGGCGGCATCTTCCACGAGGATCCCAGCACCCGTTCCGGTTTGCGCTACGAGGCATCTGGTGAGGAACCACACTTTGTTATTTCCTCCGGGCGCGGCTACCCCTACCTGCCTAAATCCGATTACAAATCGCTGCCACCAGGGGCAAAGCTAGCGCGACTCAAGGCTGTTATCGCGGCGATCAACGCGCAAAATCGTGGTGTCGCATCCATCAACTATGATGCGGAAGTGTGGCCAGCTGTTGCTCGCGACGCCTACGAAGCCTATTACGAAACCCTTGATCGCGTAAGCCCAGAATCTATCCGGACCGGTCTGGATAAAATTGTGGAAATTATTGATGAGGTGGACGTCGATAAGCTTCCTAAAGCACTCGCCGCGCACACCGATGACGTCTTTGACCTGCATGCTTGGGAATTTCCGCTCGCGGGAATTAATGAAAGCGTCGAGGCGCTGACCGCACGCATCGCGGACGGCATGGCCCGCGATATTCGCCATGCAGTAACGGCCTGGGACAGCCCGCTGAAATCCGCGCTGTGGTCCATTTCCGCCGCGCGCAAACCCAGCTCCATCCTGGGCGCGGAAGGCCGCCTGACCTTCGAATCGCGCCGCAACCGCTTCGCCGCCGTCATGGCGATCGGCCAGATGGTCGGCTCCGGCCCACCGCTTTTCCGCACCCGCGAACTTCTTGCGCTTGTCGACGCCGGCCTCGCTCACTTCGCCGGCGCCCGCCCCCGCCTCAGCGTGAGCGACGGTCAATGGCAGATCTCCTCGCCCACCACCGGCGATACGCCGCTGAGATCGAAAGTGCTTGTCGACGCGTGGATGCACAACCCAGATGTGCGTCGCAACGCCGACCCGCTAGCACTGTCTTTGGAAGATGCCGACCGGGTACGCCCCTTCAACGACTATTCCGTCGACGGAACCGCTGCCCCCACAGGCTCCCCCGAAGTTGATCCGGCAACCCGACTTTTGGTTCACCCCAACGGCAACCTCGATCCGCGCGTGCACCTGATTGGCATCCCAACCTATGGGCAGCTGGCCGACACCACCATCTCGCCGATGCCTGGAACCAACCCGCTCATGCTGCAAGAAACCGACAAAACAGCCGTTCACGTGCTAAAGCAGCTCGGCTTGATCTAGGGTGAGGTGAGTTATTTAAAGACTTCATAATATTTTGGGGAGTGAACTGGTTTGGCATTGAAGGGTTACACCAACTTTGACGGTGAATTCATCGAATTCGGATCTGTGCAAGCAAAAGAAGAGGAAAAACGGGCATTCGACAACGATCGCGCGCACGTTTTCCACTCCTGGTCCGCGCAGGACAAAATCAGCCCCAAAGTATGGGCAGCTGCCGAAGGTTCCACGCTGTACGACTTCGACGGCAACGCCTTCATCGACATGGGTTCCCAACTTGTCTCGGCAAACTTAGGCCACAACAACCCTCGATTAGTTGAGGCGATCCAGCGCCAAGCAGCCCGGTTGACCAACATCAACCCGGCCTTCGGCAATGATGTGCGCTCTGATGTTGCTGCAAAGATCGTGTCGATGGCCCGTGGCGAATTCTCCCACGTGTTTTTCACCAACGGCGGCGCCGACGCCATCGAGCACTCCATCCGCATGGCTCGCCTGCACACCGGACGCAACAAAATTCTGTCCGCATACCGCAGCTACCACGGCGCAACCGGATCCGCGATGATGCTCACCGGCGAACACCGCCGCCTGGGCAACCCCACCACCGACCCAGATATCTACCACTTCTGGGCACCATTCCTGCACCACTCCTCATTCTTTGCCACCACCCAAGAAGAAGAATGCGAACGCGCACTCAAGCACTTGGAAGATGTCATCGCGTTTGAAGGTGCTGGCATGATCGCAGCGATCGTCCTGGAGCCAGTGGTGGGATCATCAGGAATCATCCTGCCACCAGCAGGTTACTTAAATGGCGTGCGCGAACTTTGCAACAAGCACGGCATCCTCTTCATCGCCGACGAAGTCATGGTCGGATTCGGACGCACCGGAAAACTGTTTGCTTACGAGCATGCTGGCGACGATTTCCAGCCAGACATGATCACCTTCGCCAAGGGTGTTAACGCAGGTTACGCCCCACTCGGTGGCATCGTGATGACCCAATCAATCCGCGATACCTTCGGATCAGAGGCATACTCCGGCGGACTCACCTACTCCGGACACCCACTTGCAGTAGCACCCGCCAAGGCAGCGCTGGAGATTTACGCGGAAGGAGAGATCATTCCACGCGTAGCTCGACTTGGCGCTGAACTGATCGAACCTCGCCTTCGTGAACTAGCGGAAGAAAACGTAGCGATCGCTGACGTGCGGGGCATCGGATTCTTCTGGGCAGTGGAGTTCAATGCAGACGCCACTGCCATGGCTGCCGGTGCTGCAGAATTCAAGGAACGCGGCGTGTGGCCGATGATCTCCGGCAACCGATTCCACATCGCGCCGCCGCTGACCACCACTGATGACGAATTGGTAGCACTGCTGGACGCGGTGGAAGCTGCAGCCCAAGCTGTCGAGCTGACCTTCGCTGGGGCGTTGTTCTAAGTTTTCTAGATAACAAGGCCAGCACAGACCACCATATCTACGACCCCAAAAACCGACTCCAAGCTCCGCGGCGACGAAGCCGCGCTCGCGCCACCGACCAAGCAGCCGGTCCAGGTTTAAAGATTTTGCTTTTCGACGCTCCCCTCCACCTCATTCAATGCGGCGGAGGGGATTTCCTTGCATGTTAAGCCTATAGGAAAAAGTGTTTGCATATCACCCTTGTATTCGAACACGTGAGCGGGTAGAGTGGGTGGTAACAACACGGGGAAAGGGGGAAGACACCATGAGCATCACCACACACGTCCAAGCACTCACCACAGCACTCAACGCCATCGACAACCATTT
>JGI2924J29684_1078343_pt1 | contig 42343 bp, 55 predicted proteins | sample BenlonsequencITS_FD_29684 | JGI IMG/M metagenome (IMG submission 29684) | reverse complement strand
CCTCCCGCATCACCGCCCGCGCGCCGGCCAGTAGTTGCTCCTGGTACTCGAGCAGCTCGTCGTCAGTACCGTACCGCTCGTGGAATGCCCGGCTGCCGGTGGCCACGCTGGGGCCGAACATGCGCACCATATCGGCGGTACCGGCCGACTCGAACGGCGGCACGGCACGGTGGTGCCAGGGACAGAGTCCGATGGTGTACTCATGACCGCGCCGCCGACCGCCAGACAGCAGGTGATGCGCTTCAGCCACGCCGAAGAATGCCGTGGGTCGACCAGCAGCTCGGTTCATCTGGCAGCAGATGCATCCAAGCTCCTTCACCATGACGATCCGGTCGCGCTGGACGGCCGTGGCCTGCGCCGCATGACGACCGCCCTTCACAGCAATCCCTCCCGGGCTTTGCGGCGTGCGACACACATCGGGCACGGGCCGTTGATAGCTCGGCCGCGCCAGTCCCTGTCCGGAGGCAACGGGATACCATGCTCCGGGCACGTCGGCCGGGGCTTGCGGCGGCCATGCATCAGCGGGGCAATCCGGCGGGGTTCACGAAACATCGGACCGCCCCACATGCCTTTGTTGCGCCCCTCGACCAGGCGGATCGGAGCCAGCTTCTGGTTGTAGCCGTCGGCATCGACCCAGCGCTGAATGTCACGGCGGATCGTTGCCACATCATGGATCCGCGTGAACACGCCCACGATCTGCTCCGGATGGTCGTGAGCCGTCATCTGGGTCGATTGCGTGGTGGCGATGTACAGGGCCGCGTCACCGCTGGGACGAATCACCAGAGCCCATTCGAAGGTCGACTGACGAACGTGCTCGCGCACGATGCCAGCCAGATCAAACACGCTCTGCCGGTTACCAAGGATCAATTTGAAGGCCCTCACGGTGCCACCTCGAACTCAATGCAGGCAGCTGCATCGCCCTGGCCGGCAGGTCGCTCGGCATAGCCGCAGCTCTTGCTGGTGCTGGGAATGAAATGAGCGCACTGCCCGCAGGTCATCGGCTTGGAGGGATCACCCAAGCGGGCGAAGCGCAGGGACAGCTCGGTGGCATGGGTGCCGGGCGGCAGGTTGATGATCACGCCGCCTGCCCCTTTCCGTGTTCTAGTGCTGCCGCCTGACCAATGCGGGCAACCTCGTCGCTGATCCGCGTGATCCGTAGCGGGCTCCCGTTGGACCCGCCATTCATCACGGCCAGGGCCCTGTGCTCGTCGCCGATCAGCACCGGGCGAACACGGTTGAAGCCATTGAGGCGATTCTGAGCCTCGTGGTTCCCGATCAGGTGGCTGGGGTAATCCGGAAGCTCGCGGCGAAGGCGATAGGCGCCAAAGCGTCGCTCGAAGTCCCGTGCAACGAAAGGCAGCTCATCCACCATCGTTTGACAGAGCTTCGACCAGCCGCCCATGTCGAAGATCACGGCATGGATCAGCGGCTCATCGAAGACCACCGACTGGTTGCCGCCGACCGACCGAATGGCCCTGTCGACTTTCGACCAAGCCGTCATGCCCTGGCTGCTGGTCGAGCCTTCAAGCAAGCGGGTGATATCGGCCACCTTCGGCGCCCACTGGCCGCGATCCGGGTCACGAGCGTGCAGCGTGAATGCACGGCTCACGTCCTGGAACTCGTGCATCTTCAGCCCGTCCCAGAACACCGAGAGCATGAACTCGCTCACGTCCTTGGCGTAGTAGGCCATGACCTCCGAGAGCATCTCGGCAAAACCATTCATATCACCCGATTGCATATTCAGCCTCCTGGGGCTCTTCGTTGGCAGAGCTGGCCCAACGCTGGGCGACACTGCGGTTGCGGTTCTCGATGGCTTCCTGCTTGTTCTGTGCGATCCCAGCGCCACCGGCGCGGACCGGCGCCGGTCGCTTGGCGTCCTCGATCTGGCCAATCGCCTTGCGGGCGATGTAGTTGGCATTGGGCGCCCTGCCGTCCTCGATCTGCTGCTGCGTGATCGCGACGAGGTGATCCGTCGACGCTCCGGCCTGGATAGCCGCCCGCAGGTTCGGTAGCGCGGGATTAGCGCTGGTAACCCCAAGACGGCGCAGTGCCTTGCAGGCGTCAATCACCCTGCCATCCAGATCCTCTGCCGGCGCATTTGCCGTGCGCGCGGAAAAGACCTCCCCTAGAACCTCAGTTCCCAAGTCTTGAGCAACTTCACCTACGGAGAGGTTTACTGGCTCTTGGGTATTGGCTGTTGGGTAATGGGTATTGGGTAATGGCTCTTGGTTAGCCGTAACGTCACGCGTGACGTTACGTGACGGAGCCTGTGACTTACGCTGTGACTTCACCTCATCAAGCATGTGGCGGAGCTGCTGCATGGAGGCGTTGAAGTCGGGCACCACCCCGTAGGTCGCCAGCTCATCGAACAGCGCCGAGCGACGTGCGCGGGCCTTTGCCTGGCGTTCTGCAGCACCGCGTTTCTGATCTGCATCGTCGGCCATGGTGGAGTGGAAGCGCAGCACCTCGTGATGTGCGCGGCGATTGATCCAAACCCCATCCTTCAGGTCAAAGAACTCGTCCAGGATGTTGTCGACGGCCTCCCGTTCCTCGGGCGTGCGTGCACGTGCCAGGCGGTACTGCTTCCCATCGGGAATGCCCGCCTCAGAAGCATAATGGTGATCGAGCAGGATCATGTAGACCCCATGCTCCAGCAGGGACAGATGGCCGGTATCCCGGGCGTAGTCGCCGATATGGCGCTGGTAATAGTTCACCGTGCTTTCCTCCGCTCGGCTTCCTGCAAGGCTTCGCTTGCCTGCCGCTGCATGCTCGACAAAATGCCCATGGCCTTTGCACTGGAAAGGATGAAGGCCGGCAGATCGTCGGCGTCCAGATGATTGATCACGCCGTCCTCGGCAATAGGCGCGAAGTCACGCAGGACGTCGGCCATGGACTGCATGATGTCGCCGGTCCATGCCGCTGTATGGCCGCCACTGGGGATCGGCGCAGGCAGTAAGCCATAGCGGGCCGACAGCTCCGTGAGCGCCTTGTCACGCCACTGGTCGGGCAATGCCATGACCCATGGCTCTTCCAGATCGTCAGGGAACTCAGCGACCCGCCCTTTCACCCAGCGCTCAACGATCTGCCGGTTGTGGCGGCGATCAGCTTCGAACCGCTCACCGGTGGCATCATCACAAGGCTGGCGCAGGTTGGTGTCCTGGCTCGCCGGCGGGATCAAGGTGAAGTACAGCTCCTGGATCCGGTCCGCGTAGTTCATCAGGTTGAGATCGCCAGCGTTGAAGGCATCGCGGGCGATGCTCCGGACCAGGTCTTTGCGGGAGGCATGAAAAACGATACTCATGGCACTGACGCCCTTGGAATGCGACAGTTCAGTCATTGGTATTCACCGGAAGATGGAGTCCATGGAAAGATTTGCGCGAGACCATCAACGCAAGATTCTTGAAGAGCTGCTTAAGGCATACCCGCAGCAACAAGACTTTTGTCAGGCCATCAAGAACGACCCGACTGGCGAAGTCGCACGCAACCTGCACTATCTCGATGAGCACGGAATGATTGCTGCGCATCTTGAGACATACGTTGAGGATCCCTCCCAATACGGGATGGCTCGAGCGCGCATAACGGCCGCCGGCATTGACTTCATGCGTGCTGACGGAGGGCTCAGCGCCATCCTTGGAACGGTGACCGTCAAGCTTCATGAGGACACCCTCCGTCAGCTGCTTGAGGCTCAGGTCCAGCGCATGAGCATTCCGGACGAGGACAAGAAAGGCTGGTTACAGGTTCTTCGTGACGCACGGGGCGATGCCATAGGACGCCTGGTCGAAAAGCTGATCGACGCGGGCTGGTCGACGCTGTCGCCAGCACCGAGTGTGCTTGGAACACTGCTTCGCCAGTTCGTATCCGGTGGAAGCTGATGTCGAGACAGTCCGTCAACGGAAGCACGATGCAGTCAACTTCGACAGAGTCGTCTTCGATAAACATGCCATTGGCATGCAGAACGATTGCGGCAGGAATCATTTGGCCTCCGGAGTGCAGTCCGATGGGCGGCGCTTCATGAAAAGCGAAAAGGTAGATACAGACCGGCCGGCGATCTGCAGGAGCACGAACGCGCCCCAGGCCATCAGCAGCAGGTTGCGCAGTGCGCGGGGAATCAGCTCGAAGGGGATGCCCAGGTATATGGCCAGGGCAATCACGGCGGCGCTATCGGAAAGGATCAGTCGATTCATCACGCCGCCTTACCGTGACCACTACGACGCTTGGTCTGAGCTGGGCCGAAAATATCCGGCCGGATCAAAAATGCCAGGCGCATTGCCTGAAGCTCAGGTATAGGCATGCCATCAGGCCACTGATATACGGACGCTGGTGCAATTCCCAGGGCTTTCGCAAGAGCGTAGCCGCTGCCAAAGGGCGAAATTGCTTCTGCCTTCGTGATCTTAGGTGCGCTTTTCATGGCGCAATAATAGGCTTGCTTACATCTATCATGCAAGCACAACTATACATGCACCATATAAGCTCCCTTACATGACTGGAACGCTCGCAGAACGAATCAAAGAAGCCAGAGAGGCTGCAGGCATCAGTGAGCCGGCAGAGCTAGCCAGACGGGTAGGCGTCAAGGCAGCATCGGCTTATCAATGGGAGTCAGGCTCAACCAAGAGCCTCAAGGACACCACGCTCATTGAGCTTTCAGACGTGCTTGACGTATCCCCTCGCTGGCTGGCCACTGGCGTAGGCCCAAGAGGCCCGCTCGAACATCTGGGAATCTCACGATCTGAGACACCAGAAGGCTACCTTCGCTTCCAAGTCATGGGTGCAGGCGGAGCGGGGCCAGGTGTGCTGAACAGTGAAGAGCCGGAAGTGCTCCAGGAAGTGGATATCGCCGAGTGGCAGGTCCGTCAGAAAGTTGGCCGCGCCGTCAGCCCCGATCGAGTGAAGCTCCTCACAGTTCGCGGACACTCCATGACCCCGCGCATAAAGCATGGCGATGTCGTGTTCGTGGACATTGAGGATCGAGACCCCATGGACGGCGGTATCTTCGTCGTCCTGCTCCATGGCCATGCCCTGGTCAAGCGCATCGAGATCCGTCGCGACGGCTTCCATGTTGTGAGCCTGGCCGATCCGGATCACCCGGATATCTACCGGCCTGATCAGGCCTCTGATATCTGCATTGCTGGCCGCGTCCTGGGAGCGATCCAGATGAAGCGCGACGAAGAACTGTAAGCCGCGCCATGTCTGCCAGCACAATGGAGTGCTAGCAGCGGCACGAGGCCCAACTCGGCGAAGCTTCTCGTAAGGGGTTCTACCCCGAAATTACGGACGGTTTGGAAAGGGCTGAAAATTTGAGGTCTGAGGGTGTCCTAGATTTTGTGTAACCGGGCCACAGGCGGGACACTGCCATCTGACCTGGAGATACCATGAGTCCACGCAAGCACGACGTGTAAGCCTCCCCTGGTGCAGCATCATTACCCGATCCAGCTCCAGGGTATGAAAAATGTCAGGCCTGAACAGGGTGCGCCTCGTTGTTGGTGCACTAGGGCGTGTCATCAATTGAGTGCAATGACTGAGGCAATCGTAAGCGTCCGGCGACCTCACCTTGCGGAAGCGGTGTCGCTCAGGCCAGCGGCAGCAAGCTGTCGATGGAACATACAGTAACGCTGACGCGCTCAGATGTTGTCTGTGGCTCCGCCGTACCGTCCATCGGTGCGCATTTTCACGGCGGGCGGATGACATACACCGTTCGACAACTACTGGCCGCCGCAGTCAGCGATAGCGACAACACCGCCGTCGATGCATTGCTCAAGCTGGTTCCGCCGCAGGAGGTCACGACCTTCCTGCGCGCACATGGCATCACAGGCATGCGGGTGGATGCGGACTTTCTCCAGAAATTGCAACATGGCGCCCTGCTCTCACCTACATCGACACACGCGCTGCTTGCACTGATGCAGGCACAGACAAAGCCGGAACGCCTGCGGCGAGGACTGCCCCAAGGCTTACGACTTGCGGACAAAAGCGGCACGTCCTACACACTGGACGTGCCTAACCTCCAGCTACAACGACATCGGTATCCTGACCTGGCCTGATGGCCATAGCGTAATCGTGGCCGCTTTCCTTATGGCATCACCTGCCTCGAAGACCGAACGTGATGCTCTGTTCGTTGACTTGGATCGCATGGTGACGAGCACACTACACCGCTGATCACTCACACCTGCTGGTATATGCATTTTAAATAAGGCAAGAAGGTAATCACTCAAAAAAGAGTTCCGACCTTTGGCGTCCTGCAATTGATCTAAATAGTCAATCTATGGCACGGCGCCGGCACATATAAGCAACGCATTCACCATAAATCCCGCCTTCAACGGTGGTCACACAGTCGTGCTCGATATCATGACTATGCCCCATTTTACTAGCCCACTTTCCGCTTGGGAGCTGGCGCGCAGCATGGGTAAATTCTGAATTCAATGCGTAAAGGGCGATTTTCTCTATATCCGCCTCAAGCAATCCGTCATTACAATCAACAAATCCAACAGTCCTGTATGCCGCCTTCAATGAATCGATATCAAGTGTTCGCGGCACATTTTCAGGCCACCAAGCGTCTCCATATGGCCACCACCACCTGTTTTCTACATTTGCAGCCCATGCGAGACAGTTGTATCTACTTGTTTCAGTACTCGTAATACGAGACGAGCTTTTTGTCAGTCTAGGAAAACCCTTCTCTTTAGCTAGATCAAACCAATCGCCCATCAGATTCCCCCCAGGCAATCCATTTATCAGCCATTGCAACCCAGTCCCCTCTAGGTGCAATTTTGGCTGGATCCTCGTCTGTCAGTAAGCGCAGTGCCTTGAACCAAGGGAAAGGATCCTTCCTATTACTCTTAATATCTTCTAAAATCCATCTAACCACATCCCCATTCATTGATAAGATATCTCTAAAATATTTAGAGGACTCCATATCCGAAAGCGAAGAAGACATCCTCACATCGTCTTTCAACTTCTCTGCCAACAGTCTAAACGATGCTTCACCATAATCATGAGAATCCGAAATAAATCTCAAAGAAGGGTTTAACCTGAAAGCAAATGGCCTGCCTTTAGATTTAATGGCAAAATCATGGCCAGTAAATGCACTCACCGACATTGGCTCGAGCGCACCTCCAAAACAGGAGTGCTTACCAGCATTTCTAGAGTCAAAATCCACAGAGGGCGAATCTCTTGAAATTAACACCGAAATAGGCATCAAAGAGTTAGAGCCATAATTTATTACTGTGCCGATATTGCTCTGGAATTCGATCATAAGACCTATCCTTTTTTACGCAGTTCGTCAGGAACGTGCACCATTGCAATAGCTGGCTGAGCATTAATCATGTATGAAGGATTACCTTGAGCATCATACTGACCATCAATGCGAACAACGTTAACAATATTAATTTTTGCACGAAACGTCGTCCCGTCAGAAAGAGTCACGTCAGACCAGCGTTCTAAGGACTCAACAATCTGCACTTCCCTACCCTCAACTTCGCCCTGCGGGGTCGGAACTTTCGTCAGTCGCTCGCTCATAGCAATCCTCGATAAACGGGAGTTTTGAAAAAACTTGTGTGCAAGTCTAGCACCTCTCAATCGATCAGTCTGTGGATAACATGTGCATAACACGACACTCAATCCAATGCGATCTATAAGGCGATCAGCATGAGTCTTTGATAGTTGGAGTGCTCCCCATATTTTCGGACACCGACTCACACTTGGTTTAACGACGCCAATCGGCACCGGTACTCACTAGAAGGCGGTACTTCAGGGCGCTAAGGGGATCATGCTCGCTATAGTGTTGGAAGGCCAATGCGAGGTTTCGCATGGCCATGGCCGGCTCAGGTTTGGACATCAAGGCCGCGTAATCACGCTTGATCGTGCGGGCTAGGCTCTCGGCTATGCCATTCTGCTGCGGGCAGTGCGTGCACCGGCATCGTTTCGAGAGCCAGGTCCATGCCCTGCGGGTGATCGCCGACTGGATCGCCTTCTACAACCAACAACGCCCGCATCAGGCACTGAAGATGATGACCCCGGATGAGGCTTACGCCGCTACATTAACCGCATGACCTGAGCAGAAAGCGGTGGGTCATTACATGGCTGGGAATTTGACATAGCGGCGTCTCATCCACTGCGACAGATCTCATACAGCTATGCTCAGCAGCAGTCTAGTGCCTCAAGCCCTCGGATGCGCCGAGATGTACTCGCATAGTGCCTGCTCCATGCGGGTCTGCCAGCCTGGGCCATCCGCCTTGAAGTAATCGAGGATCTCCGGAGAGTAACGTACGTTGGTCGCGACCTTGGGCTCAGCTACACGCGGCCTTCCCCGTGGGCGCAGCAACTCCTTGGCCACCCTCTCGCCAAAGATTCCAGGAAGTACATCATGCGCTGGCCTGGCCTTTCCGAAGGCCTCGACGCCCCACTCAGGAGCTTCAGCATCAATCTTGCTGGGGTTTGGTGCTTTTTTCATACAGTTTAACCTCTCTGGCGTTGGCCTTGCGGAAGCTGATCACGTGCACCGCGCCAGCGCGTGGCGTAAAGACCACCATGTGCAGACGACCATCAATCAGACCAATCAGCAACCCTCCCTGTCAGCGCCAGCCGATAACCTGGATCATTCCTTGCAGGGGAAGCCTTGAGCCATGGCCGCAATCAGAATCGACTCGATGTCCGTGTCATCAGTCGCATGGCCCTTGGGGGCCTCCTGATCTATCAATACTGCGGCAACCCTATCGTCCAGCTTCAATTTACCGGGCGGGCAAAAAAGCGCCCCATGACCTGAAATCTTTGCGTAGGCATTGGTCATCTGAGCTCCGGCAATTAGCCCCCACTAGGTACATGCCCATAGCGCCAGCAGCAACCGACCCAGGCTCGGACTCAGCGGCCTGATATTGGCCATACGTAATGGCATATGCCTGGCCACACATAGCCAAGCCGGCTGCAACGAGCAACATTCTCTTGAGCATATCTATCCCCTAGATGGTGGCTCCATTGTAACCCTCGTCAGGCGTATGCGCCTGCTCTACATGCCCAAGTACAGGATGCACAGAATCATAAACAAATGATGAACAAATATAAGCTTGCTTAATAGGCATGCTTGCATGAATATATAGTCGTACCTATATTTGGATTGCCGGCGCGAAACGCCCGGCACGCATCACCCGCTCATTCACAACGGGACGGTTCCCTGAGGATCTCCGGAGCACGCACCCGCAAGGCTGCGCTGGACATGCATAGGGAGCCAAGGCCTGACCAGCCTGGATAGAGGTCAGCAACGGCCATTGGAGACAGTGGCCATTGTGATGGGGTTTGGGATTGCGCTGGCCGAGGCGCTGAACACTCGGCGCCTCTTGCGTCGGACAGGGCCGTAGCGGGCCCGACAGACCTCATCACAATTCGACGCCAAAACGAGCAAAGCATGAAAGCGATCATCGCACGCCTATTTGGCGGTAGCGCAGCCAAGCAGGAAGTGACCATCGACACTGGAGCGATGGTGTTTTCAACCATAAAGAGAGCGCCATCATTCATCGACATGATCGTATGGCCAGATCCGGATGGGGCAACTCTTGAGCAGCGCGCCGTATTGCGTAAGTCAATCTCAGATTGGCAGAAGAGATCCGGCTCAAGCAGCGGCTTCTTCGACATCTGCCCTCTGAATGACCTTGTCGGGGCCTTCAACATCCCCCAGACACCAGAGACATGCGAGTCATATGAGCGCCTGCGAATGATCCACTGCGTTGACTTCAAGCACATGGACCGCGAGCTGTTTGACCTCATCCCGCGGCTCATCAACAACGTAATCTCCTCTGGCCGCATACCTGTGAACAGTGACAAACCGCTCACCCCATGAGTAGGCATTGGCCTGCCGCCTGGAAATTGCGCCGGCCGGGGCGCTGAACACCCGGAGTGCCATCTCATCGCTGGGAAAAGGAATGGCCCGTAGCGGGGCCGCCAGGCGGCAGCCCAATGCCTTGCAGCCGGAGTCAGTCCGGAGCGTCCAAGCCGTGAGTGGGCGTGCACAACAAAACCTCGGCAGCCATGGCCCGGTGCAAGCGCGCTCCTCGGACGACGCAAACCACCGCTGGGTGACATGACCTCGCCGCCCCTGCGAGTAGCCGGGGGCATTGGACTGGCGGCTGTAGACAGCAGCCTGGACGCCGTGAGGCGGCCGCCCAGCACCGCGATGGAAAACTCCGAAATCCCCTGGAAATGCCCAGTCGCCAGTCCAATCCGAACATCGCAACTACGGATCAGCTGGAAAGCAGACGCCCTGTTAGACCACTCCGCGCAATTTGCCTCGAGCATCCTCGTGAAGCGTCTTCTTCAGTGACCGCAGGATCGCAGACAGCTCTGCCTGCTCCTCAGCCTCGATCACAGCACGCCCTGAGGAGGCACGTAGATAGGCCTGCCCCGCCTCTGGCGGTAACCGGTCCAGCTCCTCTTGCACCCAGTGCTGAAGATGCCCACGGATCGCCGGATCGTATCGGCTGACCACATCAACCAGGCCTTGCCAGACCTTATCCATCACGTCTGGGTTATCGCAAATAGCCATGCCAGCACCATTCAACCGGGTGCCTGATTCTAACCCAGCAAGGATGAGTCAGGCCCGCCCTCAAGATCAGACTGCCAGAGTGACGCGATCTCGACCTGAGTTCTTGGACTCATATAGTGCGCCATCAGCTCGTTTGATCAGTCTAAGCAGGCAGATCTCACCATCATCAGTTGCGACGCCAATACTTACCGTCATGGTTAGCGCATGCCCACCGATCCGGATCGGTTTGTGAGCCAGCCTGCTACGCAGCATCTCAGACTTCCGCACAACGTTGGTGGCCGAATCGCCTGTAAGGAGGCAGACGAACTCCTCACCACCATAGCGGCCACAGATGTCATCCTCTTCGTCGAAGATGTCTTTGACGATCGATGCGAATGCTTTTAGGGCAATGTCCCCAGCGTGGTGCCCCAAGTCGTCATTGATTGCTTTGAATTGGTCGATATCCACGAACAAGACAGCGAATTTGACGCCCTCTTCTCTGCACCGCATGAGCAATTCTTCGCCCCGATCTATGAGCGAGGATCTATTTGCAAGGCCTGTCATGCCATCAATTTCGGCGGCAATCTTTAGATCGTTGATCAGCTTTTCGATGACCATCGCAAGCAACGCAAAGGCCTTCGCCAAGCTCATGCAAATCGCAATGTAGTAGATCGGCAGCGACTCACTGGCGCTCTTCGCGAGTCCAAACAAAAGGTCCGACGAAGCCAGGATAAGGCTGAAGGTATGCAATGCCGCATGCACCGAGATCACGAGCACGGCAAGACGACTCCCGTAAAAAGCCTGTCCCGGGAGGTATCGCAAAAGAAGCTGGACGGACCAAATATCCCAAACTGCAACAGCAAGGCTGTACAGAGCGAATCTAGGGAAGCTTCCTAGCCCGAACAGATACAGCGCCGTCTGAGCAGCCGTGTAGGCAACAGCAGGAACAATCAGAGCTGTAACGCTCCACTTCAGGCGGCAGTACCTGAAAAAGCCAGCAATCAAAAGGACTTGTGATGCAGCCAGTGCGGCGTGGCCTAACACGACCACAGCCAAAGGACGGTGACTGGGGAAGATGATGATCAAGGCAGCTGAAAAGACACCTGCCCACAGACTCAATGCCCAGTACTTGTACGCCCTTTCGTCACCGAGCGCCCTCAAGACCATTGAAAAGCCAGCCGCACAAATGAGTCCAGTCAGGAACAGGAGCGGGGGTAGCGACGAATATCCATGCATAGGCATTACAGGTGACACATTACGTTTCAGATCCACATAGCAACTGCAATCAGCAGGGATTTCAGCTCGAACCGCCGAGCAACCGCTGATCCTATACAAGTCTTGCGTCGCTCGCTCATTCATTTTTAGGCCGCACCGCCACAACTGTGAGACATCTCACGCAGAACCGCCCCCGGGCGGATGGAGATCACCAACATGGGTTACATCCCTCCCATCACCACCGGCCGCGGGCAAGCTCTGCGCGCCGCATACATGGCCGCCGGCATCTTCCTTGGCTCCATGTTTACCCTGGCCTTTGCCGGCATGCTCGGAGGTGGCTCGTGAGACACGGCCCGACCGATACAGGCCAGCCTGCCAAGGCACGGATCTACCTCGTGACGAATGAGCTGATCGATGCGCCCCGCGAAGCCGGCTTGGCCCGAGACTACCTGGTCCGAGCACCATCCAAGGCCCAGGCTATTGCCTACGTGGTTCGCAAGCACATCCGCGCTGACCTCGCCTCCCAGGATGACCTTGTGAGCAAGATTGGACTCGGCATCCAAATCGAGGACGCCACTCTTCCCAGCACCACCGACAACGCAGCCCAAGCCTCCTGACCCACCGCGCGGCCGGCGCTCACCGGTCACCCCACAACACACATTTTGCTACTGGCTCTTTGGGCCGGCACGGGAGAGTCATGCCGTGATTCACGAAAAAAAGTCGTTCAAGGACCTTGTCGATTCGATAGCTAAACGCGCCGAAGCCTCTGGTGAGGCTGAGTTTGTTGCTGAAGTCATGTCCATCAAAGGCCAGTTGATGGCCATGGTTGGGGGCCTCGCGATGTGCAGCGCTTCGGAAGATCCGCAAGCCTCAAGCGCAGCTGATCAGGCCTTGATCCGGGCTGGATTTACACCCAACGCTATCCGGCTGTGGCTCTCGGTGATTTTGGACTTCCACGCCGCAAAAATGCGCTCGACTGCCACCTCCCCGGCGCCTGCCCACTGATGGCCCGCGGCATCAACAAGGTCATCCTGGTCGGCAACCTCGGTGGCGATCCGGAGCTGCGATACACCGGCGGCGGCACAGCCGTCTGCCAGCTCCGCGTCGCCACAGCCGAGACCTGGAACGACAAGCAGTCCGGCCAGCGGCAGGAGCGCACCGAATGGCACCGCGTCGTGCTATTCGGAAAGCTGGGCGAGATTGCCCAGGAGTATCTCCGCAAGGGCCGGCAGGTCTACATCGAAGGCTCGCTGCGCACCAAGGAATACACCGACAAGGAAGGCATCAAGCGCTTCACCACGGAAGTGATCGCCACCGATATGCAGATGCTGAGTGGCGATGGTGGATCCAGCGGCAACCGGCAGCAGCCCGGCAATTCCCGCGGTCGTGGCCAGCAGGCCAACCAGCGCGGCCATGCCCAGCAACACGAGCCTCCGCCGGATCAGGGCGCCCCGCCCTTCGATGACGACGATATCCCCTTCTAGCCAACGGAGGCCTGCAGATGGCCATCGATAACTCTGTGCCGACCATCGACATGTTCCAGCCACTTGATGGTTGGTTTGACTCACGGCTCCACCGCGTCCGGGTCAAGGTCCTCAATGGCAAGCCTAACGCCTGGTGTCGAAGGAATTGCGTCGGAGACGCAGCAGGCGAATGCAGTTGGGCCCCGCAATTCAAGCAGCCCTGGCTGCACTTCCCCGATATCCCTCCAGCACTCAATGAAATGCTGACCACCCACATCGCCGCTCGATAGCTGGCGGCTACACAGGAACCACCGTTATGGCCTCCCCGGCAGAAACGTTCCTCGATCACTGGCTCGAGGATTACCCCAACTGGCGCGAGAGCGAATCGGCCCAGGACATGGTCCGCAAGGCCGAACAGGGGCTGGCGAAAATAGGCTACGGAAGCATGCCCGGCAATACCGCTGCTGAGATCCCGGCCGCGCCGGCCGATCCGATCAACCCCGAGCTGGTCCTGCCGGCCGAGCGCGGCGAGATCCAGCTGTTCGCCTCCGGTGCCGTCGCGCTACCGCCCGGAAAGCTCCGCCGCCTCGCTCGTACAGGCCTGCTACGCCACGCCGGCAAGGGCAGGTATGACCTGACTGATATTGGCCGGAGGGCATTGGCATGAGCCGTCGACCCTGGACAAAGGCAGAAGACGCCATGGTTCGTGAGTTCTTCCCCGACATCACCTGCGCAGATCTATCCCGCCGCATGGGCAGGTCCAAGCCGGCAATCTACGGGCGGGCCGCCACACTCGGCGTCAGGAAAAGCGAGGCCTTCATGGCCAGCGATGTCTCCGGCCGCATCGCTCGAGGACGGACAAATCCGCGCATGATCGCCACCCAATTCAAGCCTGGCCAAACTCCTGCCAACAAAGGCAAGAAGCATCCTCCAGGCTGGGCCCCGGGTCGAATGGCTGAAACTCAATTCAAGGCTGGAAAGATGGCCGGCGCTGCTCAGCACAACTACCGGCCAATTGGTAGCGAGCGAATCTGCAGGGATGGCTACCTTGAACGCAAGGTCACCGACGATCCCTCGCTTTACCCGGCCAGACGGTGGGTCGCTGTACACCGCCTCGTCTGGGAGGCAGTCCATGGCCCCATTCCGCCGGGTCACGCCGTGGTGTTCAAGCCAGGCTGCGCAACCGTTGAGGCCTCACTTATCACGGCCGACCGACTCGAGCTGCTTAGCCGAGCCGAACTGATGCGCCGGAACAGCTACCACACCCGATATCCCAAGGAAGTCGCCCAGCTCATCCAGCTCAAGGGTGCCCTACAACGCAAGATCAACAAAAGGCAGCAGTCATGAAGAACAAGATGTCCGATGTGCGAGATCACCTGGTTGCAATGCTGGAATCCTTGGGTGATCCGGAGTCGAACCCCGAGGTCATCGAGCGGGCCAAAGCCACGGCATTGGTCGCTGGGACCTACATCAACGCAGTGAAGGTCGAGATCGACGCTATCCGCCTCGCCGACGAAGTGGGTCAGTTGCCGGCGGCCATTGATGCGACCTCCGCTCGCCCGATCGGTCGGCCTAGCTTACAGATCCAGGGAACTCAGTGATCCCCGCCCTGCTCTTCGCCGCCACGCTGGCATCGCAGCCGGCACCGGCAACTTCTACCTGGTGCAGCTCACTCGCCCAAGTCGCATCCACCGCAGAGCAGGCCCGCGCCGCCGGGGTATCGCTGGACCAGATGCTGGCCGGCCTGCAGGAACTCCCGCCCGATGCTCGCCCGGCCGCCGCCGGCACGATCCGGGCCATCTACACCACCACGCCAATGCCGCCTGCAGCTGCAGGGCTGGCCGCACGCAATGAATGTGAGAAACAGAACTATGGTTGATCAAGACAAAAGCGCTGCAGAAGTCATTGCCGCCCTTGGGTTCATGGATGAGCTACCTGACATGGAATCCAGAGCTGACTACCTGGATCTGCTCATGATCGGCGTCATTGAGGCGATGCGAGCACTCGCGGGAGAGGAGGCAACGGCGGACTGGATGGATAAGCGAGTAGAGCAGGCAAAAGGATCGGAGCCCGCACTAATGCTTCGGAGGATGAACTGATATGCAGGGCATCGACACAGCAGATTTCGAAATGGCAATGCTGGATGCGCGGCGCTACCGATGGCTTCGAGACCATTCCGAACGATTCGCAGCGATCGAGTCTCCCGACCCTGAAACTGGATTTACCGCCGGCATGATCGAGCCGCCTTTTCTAGTGGATGACGATGCATCAGGAGCAACGATGCTCATTGGAAAGGCAATGGACATTGCCATCGACGGCGCCATGGCGCGAAATCGTGAGGGAGCGTGATGGGAGCGGCGGAAAAGATTGCTCTGAGCAAAACCGAGCTCGCGGCTTACCTGCGGGCCTACACACGAAAGAAACAGATCCGTGTGCTGGTATCGAATGGCATCCGGCACCACTTGGACGCCGGCGGCTGGCCGATCGTTACCCGTAGCGCGATTGAGGGCGAAACCAGCTCACAGCAGCCTACCAAACGCTGGGCCTCCAACAAAGCAAGGGCATGACATGGGCCGAAGGCCATCCAACCCCGGGGCTATCCCGCACTTGCGGATCCGCAAGCGCGGGACTCGCTCCTATTACTACTACGACCACGGCGGCAAACCACGAAAGGAAGAGCCCCTCGGTACGGACTATGGCCTGGCCATCAAGCGCTGGGCCGAAATCGAGCGCGAAGGTCATGAGCGGCCGGCAGGGATCATCACCCTGCGATATGTCACCGATCGGTATATCGCCGAGGTGCTGCCGACCAAGTCGCCGACAACTCAGCGGGGCAATCTCAAGGAGGTCAAAATGCTCATGAGCTATTTTGATGATCCGCCCTGCCCGCTTGAGGCCATCGAGCCGCAGCACGTCAAACAGTACATCGTGTGGCGCAAGGCGAAGGTCCGCGCCAATCGGGAACGCGCCCTGCTTTCGCATATCTGGAACTGGGCCCGGGAAATGGGCTACACCAAGCTCCCCAATCCATGCGCCGGCGTGCGAGGCAATCGGGAAACCGGCCGCGACATCTACATCGAGGACGAGGTCTTCCTGGCTGTGTGGACGGCAGCCGAGCAGCCGCTGCGCGATGCCATGGATCTGGCCTACCTCACCGGTCAGCGCGTCGCCGATACCTTGAGCATGGATGAGGACGATATCCGCAATGGACAGCTGCAAGTCGTCCAGGGCAAGACCGGAGCCAAGCGGCGCATCGAAGTCGTGGGCGAGCTCGCCGAGCTGATCAATGCAATGGTGGAGCGAAAGCGGCGCATGGGGGCCATTACCCGGAAACTGATCACCACAGCCAAAGGCGGCACGATGTCATACCGGATGCTCAATGGTGCCTTTCAGCGCGCCAGGGTCAAAGCCGGGGTGAAATTCGAAAACTTCCAATTCAGGGATCTGCGAGCGAAAGCCGGCACCGACAAGGCAGAGTCGTCGGGCGATATCAGGCAAGCTCAGAAGCAGTTGGGGCACAGCTCGGTCACCATGACGGAGCACTACACCCGGAACCGGCGTGGGGACAAAGTCACACCCACACGGTAGCAATTGCGGAAAAGTCACCTGATTGCGGAAATGGTCACTTTTTGACCAGACTTGCAACCTGTTGATTTTCCGCTGGTGCCCGAGGTCGGACTCGAACCGACAAGCCTTGCGGCGGAGGATTTTGAGTCCTCTGCGTCTACCAATTCCACCACTCGGGCAGCGGAGCGAAGTAGTATGCCTGCATATGTTCGGGGCGTCGAGTCTTTTCTGATTTTTTGTGTAGTTGAGCCACCAGATGGCGTGTCGCCCGCTGGCAAGAAACCGTCGATGCCCGGACTGGATGGGGTGGCTGCAGTCGATCCGCGCCCGGCCAGCCGATGATGCCCCCCGATGTCGGCATGACGGCCCTGGCATGGGGACGGCCATCCATGTGTCTCTTCGATGCGAAGCCGGGACTGGCCCCCTGCGCATAACACCCAGCTAACATCAACAAGTGCAGTCTACGATTGCAGGCCTGGTCAAACGGGACCCGAGCCTGTCCCGCACGGTCCGGGGATGTCGCTTCACAAGCAGAAGTCCATCAGACCGAGCCGCCAACAGCGGCCAAGTTGTCGCGTTGCCGTACGCAAGGGTGCATTGTCGAGATCGTCTAGACCAAGAGGCCGGGACCATGGACACACTTTCATACAATACGCGTTCGACCCTGATCCGGATCGTGGCCACGTCGGGCTGGCAGGCCATCTGCGCTCTGGGCCGCCGCGGAACAGGCCACACCTCCACGGATCGCAACCGGGACAATGCCTCAACCCAGGCGTCATTCACTCGTCGCTCCGCCAGCTCCATGGCTGCCAGGCTGGGCTTGGGACGGCGCTGACCGGTCATGTGGCCATGGACGCAACGCGTGCATGGCCACATGAAGACCTGCCGAACGGGGTATTTCAGCATGACGGCTGACGCCGTCGCGGCTGTATGTCCGGCTTGCGATGGATGACATCGACGAAAGCCGGCCAGTCCTTCGCTCTGCCCCCGATACCCAGCCGTGGACTGACAGGCCGTCAACGATGAATGCCGGCCTGCTGCCGGTACGCAGGCACGCCGCCGACTGATCCGGCCGCGGACAAGGTCGGCAGGACTTCTGCCCCGCACAGATGGCAGACGAGACGCATCGCCCCTTCATGGATGTCGCCGCACCCCGGACCGGGACGCAGCCAGCCTGTGCAGCGCCGGAAACAGGCCGGCGCAAGGCTGGCTTGCTGTCAGGCCCTGCGAGCCATGGGTCCGTCAGGCCCGCGCCCCGGCCCGCCTTATCGGACTTCGACCAAGCCTGCCTCATACCTGGCAGCACCGAACTTCGGTACATCCGTGCCTATACATCGGGCGGCATCCGCGTGTCCGCAACGGAAACAACCGTTGTACTGAATAACCTGCCACCAAGGCGGCCCGACGACACGTTTCATACAGGAACGGTCACCCGTGTTCAGCAGGCAACCGTTCCAAGACCTGGTCAGCGTCCTTGGCTGGCAGGTGCCGGTGTGCCGGCCGCGCCCCTCGGCGTCTACCCGACGGCCGTCAGGCTGTCCACCGCTCCACCCGTACCCGCATCACCTCCCTGCAACCGCTTCAAGGGCAGGATTGCACGGAAGATGGGTGCGGTGATGGTGGTGGAAATCACGGCCAGGGTAACCAGGGCCGCGTAAGCGTATTCCGACAACAGACCCTGGGCATGCAGCAAGGTCGCTGCCACGATTTCCATCAGCCCTTTGCATTGCAGCAATGAGCCCACCCCAAAGCGCTCGCGCCAGCTCAAACCTCCCACCGGCGGAATCAGCACGGCGGCGCCGACCTTGGTCACGACCGAAATCAGCAGCAGCAGCATGGCTGCGCCCAGGCTGCTCCAGCCCAGCACCGATCCATTCACATTCAGACCGCTATGTCCGAAGAACAAGGGGGCCAGCAGCACCAGGCCGGCCTTGCCGACGCGCTCGATATGAATTTTCTTCATCCAGTGGGGGGGCAGCAAGGCACCGGCGAAATAGGCGCCGATCAACTCATGCACGCCCAGTCGCTCGCTGGCCCAGGCGCCACCAAACAGGTAGACCAGCGCGACCAGCCAGGCCAGCCAGCCCGGCACGTTGTGACTGTGGCGATTGGTGACCAGACTGAAAATGAACAGGGTGGCCAGACAGTACGTCGCCATCAGCTGCTCGTGGCCGAAGCCGGGGCCGCCATGGATATTGGCGGCAATCTGGATGGCGCCCAGTCCCAGCCACAGCACCACGTCATCCAGCAAGGCCACGGTCAGAGCGATATAGCCGTAGACCTTGTGCGCGGGCGCGAATTCCTGGACCAGTCCGACCAGCACCGGCAAGGCACTGACCGCGATGCATAGACCGATGGCCATCGCCGCCAGCCAGCTTTTGCCATGTTCCGGTACCCAAGCCGGCACATTCAGAAAATGATGGTAGCTGAACAGGGTGGCGGCGATAAAAGGCAGCCCCAGCGCGAACAAGGCGCTGAAACCGATCCTGAGCGGACGCAGGGCAGGCATCGGTCTCCCACCCCCATGGCTGGTGCCTTCAGGCGAATGGCGCATCTCCAGACCAGCCGTGAAGGCCAGCAGGATGACGCCGATCAATCCCAGGGTATTGCCCAGTGGTGAAGGCAGCCCCAGTGACTTGATGGGCAGATGCAGGCCGGAAATCGCCATACCGACCAGGATCGGAACTACCGCCAAGGGCAGCTTTTTCCGCACACCGACCCAGATCAGCCAAGGCAGGCCCATAAACAGCAACAGATCCATCAGGAACGATAGTGTGGAATTCAAATAGACCCCCTGGATAAACTTCAAACAAATCATGAAGATGACCTTGGTCATCTTCAGGTACGCCTCTCATGTAAGCATATGAACGGCAAATTTTTGTCCGGCAATGGTTAAGTTTTTATTCATGATTGTGACTATGCCCGCCTGCATCATGGTCGAGACTGCATCTGCTACGGAATCATGCATCTTTCCGCAGTCAGGACCGGTCCATCCGCAATGCCGCCCTGCTGACCGCCCCTGAGGAGGCCTGACGATGAATCCCGAACGCCGAACCCTGCTCGCCGCGATGGTGGCCTGCCCCACTCTGCTGCTGCCTGCCCTGCCTGCGGCAGCCGCTGCCCGAGGCATGCCGCAGCCCTTGCAGCTGCCGCCAGAGGGAGGCTTCCCCAATTCGGCCTGGCCGGTCCTGTTCTATCAAGATGCCTATCCGGCCCGGACGGCGGATCTGGCCAGTCTGTACGAGACGGAATTCGCAGCCCATGGCTGGCCACCGCAATGGCGATACGGGATGTATCCCTTTGACCATTTCCATTCCACCGCGCATGAAGCCCTCGGCATCTTCAGCGGTCATGCCAGGGTGCGTCTGGGCGGCCCGCACGGCAGGCCTCTGGATGTCGCGGCCGGTGACGTGCTGGTGCTGCCGGCCGGCACCGGCCACTGTGCCTTGAGTTCCAGCGACGACTTCATGATGGTGGGCGCCTATCCTCGGGGGCAGTCCTGGGACATGCAGCGCGGCGATCCGGCCGAGCTTGAGCAGGTGCGGCACGCCATTGCGCAAGTGCCCCGTCCTGCCCTGGATCCGCTGGGGCACCCCTTGCAGGCCTTCTGGCCCTGACGCTGCGCGAAGCCGGCCCGGCCGGGCGAGATCACCCGCCATGCCGGCCATCATGCCATGTCGGATCAGGGCACCGTGATGATCGGCCTTGCCGCTGAACGGGTGTAGTCGAACACTACCGCACTCTGGATATGCGGAAAGGCGAACTGTTTGAACCGCTCATGGACCGGCTCGTAATAGGCCGGTGAGTTGATGACCGGTGTACCTACGTAATAATTGCGATCCCCTTCGGAACGGAACGTGATCAGGAAAGCCTCCTGCAACCCCTGGTCTGCACCCTCGCCACTGTTCTGCAAGCCGGTTTCGATGGACAGGATGTACGGCCGTCCATGGCGCCTTGCGCTCTGTTGCATGGCCAGGAATTGCTCCCTGATCTGGCGGCGAATGGCTTCACTGGTGCCGGGTTTGTAGCGGAACATCACCATGTGCCGGACCAGTCCGGGCTTGTAGTCGGGTCCGGTGAAGCGCACCAGACCCACTTGCTGCAGTTCATCCTGCCGTGCCTGTGCAGCCGGGTCCAGCGCCTTGGAGGCACCTGCAGGCAAGGCCAGCGTCGTTGCAGGAGCGGCCATCACGGCCAAGGCCAATACCCATGCATGGATCCATGCCTTGCGCTTCATACGCTTCGCCTCTGAATGAATGACGACAGCACCGGCAACAGCCGGTATTGACCATTGCAGGGTAGCCGAGCCTGATCCCTGCTGACCATCCCCTGTGTCGCCATCCGTGACACAGACCACAGATGGTGGTCCATGGCAGCGGGTACGACTCAGCGAAGATGCGGCCCGGCCACGACCCGTTCGAGCCAGCTCAGCAAGGGATGTTCGGGCAGATACAGCAATACGCCGGTACTGGCGATGGTCACACCGACCATGATCACGGCCATGGTGACCGAAAAACGTGCCGCCAGAGTACCGAGAATGGCCCCGCCAAACAGACAGCCGATGACCATGACCCGGCGCCACACCGCCTTGGCCGAGCCACCGACCAGGGGGTTGTCATGGGCCAGTCCATGCAGCGGCCCGGTGGCCGCCGGCACCGTCAGATCGGCCACCTGGGCATAACGGGTAGCCGAAGTCTGCAAGCCCATGGAAAAGGCCAGCGTCACCAAGGTGGCGTAGTAGGAAACAGGCAGCTGCAAAGACCAGATCAGCGCCGCGGCGACGACCAGCGCGCCGACCGCCAGCAAGATGTCGGCAATGGTCCGGCGGCGGCTTTGCTCCCGTCGCACCAGATACCCCCCCAGCATGGCGCCTCCGGCATAGCTGCCGATGGCCGACATGCCCGGAATCAGCAGTGAATGACTGGAGAACAGATGGATCGCCGACAGGATCAGCGTCGCCGTCATATAGCCGGTGAAGACCTTGAGGTGCAGCAGGGTGATCGCGTCCAGCGCGCCCATGGCGGTGGTGACCATCATCACGGCGGTAATGATTCTCTGATCCTTGCGTTCACCCGGGGTCATGGAGTGTCTGTACGTCCTTCCGTCCTTGCGGCAACCTTAGGCCGTACCGATCTGCGACCTTGCCGGCGACCTGCAGCAGCCGGAGCGAGCGGCGTGCCGCACGCCGCTGTTCGCCGGCCATTATCCTTTGCTATGCCGCAGCATGCCACTTGCCGCGGCCATACCCTCGGTCAAGGCCGCGGACCAGCCCAGTCCGTAGAAGGCCTGACCTGCCAGCGTGGCATAACGACGCCCTGCTTCCGACAGCCTAGACTGACACGGCAAACCGGGATTCCAGCCGATGCCGGATCGGACTGCATTGCAGGCGTTCCGCCAGAAAGTCGATGAGCGCACGCACCCGTCCCGACACGACGGTCTGACCCCGCACATACACGGCCTGGATCGGCGCGGCCGGAGAATGACAGTCCGGCAAGACATCCACCAGACGTCCGGATACCAGATCGTCGGCGACATCCCATATCGACTTCAAGGCAATACCCGCACCTGCCAGAGTCGCCGCGTGGGCCACTTCGCCGTCATTGGTCTGGAACATGCCGCTGCCCACATTCACGGTCACCGACCCGCCATCGCGATCGACAAAACGCCACAAATTGATCGGCGGATCACCCGGCAACAGGCAACGATGATTGACAAGATCACCCGGGGTCTGCGGCCAGCCATGCCTGGCAAGATAGTCCGGCGAGGCGCAGGCGATGCGACGGTCACCGACCAGCAGCCGGGCAACCAGTGAACTGTCGACCAGAGCCGCCTGGCGAATGGCCAGATCGAAGCCCCCCCCCACCAGGCTGACCAGCGCATCACTGGAGACGAGATGGATCCTGACGCGGGGGTGGCGCATGCCGAACTCGGCCAGCAACGGCGCCAGATGTCGCCGGGAGAACGGCAGCGAGGCGGTGATCCGGATCTCGCCGACCAGCTCACCGCTCATCCGGACTTCTTCCCGTGCCCGCTCCAGCTGGCTCAGCACCTGCCGGCACTGCGCCGCGTACTGAATACCTTCCTGGGTGAGATGCAGGTGGCGAGTGCTGCGCTTGACCAGCTGCACCCCCAGCTCGGCTTCGAGCCGGCTCAGCTGCTTGGAAACGGCGCCGCTGGAAAGGCCTGCCGCACGGGCCACTTCCGACAGGCTTTGCGCCTGGGCTATGCGTACAAACAGCGCCAGATCCTGCAGATGCTCCATCACTTCTTCCAGATTGGAAAAAGTGAATTTAACAGAAGCCGCTTAATCTGTGCGTTCTACGTGATTATGATGCGATGATGTCATCATCAGGCTTTGCTCCATTATCCGGCATCCATACGATGACCCGATACGCGGCATGATGTCGCCGCAACCATGCATGGCATTTCGCGTGGCTTGCGGCGGGATCTGCAAGCTTCAGCCACCACTCATCAATCGAAGGGTTTTCATGACTGCCCAGTACTCGTCCGCCAGAGCGGCTCCATCCACCGACGCGCAGCCGCGGCGGCGCTTCCTGTCTGCCAGCCTGCTGGCGGCCACGACCGGCCTGCTGACCGGCACCGCAGCATCCAGCCAGGCTGGTTCCGCAACGGCGGCGACGACAGCCAGCCCGGCTCCCGAACACTTCATGGAAGTCTCGCAGCTGCTGACCGGTCACGCGCTCAACGGCAGCCTCGCCGGCCGGGCCTGGCAGGCGATCTGTCTGCACCAGTCCGACTTCCCCCGTCGCTTCACTCAACTGCAGGCCGCCATCGACAAGGCCGGATTGCATGACATGAGCCAATGGAGCAGCTCCCCCGTCGCTGCCGATGCCGATCTGAAAGCCACGGCTCTGGCGATTGTCAGCGCCTGGTATCTGGGCGTGGTCGGAGAAGTGAAAGATCGTGCCGAAGACGGCCCTTCCTTTATCACGTATGAGAGCGCTCTCATGTGGGGCCCGACCTCGGACGTGACGGTGATTCCCACCTACGCCCGTGGCGGCCCCGGCTACTGGAAAACCCGACCGGCCAGCGTCGCCACCGACTGAGATCGAACGCCGCGCATCACATCCACCCAGCCGCAGGCCGCGCCCTGCCGGCACAGGAAGACATCATGGCAGTACAACAGCAATATGACGCCGACGCCATCGTCGTAGGCTCGGGCCTGATCGGCAGCGTCGCCGCCCACAACCTGGCACGCCAGGGGAAATCCGTGATCCAGCTTGAGGCCGGCCCCCGGGTACCTCGCTGGAAAATCGTCGAAGGCTTCCGCAACTCCGGCAATGCCAGCTCCAATGGCGGCAACCGCAATCAGCCCTATCCCAATGAGCCATGGGCCCGCACCTCGTTCACGCCGGGCTATATCGAGAATACCGGCCCGGTGGAATACATCCCCGGCATGTTGCGTCTGGTCGGCGGCACCACCTGGCACTGGGGCGGAGCCTGCTGGCGGATCCTGCCGAACGATTTCAAGCTGAAGAGTCTGTATGGCGTGGGCCGCGACTGGCCGATCAGCTACGAGGACCTGGAGCCTTTCTACAGCCGGGTCGAAATAGAAATGGGTGTGTCCGGTGACGATCACGCCGATTACAGTGGCCACAACGGCGCCCCCTACCCCCCCCGCAGCGTGCCTTTCCCGGTGCGCCCGCAGGAACTGAGCTATCTCTCGCAGCGCTTTGCGGCACGCGTGGCCGAAGGCGGCTATCCCTTCACCTACCAGCCCAATGGCCGGGCCACCGACCCCTACGGCGAGCGCCCCGCCTGTGTCGGCAACAACAATTGCTCACCGATCTGCCCGATTGGTGCCCAGTACAGCGGTGATCGTCATGCGACGATGGCTGAACGCGCCGGTGCCCGGCTGATTCCCAATGCAGTGGCCTACAAGATCGAAAAGGGGCCGGACGGCAAGAAGATCGTGGCCATCCATTACTACGACCAGGATGGCAAGAGCCACCGGCTGACGGCGCGCTATTTCGTGATCGCTGCCCATGCCATCGAAACGCCGCGCCTGCTGCTGCTGTCCGACGTGGCCAATTCATCGGACATGGTCGGCCGCAACCTGATGGATCACAATGCCTTCTCGCTCAGCATGCTGGCCGATGAGCCGCTATGGTCAGGTCGCGGCCCGGTGCAACAGGGTGACGTGCTGAGGTGGCGTGATGGCGATTTCCGTCGCCAACATGGCGCCATCCGTTATGAAGTCGGCAATTTCGTGGGCAATGTGCCGATCACCCGTCGCCTGCTGGAACAGGGTGTGATGGGGCCGGAGCTGGACAAGCAGATCCGTCATATGGCCGCCCGCTTCATCTCGGTATCCTCCAATATCGAAAGCCTGCCGGATCCGGCCAACCGGGTCAGCCTGCATGCGCACAACAGGGACAAGTTCGGCCTGCCCCAGCTCAGCATCAACTATGACGTCAGCGCTTATGTCCGTGCCGGCGGTGAAGTGGTGAAGCAGGACTTTCTCAATTTCCAGAAATTGCTGGGCGCTGAAGTGTTCGAAAAGAACATTTCCGTATGGGAAAACCGCGACCACCCGATGGGCACCGTGATCATGGGCGAGAACCCCAGGGATTCGGTGGTCAACCATGAATGCCGTACCCATGATCACGACAATCTGTTCCTGGCTACCACCGGCGTGATGCCGGCCGCCCAGGCCTTCAATCCGACGATGACGGGCGCAGCCCTGGCCATGCGTTCGACCGACATCATCGCCCGGGAAATCTGAGGAGCCTGATCATGCGCAAACTCCATGCCTTGAAACTCGCCGCAACGGCCTTGCTGCTGGCAGCAGGCACCAGCGGCGCCATCGCGGCCCAGACCAGCGATCCGCTGGCAGCCAAGGGCGAGTACATCGCCCGCGCGGCCGACTGCGCCGCCTGCCATACCCTCAAGGGCGGCAAGCCCTTTGCCGGCGGTTATGCCATCGCTTCACCGCTGGGCACCATCTACGCCACCAATATCACGCCGTCAAAGACGGCCGGCATCGGCAACTGGACCGAGGCCCAGTTTGCACGGGCCGTGCGCGAGGGCGTATCGGCTGACGGGCATCATCTTTACCCTGCCATGCCTTATCCCGACTATGCCGGCATCAGTGACAGCGACATGCATGCGCTGTACACCTACATGACGACCCAGGTCGCGCCGGTAGATGGCCAGGCCGCGCATGTCACCGCGCTGGGTTTCCCCTACGGCATCCGCTCCAGCATGGCCTTGTGGAATCTGCTGTATCTGAAGTCCCCCAGCCATGCCGACGTCGATGCAGGCAACACGCTGGCCAGAGGTCGTTACCTGGTCAATGCGCTAGGCCATTGCAGCAGCTGCCACACCCCGCGCAATCTGCTGATGGCGACCGACAACAGCCGCTACCTGGCCGGCGCGGATGTCGCCGGCTGGCATGCCCCCAATATCAGTTCCGACCCTGTGGCCGGCATTGGCGGCTGGTCCGAGGGTGAACTGGCCGGCTTTCTGAAAACCGGGCATGCGGCCGGCAAGGCGCAGGCCGCCGGCGGCATGGCCGAGGCCGTGGAAAACAGCCTGCGCTATCTTTCGGACAGCGATCTGCATGCCATGGCGGCATATCTGAAGTCGGTACCCGCACAGCACGATCCGGCCGTCACCCATCCCGCTTACGGATATGGACAGGCTCCGGCCCGGATCTATGATCTGGACAACGCTCCGAGCCGCAAGAGCCTGGATGCCGCCGCCGCCAGCACACCCATCGGCGAGGCCTTGCTGGCCAGCCGCACCTATACCGATCTTCCCAATGTCACCGAGGGTGCGCGCCTGTTCACCGATGCCTGTGCCAGCTGTCATCAGCCCAGCGGCGCAGGGACCGAGGATCATTACTATCCGTCCCTCTACCACAACAGCGCCACGGGTGGAGTCACGGCCAACAATCTGGTGATGGCCATCCTGCATGGCGTGGATCGTACCGGGGCGGACGGCCCGACCTATATGCCGGCCTTTGATCGGGACATGAATGATGCCCAGATCGCAGCCGTCTCCAATTTCGTGGCTTCCAGCTACGGCAACCCGGCCCTGAAGGTCGATGCCGCCCAGGTGAAGATGCTGCGCGCGGGCGGTCCGCCACCGGCCCTGAAGCTGTGGATGCCGCGACTGCTGGCTTTGGGTGCCATCGTCATCCTGCTTCTGGCCGGGCTGCTGATCACCCTGCTGCGGCGCAAACGCTCGCGTTGATGCGCTCGGGCGGGTCCGCTCCGGACCCGCCCGTTTCCCTTGCTGACTTTCTCTCCGGCTTCCATCGCGATGCCGCAGAAGGATGGACTGTGCCCGGAGTATGGTAGTCATGAACGCTTTTGCTCGCTTGCTACCCTGGATCTTGCTGTCATGTGCCATGGCGGCGTCAGCCGACGAAAGCCGGGCCTGGCTTGGCGGTGACTGGGACGGAGCCCGCCACCGTCTGGCAGAGCGAGGTATCAACTTTGATTTCGGCTATACCTCGGAAGATCTGGCCAATGTCCGAGGGGGCGACCGCAAAGGCATGGTCCACACTGGCCAGCTGGCTCTGGGCACCGTCTTCGACCTGCAGAAACTGTGGCATCTGCAGGGCGCCAGCTTCCATTTCACCACGACCTACCGCGATGGCCACGATATCCGGGCCAGGAACGGGGTCGACACCCTGCTGCAACCCCAGGAAATCTACGGACGAGGCCAGACCTGGCGACTGACCGAAATGTACTGGAGCCAGTGGCTGGCCGATGACCATCTGCTGTTCAAGCTGGGCAGGCTCAATGTCGGCGGCCAGTTCGGTGATGTCGAATGCACCTTCCTCAACCAGGGGCTGTGCGGATCCGAGCCCGGCAACATTCGTGGTGATTACTGGTACAACTGGCCGACCAGCCAATGGGCTTTGGTCACCCAGATCCAGTTCAATGCCAGCCATTATCTGAAACTGGCGGCCTATCAGGTGAATCCGGCCTTCGTCGAACGCTCCAACAGATTCACGCTGAATCCTCCGGGTACCATTGGCGCCCTGTTCCCCGTGGAGTTTGGCTGGACGCCCAAGCTGGGCGACAACCTGCCCGGCGCCTACAAGTTCGGCGCATGGTATACCAATGCGCATACCCGGGATGTCTACCGCGATCTCAATGGCGACCCCGCCGCGCTCTCCGATCTCGGCTATCAGATGCGCGACAGCTCCTATGGCGCTTACTTCAGTATCGAACAGCAGCTCAGTCATGGTTCCGGTGTGGGTTCCAAGAGCGGCTGGCGCGCCTTTATCAACGCCACGGCCTCGGACCGGCAGACCAGCACGGTCTACCAGACTCTGGGCATCGGGGCGATTGATCAAGGTCTGAGTCCCGGTCGCCCCATCGACGAACTGGGTATCGGTGTTTCGGGGCTGCGGGTCAATCCGCGAGCCGTCGCCAACGAATCGCTGCAGTACCAGGTTGGCGAGCGCACGCGTCCCGCCGATCATGATGAATATATGGCCGAACTGTTTTACGCCTGGCAGCCGACCCGCTGGCTGCGGATTCAGCCGGAAGTGCAGTGGATCCACCATCCCGGACCGGTGGTGCGCAATCAGGGCAGCTACACCTTGCTGGGCGCCAAGTCCTCCATCATATTCTGACCCCGTCACCACCAAGGCGGGCATCAGCCAGCCTTGGTGCCGGGTGCCGGGTGCCGGGTGAAGCGAAATGACATCAAATCGTCATCGGAGCCCTTTAGAAATAAAGCTCTGAACTCGCCTCCCGCCATCAATTGCCCAAGGTATGTCGCCATGCCCTACTCACTACGCCACCTGCCGGCGCCAGCTGCCACTGCCGAACCCGGGGCATCCATCTTGCTTCAGCTCAGTGACGTGCTGGGCGCGCAGCTGCGTCAGCTGGCTCTGATCACCCGTGATCGCGATGACCCGCTGCAGGCCCGTGAACTGGTCAGCGAGCTCTATCGTGCCAATCTGCGACTGCAATCGGCGGTACTGCGCTGCAGCTGACAGAGCCTCAGGGCTCACCCTGCCCCGGACCAGGCGTTACGTCCAGCACCCCGTAGGCACTCATCAGCCGTGCCAGTCCCACGACATTGTCCAGTTCCAGCTTGTCCAGCAGCCGCTGCTTGTGGGTAGACACGGTTTTCGGACTGAGGCTGAGCTGGTCTGCGATCGCAGAGAGCGTCTGGCCTTTGGCCAGCATCATCGCTACTTCAAGCTCGCGCCGACTGAGCCTGTCAAACGGCGAACAGCTGTCGCCGAGGCTGGCAAGCGCCACTTCCTGGGCCACCGTCGCCGCCAGATAGCGGCGCCCCCTGGCCGCCAGACGGATCGCGCTGAGCAGCTCCTCCTGCGAACATTCCTTGGTGACATAACCGGTGGCGCCGACATTGAGCAGGCGCCGCGGCAGGCGCCGGTCGGCCAGCATGGTGGCGATCACCACGCTCACCTTCAGCCCGCTGCGCCTGATCCGTTCGGTCAGCTCGATGCCGCTCATGTCGGGCAGACAGACATCCACCACGGCCACGTCAGGATGCAGGCTCCGGATCAACTGCAATCCCTGCAGGGCGGTACTGGCCGTACCCAGCACCTGCATGTCCGAAGCCCCGGCCATCATCAGCTGGTAACCCTGCCTGACCAGCAAGTGGTCATCGATCAAGACGATGCCGATCATCCGTGATCCCATCGATGCAAGAGAGCATCCACGGTAGACAGGCCACTCCGGCAATGCAAGTGGCAATGATCTACACGGACATGACAAGGCCGCCCGCAGGCGGCCTTGTCAACGGCGATCAGTATCGCGACCGACTCAAGGGCGACGCTCCAGCTCGGGATTGTCGCGGGTGACCGGCATCAGATCCTTCTTGGACACGCCCAGCCACAGCAGGATCGGGCTGGCCACAAAGATCGAGGACAGGGTGCCGACCACGATGCCGATCAGCATCGTCACCGCAAAGCCGTGCACGGCGGGACCGCCGAAGAAAAACAGCGCCGCCATCGCGATGCCGGTGAACAGCGAGGTGATGATGGTACGGGACAAGGTACTGTTGATCGAGCGGTTCAGCACCTCCACCGGCTCGGCCTTGCGGGTGGAACGGAACAGCTCGCGGATGCGGTCGAACACCACCACCTTGTCGTTGATCGAATAGCCGATCACGGCCAGCACCGAGGCCAGCACGGTCAGGTCGAATTCGCGACGGACCAGGGCGATGATACCCAGAGTCACCAGCACATCGTGAATTTCAGTCAGCAGGGCCGCGATCGCGAAGCGTCGTTCGAAACGGATCCACAGATACAGGCCGATGCCGATGATGACGAACAGCGCAGCGATGCTGCCGTCGCTGCGCAGCTCGGCGCCGACCTGCGGACGGGCGAAGCTGCGGCTGTCCAGGGTCGCATCGGCGCGGCTGCTCTTCAATGCCGCCATCACGTCCGTAGCGACGCGATCGGCCTGGGCCGAGGCGCTGAGCTTGGCGGCCTGCAGCGAGCCCGGATCGTCCTTGGGCTGCAGGCGGATCGATACGCCGCGGCTGCCGCCCAGGGTGGCGACCACCGGATTCTCGATGCCGTGCGACTCCAGTGCCTGGCGCACGTCGGCGACGTCCACCGGCTTGGCGTAGCTGACTTCCATCGAGACGCCGCCGGTGAATTCCAGGCCGTAGTTCAGCCCACGCGTCATCAGCAGCACGACCGAGGCCAGCATCAACAGCACGGCCAGACCGATCGTGAACTTGCGCGCGCCCAGGAAGTTGATGCGACTGTTGTGATTGAAAATTTCCATCGCTTGTCTCCCCTCAGACCGACAAGGTCTTGAGCTTGCGCCCGTGGTGGATCAGGGCCGTGATCGCGTGGGTCAACGTCACCGAGGTGAACATCGACGTCAGAATGCCGATCAGCAAGGTGATGCCGAAGCCACGGATCGGACCCGAGCCCATCGTGGTCAGGGCCAGCGCGGCGATCAAATGGGTGACGTTGGCATCGAGAATGGTGCCCCAGGCCTTGTCATAACCGGCGCGGATCGAGGCCAGCGGCGTCGAGCCGTTGCGCAGCTCTTCGCGGATGCGCTCGCAGATCAGCACATTGGCATCGATGGCCATGCCCAGGGTCAGCACGATGCCGGCAATGCCCGGCATGGTCAGAGTGACCCCGATCATCGACATCACGGCTACCAGCAGAACCAGATTGAAGAACAAGGCGATGTCCGCGACGATGCCGAACAGCTTGTAATAGATCGCGGCAGCGACCAGCACCAGGCCCAGACCCAGCAGCACCGCCATCAGACCCTTGTGGATATTGTCCTGGCCCAGGCTGGGACCGACCACCTGCTGCTGCACGATATCGACCGGGGCCGCCAGCGAGCCCCCCTTCAGCAGCAGGGCCAGCTCGGAGGCGGCCTGCGGCGAAGCCAGACCGCTGGTCTGGAAGTTCTTTCCGAACACGCCGGCGATATTGGCGTAGCTGATGACCTGCTCGGTAGTGTGCGGAGTGCGCACCTCCTTGCCGTCGACCATCTTGATGTCGGTGGTGCGTTCGATATAGACCACGCCCATCGGCTTGCCGACACTGGCCGAGGTGAAGGCCAGCATATTGTTGGCGCCGCTGGAATTGAGGGTCACCGACACCATCGGCGTACCGGTCTGCTGGTCGAAACCGGAGGAGGCATCGATCAGCTGGTTGCCGGTGGCGATCACCCGCTTGCTCAGCAGATAGGGTTCACCATGGGTGCCGTGATACAGCCGCGCATCGGGCGGCACATTGCCGCTGCGCTCGGCTTCGATGGCCTGCTGCGGCGAGCCGTAGCCGGCGCGGTATTCCAGGGTCGCGACCTCGCCCAGAATGCGCTTGGCCTGGGCCGGATCCTGCACGCCGGCCAGTTCGACCACGATCTGGTCATCGCCCTGCTGCTGGATCACCGGCTCGGACACGCCCAGCTGGTTGATGCGGTTGCGCAAGGTGGCCACGTTCTGGGTGATCGCCGCCTGATCACGCGCGGCCAGCTCGGCCGGCTTGATCTTGGCCAGCAAGGCGGGCGCACCGCCGGCAGCGGTCTGGTCCGTCACATCCAGGCTGGGATTGTCCAGCTGGATCTGGTTGCGGGCAGCATCGCGATCGGCCGTATTGCGCAGCACGATATTGATGCCCTGCCCCGGACCACCGACCTGGCTGACACTGTCGAAATTGATATGGTGATCGTGCAGCGAGCCGCGGATATCGTCGGCGTACCGCGACTCCAGACCGCTGACCACGGCATTCTTGTCGACTTCCAGCAGGAAGTGCACGCCGCCCTGCAGATCCAGACCCAGCGGCATCGCGCCTGCATGCAGGCTGCGCAGCCAGGCCGGAACGGTCGACGCCAGATTCAGGGCCACCGTGTAGTTTTCGCCCAGCGCATTGTGGATCACGTCCGCGGCCTTGGCCTGCGCATCGGCATTGGCGAAGTTCACCCGCAGGCGATCACCGTCCAGCTGCAGCTGGCCGTAGCTCATGTGTTGCTGTGTCAGCGCGGTGGCGATCTTGTCCTTGGTCGAATCATCCAGTACCGCGCCATGGCTGGCCAGCACTTCCACCGAAGGCGCGGGGACAAAGGTATTCGGCAAGGCATAGACAATGCCGAACAGGAGAATCACCGCGACCAGCGCGTACTTCCAGCGAGGAAAATCACTCATGCCATGGATCCATCAAATGCCGACGCGCCGAAGCTCGGCGCGGTCAGCGAAAACACCATACCCACTCAGGAGTTCTTCAGCGTGCCCTTGGGCAGCACCTGCGAGATTGCGCCTTTCTGCACCCGGATCTTGACCGAAGGTGCGATCTCGAGAGTGGTGAAGCTGTCACCGACCTCTTCGATCTTGCCGGCCACGCCACCGCTGGTCACGACTTCATCGCCACGGGCCAGGGCCGACAGCATCGCCCGGGTTTCCTTCTGCTTCTTCATCTGCGGGCGGATCATCACGAAATAGAAGACCACGAACAGCACCAGCAGCGGCGCGAAGGTCAGCAGCGAATTCGGCCCCTGGGGCGCGGCGGCTTGCGCGAGTACGAACGGCATGGAAGCAATCATGGTTGAATTTCCCTGACAAGAGACGAGAACGCGCGGCAAGCTGCCTCGCGCCCAAATAAAAGACCTTGGATTATGCCACGCACGGGCCTGCTGTGCATGGCCCGGCCCGCAGACGCCTCAAACGGCATCAATCGGACGGCAAATCAATGACTTGACCTGGCACCATGGAACGCAGGAAGGGAATCGTGACCTTGCGCCGAGCTGCCAGCGAGGCGCGATCGATGCGCTCCAGCAATTCGATCAAATCGCCGGGATCGCGCGAAAAGCGGGAAAACAGCCAGTCGAGCACGCCGTCATCCAGCTCCAGACCGCGTCGGGCCGCCTGCCTTCGCAGCATCTCGCGGCGCTGCTCGTCATCCAGTGGCCGCAGCACCGCCAGGGTGCAGGCCCCCAGCCGCGAACGCAGATCCGGCAGCTGGATTCCCAGCTGGGAGGGCAGCTTCGGGGTACTGAACAACAAGTGCCCGCCATGGGCCCGGCCACGGTTGTACAAGTCGAACAAGGCGACTTCGGCCTCGTGGTTGCCGGCCACGGCATCGATATCATCCAGCGCCAGCACCCCGGTACCGCTCATGCCGCGCAAGGCCAGAGTCAGATCCGGCAAATGCTTCAGCGGCAGGTACTGCGCCGGTTCGCGCAAGGCGATCGCCGCCTGGCAGGCCGCGATCAGCAGATGGGTCCGTCCGCTGCGGGAAGGGCCGCAGACCACCACCCAGTCTCCACCGGTATGGGTGGCCGCCGCCCGGATCAGCTCGATCGAGGCGGCATTGTCGCCCGGCAGGAAGTACTCGAAACGCTGGCGCAATGGCCAGCGCAGCTGCAGCGGAATCTGGGGTGTGGTCATCAGTGGGCAGGTGTGGGCGAATCAGGAGCATCGGCAGGGGCGGCATCAGCGCCCTCGAGTGCCTCTAGCTCTTCGAGAACAGGATCTTCGGCACCGGGATCGGTATACAACTCGCTGTGCTGGTAACGCTCGACCAGATAACGCAACAACACCAGAATCACCGACGCCGCCGGCAAGGCTAGCAGAATCCCCAGGAATCCCCCTATATAACCTCCGGCGATCACCGCGAAAATGACGGCCACTGGATGCAGGCCGATCTTGTCGCCGACCAGTTTCGGGGTCAGCACATAGCCTTCCAGCAACTGACCGACCAGAAAAGCCCCGACGACCAGCAGCAGATGGGTGGTATCCCCATACTGCACCAGCACCGCGATCGTGGCCGCGCCGAAGCCGATGATGAAACCCAGGTAGGGCACGAAACTGAGCAGGCCGGCGACCATGCCGATCAACCAGCCCACCGACAGGCCGATAAGACTGAGCGCCGCACCGTAGAACAGACCCAGCGCCAGCATCACCAGCAGCTGCCCGCGCACAAAGGCACTGAGCACTTCATCAGACTGCCGCGCGAGATAGGCCACGGTGGGTTCGATCGAACGCGGCAGCAGCCGGTCGATATAGGCCAGCATCTTGTCCCAGTCCCGCATCAGATAGAAGGCGACCACCGGAATCAGCACCAGATTGGTGGCCCAGCTGATGATGCCCATGCCCGAGCGCGACAGTTTGCCCAGCACCGCCGAAGCCACCCCGCCAATGGAGCCGATATGACTCTTGACGATATCGATCAGGCGATCCGGATCGAACAGATGGGTATCCAGATGCAGATGATGCTGCAGCCAGGGCAGCGCCGTGCCCTGGAACCAGCTGTAGTAACGCGGAAGATTGTCGCCCAGATTTTCGACCTGCCGCGAAATCAGCGGAATGATGACCAGCAGCGCGACCACGAACAACACCAGCAGCACCGTGAAAACAATGCTCACGGCCAAGGTACGCCACATGCCCAGCCGTACCAGCCGGTCAGTCAGCGGCCCGCCCATATAAGCCAGCATCGCGGCGATCGCGAACGGCATCAACACCGGACCAAGCAGCCAGGCGACCCAGGCGATCAGCAGCCCGATCGCCAGCAACTGCCAGCGGCGCATCGAATCATGTGTCATGCCAACACTCCTGCCACAGCCATCCTGTCATCGGAGCACGACGCACGGAATGCCGGCATTCCGTGGTCGGGACCGTCCTTTGCATCCCGTATCGCCATTCAGTGTAGCGCTGTTCAGTGGATCCAGCGCAGCGCGGCATCGGCGCCGGCATGAGCCTGCGCCACCTGCAGCCGGCCGCCGGCGGTCAGTCCGGCACTGAGATTGCTCAGCGGGACCAGGCTGCTGATCGACAGCAGGATGCCGTCATCCGCCACGGATACCGTATCGACATGGGTGATAGCCGAATCATCACGCAGCAGGGCCAGCAGACTGGCATAGTCCTGGGCCGAACCCAGCCCCGAGACCCAGAGGCTGCCGCTGTTGTTGCCGTTGCCGATCACGTTCAGCTGCTGACCGAGATGACTGATCGCCGCCGTTCCCGCCGCCTGCAGCGGGTCCGCACCGGCAGCGGCACTCCCGCTCCAGCGCTGGGCCGCACCGCCGTTGAACAGAGTCCATTGACCACCATCGTTACCAACCTGCCCGACCAGGATCAGGCCGGTGCCGTAGCGCTGGCTGGTCGCGGCCAGCTGGCTCTGATCAGCAACCAGACTCGACGCGGACGGCGCGGCCGAGGCATCGGCATAGCTCACTTCATAGCCGCCCTGGTTGATGGCTGCAGCCAGCGACTGCAGCTGGCTCTGGTCCAGCAGACGACCACGGGCATCACGCACCAGCAACAGCACAGGCGGGCGCTGGCCGCTGCGCGTACCCAGCTGCTGGGCCAGATGCCGCACCGAGGCCGGGTCGAACCGCACCTGCAGACCCAGGCCCTGGGAGGAGTCATTGCCCTGCTGGTACTGGTACTGGGCCACCAGACCGCTGGCGCCTTTCAAGGCATCGGCATAGCCGGGCTGGCCGCGCAGATCCTGACCGCCGGCCAGACGCACCAGCACCTGGCCCAGCGCGTCGGCAAAAGCCTGGTTCCGCGTGGCCACACTGGTATCAGCCACCGGCAATTGCACGTTGTACGGCGAAACCGGCAACTGCTGGGCCAGGGATGGCCCCGAAATGGTCAGCAGAATCGCAAGCCCGAGAAGTGCGAACAGGCGCATGGGATAGACTCACCAAGAGAAAACTTCCCGGAAGTCTGCCCAATCCGGACTTCAACGTCTATCATTGACGGTTTCCCGCAGGTCGCCCCTATCATGTCCGACGCACTTACCTACCGCGCCGCCGGCGTCGATATCGATGCAGGCAATGCTCTGGTTGAACGCATCAAGCCCTTGGTCAAACGCACTTTCCGTCCCGAAGTCATGGGTGGACTGGGCGGTTTCGGCGGCCTGTTCAATCTCGGCACCCGCTATCGCGAGCCCGTGCTGGTTTCCGGTACCGACGGTGTCGGCACCAAGCTGAAACTGGCTCAGCAACTGCAGCGTCACGACAGCATCGGCATCGATCTGGTCGGCATGTGCGTCAACGATGTGCTGGTGCAGGGCGCCGAGCCGCTGTTCTTCCTGGACTATTTCGCCACCGGCAAGCTGGATGTGGATACCGCGGCGGCCGTGGTCGGCGGCATCGCCAAGGGCTGCGAGCTGGCCGGCTGTGCCCTGATCGGCGGCGAAACCGCGGAAATGCCGGACATGTATCCGCCGGGCGAATACGATCTGGCCGGTTTCACCGTCGCGGCGGTGGAAAAGGACGAGATGCTGACCGGCGAAAAGATCAAGGCCGGCGACGTCATCCTTGGCGTGGCTTCCTCCGGCCCGCATTCCAACGGCTATTCGCTGATCCGCAAGGTGCTGGAGCGCGCCGGCCATCCGCTGGATCTGCAGCTGGACGGCGTCAGTCTGGCCGATGCCTTGATGGCGCCGACCACCATCTACGTCAAACCGATGCTGGAACTGCTCAAGGCCGTACCGGTGCATGGCATGGCCCACATCACCGGTGGCGGCCTCAAGGAAAACATCATCCGGGTAGTCCCCGATGGCCTGGGTATTGCCCTGGAAGCCGACAGCCTGGTGCTGCCGCCGGTCTTCGACTGGCTGGCCCGCGAAGGCAAGGTCGCCCGCGAGGAAATGTGGCGCACCTTCAACTGCGGTATCGGCTTCACCCTGATCCTGGATGCCGAAGACGCTGATGCGGCCAGCATCCTGCTGGCCGCCCACGGCCTCAGCAGCCGCCTGATCGGTCAGGTCGAAACCTCTGCCGCCAGCGAGGCTGGCGAACGGGTGCACATCGGCTGATCCGGCATGACGACGACTTCCCCGCTGCGCATCGCGGTCCTGGCCTCGGGTCGTGGCAGCAATCTGCAGGCCTTGATCGAGGCCTGCAGCGACGGGCGCCTGAGTGCCCGGATCGTCCTGGTCGGCAGTGATCGCCGTCAGGCTCAGGCGCTGCAGCGTGCCGAGTCCGCCGGTATCGAACACTTCAGTCTGGATCCCAAAGCCTGGCCGGATCGCGCCGGCTTCGATGTCGCCCTGTTCCGGCGGGTGGCTGAAAGCCGGCCTGACCTGGTGGTGCTGGCCGGCTATATGCGGATTCTCGACGCTGCAGCCGTCGAGGCCTGGCAGGGGCGAATGATCAATATCCACCCTTCTCTGCTGCCTCGCCACCGCGGCCTGCACACCCATCGCAAGGCCCTGGAGCACGGCGATGCCGACCACGGCACCAGTGTGCATTACGTCAGTGCCGAGCTTGATGGCGGCCCCGTCATTGCCCAGGCGATGACCCCGATCCGTTCCGACGACGACGAAACTCGCCTGAGCGAACGCATTCTGCAACTGGAACACCAGTTGCTGCCCGCCGTGGTGCGCCTGATCGCCGATGGCAGGCTGCAGTGGCGACAAGGCATGCCCTGGCTGGACGAGCAGCCACTCAGCACGCCGCTGACCTGGCCCTTCGAGAACGCCGTCGCCTGAACGGCGTGCCGCTCCAGTGCCCTCGCAAGCACACGGCCGAACCACGATCCCCGGCAGCACGAAAGCTGGATGAAACAAGCGGTTCAGGCCGCTCCGGTACACTGCCGCCCATGGCTATCTCATCCCGCATCCAGATTCTCTCATTCCTCGCCGGTCTGGCCCTGGCCAGCTCGGCCGTCGCTGCCAGTCAGCCCAGCCATGGCTTCGTCGCCCATTATCAGGTCACCCGCAGCGGACAGCCGCTGGGTAACGCCACCCTCAGTCTGCAGCTTGGTGCCAACGGCACCTATCGCTATACCAGCGAAGTCGACGGCACCGCCGGTGTTGCCGCCCTGCTGGCCGCCTCGGTCAACGAGGAAAGCCAGTTCCGCTGGAATCACGGCGGCCCGGAAAGCACCGAATATCATTACCGCATGCAGACAGCCTTCAAGCACCGTCACCGCCAGATGACCGTGGACTGGGCCCAGGGCCAGGTCAGTGTCGATGAAGGCAAGGGCGTGCAGCAGTATCCGGCCCGGCCCGGCATGGTCGACCACAATCTGCTGCTGCTGGCCATCGGCTGGAGCCTGCAGCAAGGCAAGACCGGCGCACTGGCCCTGCCCGTAGCCGTGCGCCAGACCGTCGAAACAGAGCATTTCCAGATCAGCAAGGATGGCAGCGTCAGCGTGCCTGCCGGCCACTTCCAGACCCAGCGGGTCGACCGCAGCGATCCCGGCAAGGCCCTCAGCGCCTGGTATGCCCCTGACCAGTTCCCGCTGCCGGTGAAGCTCAGTCAGCAGGAGGGCGGCGACATCGCCATGCAGCTGGTGGACTTCAAGCGCCAGTAAGCCGATCCGGTGCCTGGCTTTTTGCTGATTCACCCGCGCCCAACATGAAAAAACCGGCTGCAGCCGGTTTTTCAGATATTAAGATCCCCCGCTGCCTGCGAGGGGAGCCGGCCTCAGGCCTTTTTCCTTGCCGCGGCGGCCTTGAGGGTGGCGGGCTTCACCACCGTGTCGGCCGTGGCCACGGCGGCGGGCGCGCTGTGCAGCCGGGTGCGGCCGTAGCTGCCGCGGTAGGTCTTGCCGCGCCGGGTCTTGCGATCACCTTTGCCCATCATTGCACCTCATGATTGCGGGAGTGGATGTTGCCCAACCATCCTAAGCAGGCGCGAATTCCGCTGCAAGATGCTCCGGCGCAGGCGATCAGCGAGCTGAATGGCCCAGTTCGCACGAGCCCTCATCGACGCAGCCGGCCGTCTCGATCTGCACGGTCAGATGACCGATGCCGAACTGGCCGGCCGCCAGACGGTTCAAGGTCTGCAGCAGCGCCCTTGGATCAGCGCCCGCCGTGGTCACGACGTGCAAGGTCGCCATCCGGCGGCCCGATGCCAGCTGCCAGACATGCAGATGATGGACATCGACGATGGCCGGATCGGCACCGCGCACCGCCTCGGTCAGCTGCGGCAGATCGAGGCCTTCGGGCACACCCTCCAGCAGGATATGGGTCGAGCGCCGCAGCAGATGCCAGGCACTGTTGAGCAGCAGGAGGGCGACCAGGATGGAAAGCGCCGGATCGGCCCAGGTCCAGCCCAGCCAGCGGATCAGCAGTGCGGCCACGATGGCGGCGGCCGAGCCCAGCATGTCACCGATCACATGCAGTACCGCACCGGCCGCGTTGAGGTCGTCATGCGCATGGTCATGCGCATGCAGGGCCCGCAGCACGCTGATATTGGCCAGCAGGCCCAGCACCGCGACCCAGAACATGATGCCGCTCTGGATCGGCTCGGGATGGCGCAGCCGCCCCACGGCCTCGACCACGATAAACACGATCAGGGCCAGCTGGACCAGCGCGTTGACGAAACCGGCCAGCACCTCCATCCGGCCATAGCCATAGGTCCGGCGCTGGTCGGCCGGACGCGTCGCATACCAGGCACCACCGAGGGCCACCAGCAAGGCTCCGCTGTCGACCAGCATATGGGCGGCATCGGTCAGCAAGGCCAGCGATCCCGACCACCATCCGCCGACGGCTTCGAAGACCATCACCAGGCTGGTCAGCAGAAAAGCCTTCCACAATCGTGACGCCGGCAGGCCATGCGTGCCATGGTCGTGGTCGTGGTCGTGGTCGTGGTCGTGGTCGTGGTCGTGATGATGCGGCTCAGTAGGGCCGTGCGTATGGCCGTGGTCATGCCCATGACCGGTGCCGGGATGAACGGACGCCTGGGCGTCATGACCATGGTCATGCGCGTGCTTGCCATGATGGGTAGGCTGGGTCATGGAAGTCCGTCGATCCGGGCAACAGAAGAAGGTCGCCATCCTAGACAGCTGGCCGACCGTTACACAATCTCAGCCGGCAGCCACGATTCAGGCCGTGGCGCGACGCCGGCTCGCCGTGGCGGGCTTGACCGCCTGCACGCCGGCGGCACGCTGACAGTCGCGGCAGGTGCCGTGCACTTCCAGAGTCTGGGCCTGCGGCTTGAAGCCGAAGGTCTGGGCCTGGCTTTCGATCAGATCGGCCACGCGCGGATCGCATACTTCCTGGGCGCTGGAGCAGCTGTCGCAGATCAGAAACGGCACCTGGTGATGTTCGGCCGGATGATGGCAGGAGACATAGCTGTTGATGGACTCCAGCTTGTGGATGAAGCCTTGCTCCAGCAGAAAGTCCAAGGCCCGGTAGACCGTCGGCGGCGCCGCGTTGCCATGGGTTTCGCGCAACTTGTCCAGCAAGTCGTAGGCTTTGACCGGTTTGCCGGCTTCGGCCACCAGTACCAGCACTTCCTTGCGCAACGGCGTCAGACGCAGTCCCCGTTCTTCACTGGCCTGTTCGATCACCCGGATCATGCCCGCGGCATCGCGGTGCCGATGCAGTGTCTTGTCCATGAGGCCACCTCGCCACTTCTACGCTGATCGGCCATTGTACCAGCAAGCGGCAGGCCCGGCCGCGACATGGCTCAGAGCGGCAGGGGCGGTGGCTTGCGGCCTCGCCGGGGACGGGCCGCGAACGGCCAGCCCAGCGGTCCCAGCAGCAGTCCCCAGCACAGGCCGGCCCACAGCCGACCATGGCTTCGCCCCAGCCAGGCCCCGACCAGTCCGCAGATCAGGGTGGAGGCGATCAGCCACCCCCAGGGCAGCGTCTGCAGCCATTGCCTCAGAAGCTGCCAATAAGCGGCCTGATCGCCCTGCAGAGCGGCATCCAGCATCCGCGCCAGCAGGCCGTTTCCGGAGCCGGCCGATGCGGAAGCCATCGCTTAGCCGGCCGCTTTCAGCTGCGCCGCATCGAGCCGGCGCAGCACTTCCTCGCGACCGGTCAGGTACAGGGTGTGGTCGATCGAAGGCGAGACCTGGGTACCGGTCAGCGCCACCCGCAGCGGCTGGGCGATCTTGCCCATGCCCAGCTCCAGCGAAGCGGCCAGTCCGGCCACGACTTCATGCAAGGCTTCCGGCTGCCAGGGCTGGACCGTAGCCAGCGCCTCGCGGGCGGCGGCCAGCACCTTGGGACCGGTGGCATTGCGCAGGTGCTTGGCCACGGCCTGCTCGTCCCAGGTCTGGATCGGCGCGTACCAGATCTTGGCGCGCTCGGCCATTTCCGCCAGGGTCTGCACCCGGTCACGCAGCGCGACGATGACCTCGGCCGGAGCCGGGCCCTGGCTGATATCGATGCCGGCGCGGGCCAGATGCCATTCGAATTCCGGCAGCAGCGATTCGGGACTGTCGGTCTTCAGATAATGCTGGTTGAGCCAGGACAGCTTTTCGACATCGAAACGCGAGGCCGCCTTGTTGACATCGGCGATGTCGAACAGCTTCTGCATTTCCTCGATGGAGAAGATTTCCTGATCGCCATGCGACCAGCCCAGGCGGACCAGATAGTTCAGCACGGCATGCGGCACGAAGCCCTGCTCGCGATACTCCATCACGCCGACGGCATTGGTGCGCTTGGACAGCTTCTTGCCTTCCTGGTCCAGAATCATCGGCAGGTGAGCGAACACCGGGACCTGAGCCCCCATGGCGTGGTAGATGTTGATCTGTCGCGGGGTGTTGTTGACGTGATCATCGCCGCGGATCACCTCGGTGATGCCCATGTCGATATCGTCGATCACCACCGCGAAGTTGTAGGTGGGGAAGCCATCCGAACGGAACAGCACCAGATCGTCCAGCTCGCTGTTGCTCCATTCGATGCGGCCCTTGACCTTGTCATCGAATACCACGCTGCCCTCGCGCGGATTCCTGAAGCGGATCACCCGGTTCGGATCCTCGCGGAAGGGCTCGTTGCGGTCACGGTAGAAACCGTTGTAGCGCGGCTTCTCGCCTCGTGCCATGGCGGCCTCGCGCATCGCCTCGATCTCTTCCTTGCTCTCGTAGGCGTAGTAGGCCTTGCCTTCGGCCAGCAGCTTCTCGACGGCTTCGCGATAACGATCCAGACGGGCGGTCTGGTAATAAGGACCCACATCGTGGTCCAGCCCCAGCCAGGCCATGCCGTCCAGAATGGCCTGCACGGCGGCATCGGTGGAACGCTCACGGTCGGTGTCTTCGATCCGCAGCACGAACTCGCCGCCCTGACGCCGGGCTTCCAGCCAGCAATACAGCGCGGTGCGGGCGCCGCCGATGTGCAGAAAGCCGGTGGGGCTGGGGGCAAAACGGGTACGTACAGTCATGGCAGATCGTTCGGCAGTATCGAATCGGCCATTTT
>JGI2924J29684_1078344_pt1 | contig 42353 bp, 30 predicted proteins | sample BenlonsequencITS_FD_29684 | JGI IMG/M metagenome (IMG submission 29684) | reverse complement strand
GTGATGTGTATATCGACAACAGCACTGGCGACACGTATGTATACAATGAGACGACAGGAGAGTGGGATAAAAACACCGATATACTTGAGTTGAACAACGGCACGGTTACACACACTGCCGTAGACGGTTCAGCGGTGAGCTTCGATGTTACGCGCAGCGGCACGGGCAACCCGAACGACAACGGTACGACGGGCGAAGGCGGTGACATTTATGTGGATGAAACGACGGGCGATGTATACACTTATATCGAAGACCCTGATGGAGATCCTTCAACTGATGATGCTACATGGGTACAAACAAATGTAACGGAGCCTTGGCAAGTAGAAAACACCACGGCAAAGGCACAATCGAATACCGAACATATTTACCAGGTAGGTAATGTTGGAGTAGGAGATTTTTCAGGTGAAGCCATTTCGGCGAAGCTTGATGTAAAGGAAGGTAACGTAAGAATACGTGAGATAAATACAAACACTGGTACGATTGAGGCTGCGGAGACAGGTCAGAAGGACCGTGTAGTGGTAGCAGGTACAGACGGTGTTATAAAATCCCTTAAAGCAACACTGCCAAAATTCTTCTATATGCCTTCGGTACTTATTCCCGTGAATGAAGAGCAGGTGCCTACAGGAGATACTTTTGGGACGGTAGATTTGCACAGTAAGTATATTAGTCAATTTACCAACCCAATGGTAAGCAGTACCGGTGCTTCGGAAGGAATTCCAGTATTGCCTGCAAATGAATTGGAATACCACATTACTTGGTTTGATGAAACCGTTTTTGAGAATGTAGCGGTATCTGAGACAGGTGTGTTGACTTATGAAGTGATTGATGGAGCGGAAGTTAATGAAGGCTCATTTATGAATGTGGTATTCGTGGTTAAAGAGGAGTAATATTCCTTGAACACAAAATCAATGTTATGCATAAAATAAGTTATATATCGATTCTCGTGGTTTGTGCCATATTGGTAGGCTATGTCCCAAAGGATGTTGTCTCGAATAGTGGGGTAAAGGTTGAGAGTGTTCGGAAAAATATCAACAGCGACACTGATTACGATGAAGATGGAGTTTTGAACGACAACGATTTGGATGATGATAATGATGGTATTTTGGATATTGACGAGGGCTTTGTTTGCACGACAAATTCACAAAAAACTGTTTTGAAAGCAATTTCAAATAATATTCCGGCTGAAGGAACCTCCTATTGTGGTGGGTTAAAAAATAGTTATACACATTTTTCAGACGGATATTTGGATACTCAAAATGATATTACAGGTACTTATACATTGAATTATTCTTATTCCGGATTAGATGTATCTAAAGAAGCTATATTTCAACATCGCCTGGTATATTCTAATGTAAATGGTAGTCATGGGGTGGACCAAAATACCTCAAATGTGAGGATTACTTCAAAGATATATGTCAATAATACTTTAGTTAGAACTGCCTCAGTGACAGGCTGGAATTATCACAGTCAACCAAGAGAAAAGGATAATAAGTATTATTATTTTACTCCGAGTACAGCTTCAGGTACAGTGAGAATTGACATTACTTTTGAAAGATTGAATGGATACTGTGATGTTATTCCAGAAGTGTTTTTTGGTGGGAATCTTTCTCAAACAAGTGATCCTATCTGTACATCAATTGATACCGATGGAGATGGGATCCCCGATCATCAGGATTTGGATAGTGATGGTGATGGATGTCCGGATGCTTTGGAGGGGCAAGGTGGATTTACGGCCGCTGATTTGGTTTCATCAGCTTTGGCCGGAGGTAATTCTGGGGCCAATTATACAGGTGTGGCTGGGTCAGTTGTAAGCAACTTAGGTGCTACAGTAGGCTCAAACGGCGTACCCACAAAAGCAGCCAGTGGCCAAGGAAGAGGGACCTCTCGTGAAATTCAGCAAGTGGCTTCCGCCTGTATAGGGTGTAGTACATTGGCTGGAGATGTTACCGATACGGGTGGGGATCCTGTCGGAAATGCGATGATCCGAGTTTATGCAGATTTTGATCAAAATGGAAACATCTCCTCGGGAGATGAGTTGTTAAAAGTAGTCAATGCTGACGCCCAAGGTGCTTATTCGATAAATAAAGGGTATTATATCACCGTAAAGGACGACTTCTCGGGGGATGTTTTTTCTGGCAATAACAATAGCTCAGGAGATTACAATGCATGGTTAGACGCCAGTTGGACTCAAAGCAATAGTGCCAACTCAGGAATATCATCAAACACGAATGGTGACGATAACTTAGAAAGTAGGCATATATACATTCATAATAATACGCAGGTTTATAGGGCAGTTAACTTGTCCAAGTTTAAGACAGCAAATTTGCGGTTTGATTATGATACAGAAAATGACCTTGATGCTACTGATAAGTTTCATGTAGAGCTATCAAAAGATGGTGGAGCCACCTACACTACGGTTTACACCTATACAGATGGAAATGTGGACAATCAGCCCGCTCGAAGCCAGAATATCAATCTAAATGGATATGCAGGTGAGAGCAATGTGATTATTCGTTTTAGAGCAGAAAGTAGTAGCGGAGAATATATATGGCTGGACAATGTCACGATTTATAATGCATTTCCAACAGTATTGTTAAAGCCGGTATACAACGAACCGTATAGGTCCTCCAATCCTGCCACCATTGCTGTTAACCCAAGTACCACCACATGTAGTGGGTTGGATTTTACGCTTTTGGATGCATGTGATGTGGATCCCACTGATACGGATGGAGATGGGGTTTGCGATGCCATAGATATTGATGATGACGATGACGGTGTTTTGGATGAAACGGAAGGACATTTTTGTGGAGAATTAGACCGAAATATCATTATAGGGTATTTAGACTCAGGGGTAGGTAACGATGGTTTAGCGACAGACATGTTACTTAACCTCAAAAATTATGGTGAGTATGGGACATATGACAAGGTGAGGGGAGTCGTTTTGGTGCCATTTAGCTCATCGGCCGAAATCACTGAGGCCAATCTCGAGGCTAATAATATCGATGTTTTCTTTGCAGGATCCTCAACTGCAAATTCTGAAGGTAGCTCAGATAAGCTTTCTTCCTCCACCAATGCAGTGCTAATGAGTTGGGCGGAAAATAATGACAAAGGCTTGTTTGTTTTGCAGAATAATGCAGTGGATTATGGCTATACTTTAACGAACAACGACTTGCCACCTGATGTGCCCAATGGAGAGCTAGGGTATCAAGTATATACCAATGGTTACTGGCCAGTTTCTTCCATTACACAAACAGGAACTGTGAAAATGACCATAAGTTCATCCACGAGAAGTTTTGAGGCGTTGATGGTCGACAGTAAGAGCCGGCCTACATTGGTTAAAGATAACATGATGAAGCTGGTGATATTTCCAGATGCCACCATTTATAATGATGAAGCCAATACGGTTGACCCCAATAAAAACGATGCAACAAAAGTAATTGCAGATACTTGGGCATTTGTTATGGATACTTTCATAGGAGATGGTTGTTCTGAGTTGGATACAAATGGAGACGGAACCCCAAATCACCTTGACCTGGACAGTGACGGTGATGGTTGTTCAGATGCCTTCGAGGCGAATGCCACAGAGGATATTACCCCTAATTTTCAGTTTGATGTACAGAAGGGGACGTCTTCAGATACTAACGGTGATGGCTTGGCTGATGCCGTAGATGAGAATTTAAACGGAATACCTGATTATGTGAGTGCCTATTATCCTGATGCTTTGGATAATACGACATGTACGGACAGTGATGGTGATACGATTGTAGATGCGGTGGACCTTGATGATGATAATGATGGGATTTTGGATGTGGATGAAGGCTTGGTTTGTACAGGGGCAAATCAAGGCGAGTTTAAAATTGGTTATGTTGATACCACCGTCGGGAAAACAGGCCTTATGGAGAATATGTTAACCAATACGGATAATTTTGGCCCTGATGGTGTATACGATAAAATTCCAAATGTAACACTCGTCCCTTATGCGATTAACGATGTGTCCGAGACCCGTTTGATTGAAGATCAGATAGATGTGTTCTATTTAGGATCGAGTACGGAAGGAGATTTTCTCAACCAGACAGGAAGCAATAGCCAGAAACTTCCTTCCACTCTTAATAGCACTGTTAGGGCCTGGGGAGAAAACAACAATAAGTCAGTGCTTGTGGTACAAAACAACGCGATCGACTTTGGTTATAGACTGGTTAATAATAGTGTTAATCCCAATACACCCTATGATGCATTGGGGGAATCCGTTATGACCAATGGGTATTGGCCAGTGAGTACTTTTGACCAGACTGGGTCAGTTCAGTTGACTGCATCATCTGCTACCGAGAGGTACGATGTGGTGATGACGGACAAAAATGGAAAAGCTACTCTGCTATCTAGCAGGACATCGAACATGGTTTTGTTACCGGACGCTACCATCATGAAGGATAATAGTACTCAATCTACTGTTTCTACAGATATATTAAAGGTAGTGGCTAATATTCATGCATACTTGTTTGATATGTTTTTAGCAACTCCCCAGTGTAAGGGGATAGATACGGATGGTGATGGCGTGGCCAATCATCTGGATCTAGACAGTGACGGAGATGGCTGTCCGGACATTAAGGAAGCGGGGATTAGTAATTACCTCTTTAAAAATGACCAGGAGTCATTGATGGTTTCTGGGGAAGTGGTAAACCTTAGCGAAACGGATAGCACTCAAAATACCACTACCACCATTGGGATGTCCCGGATGAATCCTTCAAACGGAGGGGACAATGTGGGGCCTTTTAATGGTTTCCATGATTATCTGGAACAGACCAGTCCGGGAGTGTACGAAAATGCTCCTTACCAACTGGAGCCATATTTGAGTAACGAGGTAAATGCATGTAGGATAAGAAAAATATATACGAATCCGGCTATGCACACACCGCGTAAAGCACAATAAAAGAATTTGGTTAGTTTGATTTAATAATATGCACGCAGCCATCGATACATGGCTGCGTGCATTCCTGAAAATCCCTTTGCCATTTGCGAAGGGATTTTTTTAAGTCCTACTCATTTGGGTATGGGATATACACGAAGTTGGTGAAATCTTGGTCTACTACAAATAAACAGCAATATTCATCGGGATTTTTATAAGCGTTTTTAAAGCCTTCAATGCCTTCATTGTCGATCAATTTACGTTGGATAAATTCATCCAAATAGGTGATGTAATAGTTCCAATCTACCTTAAGGTCTGTATTGCCAATCAAAAGTTGTCCAATGGGTTGATCTGATTTACAAACCGGAAAGATGGGGAAATCAGAAAATTTCCGGGACCTAACTTGATACGACGCTTCTTTCAACGTATCGGCTACTTTTACAAAGTCCTTTGTTATGGTGCCCAAATATTTTCCGTTCAATTCTGGATCATTATCGTCTCTCATGATACTTTTAATTTTAGAAGTTTTTGAAGTGGGGCTGTAGAAGTAAGGTTAGGGCTTATCATGGTATATAACACATTCTTGCTCCCTATTTCAGTGTTAATAATACTACATTTTCCACATGATATGTTTGAGGAAACATGTCTACTGGCTGAACGATATCTACACTATATTTTTCCCCTAAAAGCGCAATGTCCCGTGCTTGTGTAGCAGGGTTGCAGCTGATGTAAACGATTTTAGGTGCGGCTAGTTTTAGTAGCATATTGACTACGTCTTCATGCATTCCCGCTCGAGGAGGGTCAGTGATGATCACATCAGGCGCGGCATGGTCAGCAATGAATTCATCGGTCAGCATGTCCTTCATGTCACCAGCATAAAACTGGGTGTTTTCCAGGCCATTTTCTTTTGCATTAAGTTTGGCATCCTCAATGGCCTCTTCAACATATTCGATGCCGATTACCTGTTTCGCCTTCTTTGCTATGAAGTTCGCGATGGTGCCTGTACCAGTATATAGGTCGTAAACTACTTCATTCCCTTGTAAACTGGCAAATTCTCTGGCGACTTTATATAATTCGTACGCTTGCTTGGAATTGGTCTGGTAAAAGGATTTGGGGCCGATACGGAACTGTAGCCCCTCCATTTCTTCTATGATGTAGTCCCTGCCCATGAAGGTATGAATCTCCTGATCATGGAACGTTTCATTCTTTTTCAGGTTGATGATGTAAAGCAGGGAAGTTATGGAAGGGAAACGCCCCGCAAGAAAATCCATGACTTGCTCAATTTGTTCAGGATGGTTTTCGCCAAATTGGACGATGACCATGGTTTCATCAGTAGTAGTTGTTCTGATGATGAGGTTACGGAGCAGGCCATTTTGCTTGATCATATCAAAAAAGGTCAGGCTGTTTTCAAGGGCAAACTCCCTTAAAGCATTGCGGACCTCATTGGATAGTCCTCCTTGCAGGTAGCAGTGGTCGACATCCACGATTTTATCAAACCGCTTGGGAATGTGAAAGCCTAGGGCATTTCGTTCGAATTCTTCACCCGAATCAATTTGTTCTCTGGTCAGCCATCGGTTGTTGGAGAATGTAAAGTCCAGTTTATTACGATAATACTGAGTGTCTCCCGAACCAATAATAGGCAGGACTTCAGGAATGGGGACTTTGGCTATTCGTTGAAATTGGTCCACTACCTGCTGCCGCTTATAGTTCATTTGAAGGTCGTAGTTGATGTGCTGCCATTTGCATCCGCCACAAACCCCAAAATGGGAGCAAAATGGGGCCACCCGGTCTTTGGAGTATTCATGGATATGGATGGCATCTCCTTCCATGAAGCTGCTTTTTCCTCGCCTGATCCTAACGTCCACTACATCTCCAGGAGCCACATTTTGTACAAACACCACTTTGCCATCATAATGAGCAATACACTTGCCTTCAGAGGCAATCCGTTCTATCGTAAGGTTTTTTAATACCTTGTTTTTCATCTTTCTCGACATAGGCTGCAAAATTAATCATTATATCCGATTTGTGGCAATGCCTCCCAAGCAGTAATCTCAACAGCCTAGGATCAAGATGATGATTATTTGGGCTGGAAGGGCAGCCCTTAGGGTAGCATAAAAAAAAACTGATGAAACAGGTCCATACCTTCTTATGCTGAAGGAGACTGTATAGGGTGAAAATTGCTTGAAATTGGGGAAACAAGCTTGTTTAAATCACATTCTGAACCGTATATGTTTTATGGAGTTTGTAGGGAAATATGGTGTGATAACGAACGATTCGCAGCATTCTTTCTTGGGTTCTTCCTCCTTTTCGATTACCCAATTAGGGTGAAATGATTATATTTAGGCTTAAAGTTTGAAAGAGGAATGAAATTAATTGATAAAGTAGTCGTGGTAACAGGCGCGACATCAGGCATCGGGGAAGCATGTGCGATTGCATTTGGAATGGAAGGGGCCAAGGTGGCCATTACCGGTAGGAGTCAGGTTAAACTGGATAATACCTTGGTAAAGCTACGGAAGGAAGGGATTGATTGCATGGGGCTGTTGGCTGATGCAGGAGTGGAAGAGGATAACCAAAGGATGGCAGATAATGTGGTTGCCCATTTTGGAAAGATTGATATCCTGATCAATAATGCGGGGATTTCCATGCGAGCTTTATTTGAAGAGCTGGATACAGCGGTCTTTCATAAGGTAATGGATACCAATTTCTGGGGAACTGTGTATGCTACTAAGTACTGTTTGCCCGAGATATTAAAGCAAGAAGGGTCGGTTATTGGGATTTCATCGATCAATGGTTATCGAGGCACGCCCGCCAGAACTGCTTATACCGCTAGTAAATACGCAATGAATGGTTTTTTGGAATCCCTGCGCACGGAGGTGATGAAAAGGGGCGTTCATGTGTTGGTAGCCTGTCCGGGGTTTACGGCTTCCAATATCAGAAATAATGCCCTTACTGCAGCAGGGAATTCCCAAGGGGAATCTCCCAGAAATGAAGATGATATGATGACCGCCAAGGAAGTGGCCGATCACATTCTCAAGGCCACCATTAAGAAAAAAAGGGATTTGGTATTGACCAGCGAGGGGAAACTGGCGGTGTTTTTGAACAAATGGATTCCAGGAATAATGGACGGTATTGTATATAACCACATGGCAAAGGAAAAGGATTCTCCATTTAAATAGGGATTTATGATAAAGGATATCTTTCGGGTCTATATGAACAGATTGATGGATTTGTCTGCAAGGAACAGGTCCATTTTCTTACCCAAACTGATGACGGGCCAAATGATAGACCTGAAAGAATTTGAATTTTTGGAATATGATAATGCTTTCACCTATATTACGGAGCTACTGGGGAGAAAGAAGAAAATCCCGCTCATTCCCGCCGGGGATGCCAGGAATGCTCAGGTGAATCAACTATCTGTTAGGCTCAAAAGGCTTGGCCAGCGCGTAAAACTTGCAGAAGAAGAGAGTGGTGAAAAAAGCCTATATGTAGGATGGCCGTTTATTGAAGGAAAGCTGTCCAATGATCAGGTCGTCCGATGTCCTTTGTTGTTCTTTCCCGTTCGCATAACTGAAGAAGGTAAAAAGTGGTACATTAAGAAAAAATCAGGCGATCAACCATTCTTCAACAGGGCATTTCTGTTGGCATATGCCCGGGCCAATCAACAGCCTTTTAAAAAGGACTGGTGGGAAAATCCAATGGAACAATTCCCCAAAGAACCTACCCCATTCCGAACCGCTCTATACCAATTTCTTCAAAAGGAATTGACCTTAAATTTTAGTCAAGAACTGTTTCAGGATAAGTTGGATGGTTTTAGGGAGACCAGTTCTGCGGAAGCGGAGAAAGTTTTTCAAACGGGGATGCTTAAGCTTCGTCCCAATGCAATTTTGGGACAATTTTCCCAGAAGAGTTCCTTTCTGATGAGGGACTATGAGGAATTGATGGAGAAATTTCCGGGAACGGATCTGGAGGGCCTTTTTATGGATTGGTATGCCAAAATGGATGGTCACCATTCCTCGCGATCAGCAGAAAGCTTGTTTAACACCCTGCCGCTGGATGCCAGCCAAGAGGAGGTGCTCAAAAGTGTTCGAAGCGGTGGATCCTGTGTAGTGGAAGGTCCACCTGGTACGGGGAAATCCCAGCTCATATGTAACTTGGTGGCTGATTTTATTTCCAGGGATATGAAGGTCTTGGTGGTTTCCCAAAAGCGTGCAGCGTTGGATGTGGTTCATGAGCGGTTAGTCAAGCAAGGCTTCGGTTCATTTCTAGCGCTGGTGCATGATTTCAGAACCGATAGGGGAGCGGTGTTCAAGAAATTGGCAGATCAAATCAATTCTTTGGAAGTTTATAAAGGGTTAAATAGAAGCTTGGATGCTATCCAGCTGGAGCGGAGTTTTAGTAAAATTGTCAATGTCATAGATCAGCATAGTGACTATTTGGAAGAATACAGGCATGCACTTTTTAATACTGAGGAATGTGGTGTCCCCGTGAAGGAACTCTATATGAGCACCTCTCTTGATGACGAGCATTTGAACCTGACGCAGTATTATAAGCATTATCACTGGAGTGGGTTGGATGAGTTTTTAAAGGATCTAAAGGAATACTTATACTATTATCCAAAGTACGAGCAGGCCGACTCATTTTGGCTTCACCGGGTTGACTTTGCAGAATTTACAGCCAATGCCATCCATCGCTTCAAGGAAAACCTGTTGGAGATCAAGGAACTGAAAAGCACCGCTGAATTGATCCTTGGTGATCTGTTATACCAACCATTTGAGTTCCCTTTGGTATATCAGTCTTTTGAGCAGAAGGATAGGCTTGAAGAACTTCAAAAGCTGATCAGTAACAAGGAGGTCTTTGCCGTTCTCCAAAGGCTCATGAAGTACCCTAAGGCAGATATGGACCTTTTGTGGCTTGAAAACAAAGTGGATATCGTCAAGAATCTATTGGCCGAAGAGGGAGTAGAGTGGTCTGTCGAAGACGGAGCCGTGGAAGAAATCTACCAGAAAGTACTCCATGTGATTGCGATGAAGGACTCTTGGTGGAAATCCCTCTCGCTGCGTTTTTATAGAAAGGAATATCGCGAAGTATGGGCCCTGTTGGAGCACAATGAGTTGGAGAGAAACTTGACAGGATTACAGGTGCTGGTTAAAATGCTCGAAAATAGGCTGAACCTAAACCATCAATATACCTTGCTTGACCGGAAACCCTGGATCAATTTACCGGACAAGCCATTTGAATTCCCAAGTTTCAACCACGAGTTTCATATCCTTATCGAAGCAGTAAAAGCACGATTTATCCTCGAAGAGCTTGGTGTCCTTACACCTTATTTGATCTTTGAAAATGCAGATTTTGATCATTTTAGAAGAATCCTACAAGAGTTGATTGGGATCAATGAGCTGATAGAACACAAAGCGGGAGGTTGGAGAACCTATTTTACGACCATACAAATAAAGCATTTACTGACCACCTCTGATGAGGAAAGGTTGGACAAAATAAAAGGTACGATTACCGAGCATTTTACCGAGATAGTGGCCATGGACCGGCTGAAAAGGAAGTTAAGAAGTGTCGATATCGAGGTGGTCAACAAATTATTGGATGACTATCCCGAAGCTGATTTTGAGGAACTTAAACAAATCTTTCTTTCCGGTCTCAAGCTCAGTTGGATCGAACATATTGAGGCTAAATATCCTGTCCTTCAGGAAATGAGCCTTTATAAGGTCAAGGATATTTTAGAGGAATTTTCAGAAGCGGTGGATGAAAAGCTGAAAATAAGCAGGTTTATCACGGAAATGCGGCTTAGGGAAAATACCTTTAAAAAGCTTGAATATAATCGACTAAATAACCTGATCACCTACCGGGAATTACAACATCAGGTAACAAAGAAGAAGCGGTTATGGAGTATTAAAAAGTTGTTGGAGAAGTTTGAAGAAGAGATTTTCAGGCTTGTTCCGTGTTGGTTGGCATCGCCTGAAACGGTCTCAGCACTTTTTCCAATACAGAGCCATTTTGACCTGGTGGTCTTTGATGAGTCATCACAGTGCTATGCTGAAAGGGGGCTTCCAGCGATGCTTCGAGGGAAACAAGCAGTTATTGCAGGGGATAGCCAGCAATTACAACCGTTTGATTTATATAAGGTTCGCATGGATGAGACAGAACGGGAAGGGATGGACTTGGAGGTAGTGTCTTTGCTGGAATTGGCATCGCATTATTTTAAGAAATATACCCTTGAGGGACACTATCGGAGCAAGTCCCTCTCTTTAATTGGTTTTTCTAATCAACATTTTTACGATAATAAGTTGACCATGCTCCCTGAAATGAGTAGCCTTAACCAAGAAGAGTGCGCATACAAGTGGATAAAAGTGGATGGTACTTGGGATAAACAAACCAATGTAGCAGAAGCTGAAAGAGTTGTCGAAGAATTGATCACTTTGGTGGAGGGTGGCGCTGTAGGTTCGATTGGCGTCATCACGTTTAACTACTTCCAAATGGAACTTATAATCGACCTTGTCTTAAAAGAAAAGTCGCTGAAGGCACGGCTAGGGAAAGGGATTAAGGTCAAAAACATTGAAAACGTTCAGGGAGATGAATTTGATGTGGTGCTGTTTTCAATAGGTTATGCTCGAAATAAAGCGGGTAAGTTTATTGCCAACTTCGGTTCGCTGTCTAAGGATGGCGGAGTAAATCGGTTAAATGTGGCAATCACAAGGGCCCGGAGCAAGGTATGTGTGATCACTAGCATCGGTGCAGATGATTTCAAGACGAAACAAATTTATAATCCTGGCATCAGAATGTTGCGGGATTACCTGCGTTACGCCGAGGAAGTTTCACAAGGTAAACGGGTGATGATCCAAGAACAGACCTCAGGAGGGTTTGAGGTATCGTGGTACCTCAAGAATAAACTGGAAGGGGAATATGGAGGCCATACCATCAGAAATAGTACAATTTCAAGGAATATGGACTTGGAGTTAATGGTAAATGGCAAATATGTCGGAGCCATTCTCACTGATGATAATCGACTATTTACGGCCAAAACAGCAAAAGAAGCTTTTGTATATCATCCTAGGATTCTGAAGGAAAAAGGCTGGAATATTACACAGGTATTTAGCCGACAATATTGGATGGATCGAGAGGATCTTTTACAAACTAAAATACCTGAAAACCTAAGCGAGGAATGAACTAATCCATTTCTCGCTTAAGTTTGATTCCTACGGTTTCAATGCCGTCCAAATCGTTACTACGCATGTATTGGATAAACTGGACTTTTATTTTTTCACCTGCCGTTACTTTTTTTAAAGGCAAAGTGTCCAGTTGGGTAAAGCTATTCCCATATCCGCTTCCCAAAGGTTTGCCTGTTTTGGGATCAAATAGATTAAGGTTTAGCAATTCATTGCTTTTGATCTGGTTCAGGCTGTCTCGAACCAAGTACCTTACGTACAGGTTATAATAGTCATAATCCTGATTGTATTTAATCCGGAGAGTGGATAAAACCTTGTGGTCATAGGCAGTCTCAATATCAAACGACACGGTGTCAGCAATAGGCCAAGAGAGGTTTTTCAAACCGTGGTACTCCTCATATATACGGTCGTTGTTACAGGAAAATACCAAAGAAGTGAATAGCAAAATTCCACAAATTCTTATGACGATATTTTTATTGATCATTCTGCTGATTGCCTTTATTATTGGACGGTCTGCCCCCACCTTTTCTACGATTGTTTCTCCGTTTATTTCCTTTTGGCTTAGCTCCTTGGGAGGCCTGCGGATTATTTTGATCCGTTGAAGGTTGTTGCTTTGGCGGTGACTGCCCTTTTCTTTGCTCTCCCCCTTTTCTCCGGTTGGACGGTTTGCGTCGGGTGTGCTGTTGCCGATCTTTTTGGTCTTTGTTTGGGGGAGGAGTATTGGTTTTGGCTCCTGCAGCCGATCTGTTGGAGGGCTGTTTTTGCCTTGGTTTCCGCTTTTTCCGCTTTTTGTTGTTTTTGCTGAACTTTTTATCCAACAGCTCCAGGTCAATATTGGAATTGGATTTTTCCTCTTCCAGATCCATGACATCATTTAATTCAAGGCTGAATGGCTTTTTCCCTTCCTTGTTCATTTCAATGATCTCCTTTACCCTGTCGCAGTCAATCGAATGCCAGTTGTTTTCATTGTTGTAACTGAACCACATCAGCTTCCGGAAGATGTCCGTCTTTTGGAGCTTGGCATGGCCCGCTTCCGTTACCAATGGTTTTTCGATAGTTGGAATGTCCTCCAGCGCCGTCATGTAGGTGTCGAGCTCGTAGTTGAGGCAGCATTTCAACCTCCCGCACTGACCAGAAAGTTTGGTGGGGTTTAGAGAAAGGTTTTGGTACCTTGCTGCCGAAGTACTGACACTCTTGAAATCATGAATCCACGTAGAACAACACAATTCACGACCGCATACCCCAATGCCGCCTAATCTTCCCGCCTCTTGTCTGAGGCTGATTTGACGCATTTCCACACGGATCTTAAATTCTGACGCCAATATTTTAATCAGCTCCCTGAAGTCCACTCGCTCATCTGCAGAATAATAAAAAGTGGCTTTGGAATTGTCCGCCTGATATTCAATATCGGACAATTTCATCTCCAGCTTTATCTCATCGATGATTTGCTTGGTTCGGTAAAGTGTAGGGATCTCCCTGTTTTTGGCTTCTTCCCATTTCTCCAAGTCCTTGGGTGAGGCCACGCGATAGATCTTGGTGATGTTATCATCATTTTTGATCTTTCGTTTTTGCATTTGAAGCCTTACCAGCTCACCTTGGAGGGAAACATAGCCGATATGATGTCCACTGGGGACGTCCACCACCACCGGGTCACCCGTGGTGAGTTGAAGGTGGTTTACATTTCTGAAATAGTCTTTTCTGCCACCCTTAAACTTAACTTCTACAATATCAAAATTGTCCACGTTTGGAATGCCCATATGGGACAACCAATCGAAGGAATTCATTTTATTACAATCGCTCGTACCACAGCTGCCATTATTTTGGCATCCGCCACCTCCGGTGGTGGTAGAGCAGCTACTACATCCTGCCATAACACATATATTATTTAGGGAACATGCTCAGTACATATTCCTCGTGAATAAATTATGGTTTTATTTACCATAATTTAGGACGTCTTGACCGATATCTTTTCGGAAATAGACGTCTTTCCAGGAAATTTCATTTACCCTGGAATAGGCATTGGAAAGCGCTTCTTCAATGCTGTTTCCTTTGCCCGTGATCCCCAATATCCGGCCACCATTGGTGACCACATCGCCTTGGGGATTTGTAGTGGTGCCTGCATGGAAGGTCAGGCTAGCGCCATCTTCGTTTTCCAGTCCACTGATGGCATCACCTTTGGGATAGCTGCCGGGATATCCGCCTGCCACCATGACAATGGTAGTAGCCGTGAAATCTTCCAGCTCCAAATCATAATCTTCCAAGGTGCCAGTGCCCATGGCGTACAGTAGATCTACGAAGTCGCTTTTAATGCGCGGAAGTACCGCTTGGGTTTCCGGGTCTCCCATACGCACGTTATACTCGATTACGTAAGGTTCTCCATTATCATTCATCAATCCGATGAAGATAAAGCCTTTATAATCAATTTCGTCTTTTTTTAGTCCTTCGATGGTCGGTTTGACCACTTTTTCTTCGACTTTCTTCAGGAATGCCCCTTTGGCAAAAGGCACTGGACTGACGGCTCCCATTCCGCCCGTGTTCAAGCCTGTGTCTTTTTCGCCAATGCGTTTGTAGTCTTTGGCTTCTGGAAGGATCTTATAGCTTTTGCCGTCCGTTGCCACGAATACGGAAAGTTCTATTCCAGAAAGGAATTCCTCGATGACTACCTTCTCGGAAGCGGCACCGAATTTACTTTCTAGTAGCATTTCCTTAAAGGAACTTTCAGCATCTTCTATCGTTTCGCAGATCAGCACACCTTTCCCCGCAGCCAGTCCATCAGCCTTCAGCACGACAGGTACCTGCTGTGCCCTGATAAACGCTAATCCTTCATCGATGGTATCTTTGGTAAAGGTTGCAGAGGCCGCGGTAGGTACTTGATGGCGCTGCATGAATTGCTTGGAAAAATCCTTGCTTCCTTCCAAGGTGGCACCTTTTTGCTTAGGACCCACTACAGGTAAGGCTTTCGTTTCTTCTTGGGAAGCAAAATAATCTGCCACACCCTTTACGAGCGGCTCCTCTGGGCCTACTACGACCAAGTCTATGGCGTTTGCCAAGATAAAATCCTTCAGGGCAGGGAAATCAGTGATCCCAATGGATACATTCGTAGCGATACTGGCGGTGCCCGCATTTCCCGGGGCTACATATAAACGATCACATTTTGGGCTATTGGCAATTTTATAAGCGAAAGCATGTTCTCTGCCTCCGCTTCCTAATAATAGTATGTTCATGTATTTAAGTCTAATTTTTAATTGGCATGATCAGAAATAAACTTGATTCTGTAGACCCTGATCTCTTCTTCTCCGAAGTCTTCGTCCTCAAGTTCTTGAAGTGCCTCTCTGATATTGTCCGTTTCGGCGGTCATGAAGTAATCATGTAAGATGTCTTCCCGCTCTTCATCCATAATGTTATGGATGTAGTAATTGATATTTAACTTGGTGCCACTGTAAATAATCTGTTCTATCTCCTGCAGTAATTCGGACATTTCAATGTTCAGATTACTGGCGATTTCATCAAGATCTATTTTACGGTCTACCTGCTGGATGATGGATATCTTTACTTTGGAGCGGGTACCGGCCGTTTTGACAACAACGTCCGAAGCCGTAATAATGTCATTTTCCTCAACGTAATTGGTAATTAGTTTGAGAAATGGTGCTCCAAATTTAGTGACTTTTCCCATACCTACCCCATTAACTTGGGCAAGTTCTTCTCTTGAAGTAGGATAAACGGTTGCCATTTCTTCCAAGGAGGGATCCTGAAAGATGACGTAAGGAGGCAGCCCTTTGCTTTTGGCTACTTTTTTACGCTCTACTTTGAGCAGCTCAAATAGCTTTTCATCATAGGCCTTGTTGGTATTGGCAATTTCCTCGGCCTCATCATTTTCGATCATCTCATCAAAGTCATGATCCTTCGTGAATGTGATCTCATGAGGGTTTTTGAGGAAGTCTTCACTGGTTTTGGAGAGCTTGATGACCCCATAGTTTTCAATGTCTTTTTCCAAAAGGCCATGGATCATCGTTTGGCGGATAACAGAACGCCAGTACCGCTCATTTTCTTCTTTGCCTTTCCCGAAAACTGAAAGCCCATCATGGTTATAGCTTTCCATGTATTCATTTTGTTCACCGCGAATGACATTGACGATGTGGTCCAAACTGAATCGCTGATGGGTTTCCTTGACGGCCTCTATGGCCGTTAGGATGTCTTCTTTTGCATCGAAAGCATCTCGTTTTTTCTTACAGTTGTCACAGAAGCCACAATCTTCGTTTAAGCTTTCACCAAAATAGTGTAGCAAAACTCTCCTGCGACATACCGAGCTTTCCGCATAAGCAGCCATTTCCTGAAGGAGCACTTTGGCATTTTCACGCTCATTTACCGGTTTGTCCTTATTGAACTTTTCGAGCTTGACGATGTCTTCATATTTATAAAACATCAAGCAGTGGCCTTCCAGTCCATCTCTGCCAGCCCTTCCTGTTTCCTGGTAATATCCCTCCAGTGATTTTGGAACATCATAGTGAATGACATAGCGGACATCCGGTTTGTCGATTCCCATGCCAAAGGCGATCGTCGCCACTACCACATCCACTTCTTCATTAAGGAAGTCATCCTGGTTTTTTATCCGCATGGCGGATTCGAGGCCGGCGTGGTAAGGTGCTGCGTTGATGCCGTTGACTTTCAGGAGTTCTGCGATTTCTTCCACCTTTTTCCTGCTCAGGCAATAGATAATTCCCGATTTGCCCTTTTGGGATTTGACGTATTTTATGAGGTGCTTTTTGGTGTCTGATTTGGCTTTTGGCCTTACCTCGTAGAAAAGGTTGGTTCTGTTAAAGGAGGACTTAAACAGGTCCGCTTCCTCCATGTTAAGGTTTCGCTGGATGTCCTGCTGCACCTTTGGAGTGGCGGTGGCCGTAAGGGCTATGATCGGCAGGGCGTCGCCGATCTGTGCGATGATGCTTTTGATCTTTCGGTATTCAGGCCTAAAGTCGTGTCCCCACTCTGAAATACAGTGTGCCTCATCAATGGCCACGAAACTGAGTTGGGCGGATTTTAGAAATTCGACGTTCTCCTCTTTGGTCAGCGACTCTGGTGCGACATACAGCAGTTTGGTGGCTCCAGAAAGGACTTCCTTTTTGACCTTATTGGTTTCGGTCTTACTGAGCGTCGAATTCAGAAAATGGGCATTGATGCCAAATGCATTCAGTTGATCCACTTGGTTTTTCATCAAGGCGATCAAGGGTGATATGACAATAGCCGTGCCTTCTTTGGTCACGGCTGGAAGTTGATAGCATAAGGATTTTCCGGCTCCGGTAGGCATAATCACGAAAGTATTGTTGCCCTGCAATATGTTGTCAACAATCGCTTCCTGGTTTCCTCTAAATTGGTTGAAGCCAAAAATCTTTTTGAGGTTCTCTTTAATTTTTATATCCACTCCATTTTCTATTTTTAATGATGTGCCGATCGCTTTTCATTAAATTTTTAAAGCAAATAATTTTACCTTTGTACAAATTTAATTAATAACCTCGGTAAAATTGAATATAATAAAAAATATTAGAAACAGCGCCATTAAAGTCCTCCAAACAGAGGCTGAAGCCCTTCAAAATCTGATCCCAAAAATTGACGGTGACTTTGAAGCCTGTGTGGAAGAAATCCTCCATTCCAAAGGACGGGTGGTGATTACCGGGGTGGGCAAGAGTGCCATTGTCGCCACCAAAATAGTGGCCACCTTAAATTCTACGGGTACTCCAGCACTTTTTATGCATGCCGCAGATGCTATTCATGGTGATTTAGGTATGATTCAAAAGGAAGATTTTGTACTTTGTATCTCCAAGAGTGGGAATACACCGGAAGTGAAAGTCCTCGTGCCCATGCTCAAGAGAATGGGGTCGCGGTTGGTGGCCTTGGTAAGTAATACGGATAGCTATCTGGCCGAACATGCCGATTTTGTGTTGAATGCCACCATTGCCGCAGAGGCTTGTCCTTTAAATTTAGCACCAACAACGAGTACCACCGCGCACATGGCCATGGGAGATGCATTGGCCGTTTGCCTTTTGGAAGCCCGCGGATTTAGTAGCGATGATTTTGCACGCTATCATCCAGGGGGAGCTCTCGGGAAACAACTGTACCTTACCGTGGATGACCTGATGGTGAAGGATGCGGTTCCAGTGGTCCATGAAAGTGCTGCGCTCACAGAAGTAATCTTGGAAATCAGTGGAAAGCGACTTGGCGCCACTGCCGTCGTGGATTCCAGTAGGAAGCTCATGGGCATTGTGACCGATGGGGACCTCCGAAGGATGCTGGAAAATCACCAGGATTTATCTAAATTAACAGCTAAAGATATTATGACCATAAACCCAAAGACCATCGTGCGCAATGAATATGCGGTGAGGGCGTTGAATCGCATGAGGGAGTATAACATCACGCAATTGGTCGTGGCAGAAGAGGGAGAGGTGTTTGGATTTATCCATATCCATGACTTAATGAAAGAGGGGATTGTTTAAGAAGAATCATGCAAAATAAACCATATATTGTTGTTTTGGCCGGTGGTATCGGCACCAAGTTTTGGCCACATAGCAGAAACAATTTTCCAAAGCAGTTTTTAGATCTATTGGGCACTGGCAGAACCCTGCTGCAGACTACCTATGACCGATTTGTAAAACTGTCCAGCCCTGACAGGTTTGTCGTGGTGACCAATCATAATTATGTCGACATTGTCAAGGAGCAACTCCCGGAGTTGGGAGATGACCAGATATTGAGCGAGCCCCTTCGCAGGAATACAGCTACGTGTATCGCATATGCCAGCTATGTGATTCGAAAAAGGGATGAAGCGGCGCGGGTTATCGTGACGCCTTCAGACCATTTGATTCTACATGAAGTGGCCTTTCAGGATACCATCGCCTTGGCCCTGAGTGAAGCAGAAAAGGACCATCACTTGGTTACCATCGGTATAAAGCCCAATCGGCCGGATACTGCCTATGGCTACATCCAGTACATGGATGGCCATGAGGAGGTCAAAAAGGTGAAGACTTTTACCGAAAAGCCTGATGTTACATTGGCGAAGACTTTTTTGGAAAGTGGCGATTTTGTCTGGAACAGCGGAGTCTTTGTTTGGAAAAACCAGTCCATCATCAGGGCTTTTGAAAAACACATGCCCGAGATAGCGGAGGTTTTTGAAGAAGGAATCGATTTTTATGCCACCTCAAAAGAGCAGGAGTTTGTAAAGAGGGCTTATTCCTTGGTGAAAAATGTGACCATCGACCTTGGTATCATGGAGAAATCAGATGATGTTTACCTGATATTGGGAGACTTTGGGTGGTCTGATCTTGGCTCTTGGATGAGTATTCATAAATTAAAAAACCGGGACAAGGACAATAATGTCGTGGATGCAAACGCCATGCTTTACGATACTACCAATAGTTATATCAAAGTTTCCCCGCAGAAACTGGTAGTCGTTCACGGGCTGGATAATTACCTGATCAATGAGTCTGAAAACGTCCTGCTGATCTGTAAGTTGGATGCCGAGAAGAAGTTTAAGGAGTTTGTGGCGGATGCCAAAAACAAGGGAGAGGGCTTTATTTAGGCCGCTTCCTTCCGTTAAGCATAACTTTAGAATTCCTATCTGGCGAGAACAAATGAATGATTTTTAGGTCCTCGCTTTTTAATGGCTATAGCTTTGTTTTTTCGAGGCTATCCTTACCACTGGTTTGTGACGGATTTTGAAATTGCAGCTGTTGGCAATAAAGCAATACTTGTTGGCTTCCTCGTGAAGCTGCATGGCTTTGGTTTTCATGGATTCCACTTCCACGGTCACGACAGGATACAGGACCACTTCGCTGAATTGACCGGAGCCATTTTTGTTTTCCACCATAATGCCTTCTGCATGGTCTTCATACGAAACGATACTTATTCCTGCTTCGGCACACAAGTGCAGGTACCAAAGCATGTGACAGGAAGCGATACTGGCCAGAAACAGTTCTTCCGGATTATGGCGGGATTTGTCTCCGCGAAAATGGGGATCTGCACTCCCGTAAATGACTGGCCTGCCTTCTGTATGGACATCAAAGTTTCTTTGGTACGCGAGGTATCCCCTCGTGCCCATGCCGGTATTGCCGGTCCAGGTGATCAGCGTCTGGTAATGATGGAATTTTGACATGTCATTAAGATAGAAAAAAATGGAATATCGAAAAATTAAAATATCGTAAATTTCTCGTGTGCATAGGGTTTAGATGCTCCCGCACACGAGAAATTGTAGCGTTAAGTTACAAAGCAGCGTGATCAGGAGCGAAGGGGCACTCCAAACTTTTCGCCCAGGGCCGTCAAATCTTGCTGCACAGGTTCCAGCAAAGGAATACCGTTTTCCATTCGTTCTTTTTCCAGCTCCCTTTCCGGGTCGCCGGGGATGAGCACTTTATCATGTCCCGGAGTGGTTTTGGCTTCCCGGAACCTGCTGATCCAAGTGTCCATGTGGTTTTTAAACTCATCTGCCGGTCGGAAAGCATCCACCCGCATGGCGCCAAAGAAGTGACCTATGCCTTCTCCTACCGGGTTGGGGTCTGGCTCTAGGAAAGCGACGAAGGGCGGTACCCAAGGGCCGTAGTTGGCGCCGGAGAGCACTGCAGAGAAGATGTCCACGATGGCCCCTAAGGCATACCCCTTATGGGATCCATGCTCTCGGTCACCTCCCAGAGGAAGCAGGGCCCCACCTTCTTTTACACCAAAAGCATTGGTAGTGGGATTCCCTTCTTTGTCCTGTACCCAGCCAGAAGGGGCATTTTCCTGTTTTCGCTGAAGGATTTCCAGCTTGCCATTGGCGGCCGTTGTGGTGGCCATGTCCGCAACAAATGGAGGCTCTTTCCCCGCTGGAATGGCCACGGAGATCGGATTGGTGCCCAGCAGCCTTTCCTTTGAGAATGTAGGGCTGACCAACGGGCTGGCGTTGGTCATGGACATGCCAATCATATCTTCCTTGACCGCTTGAAGCGCGTGGTGTCCAGCTATGCCATAGTGGTTGGAGTTTTTGACAGATACCCAGCCGGTGCCGGCATTTTTAGCTTTTTCGATGGCGATTTTCATGGCCACGGGGGCGACGACCAATCCCAAGCCACCGTCTCCATCCACCACCGCTGTACTGGGCGTCTCGTGGACTATGCGGATCTTGGGGGTAGGGTTGATCCGGCCTGCTTCCCAAAGCCTGACATAGCCGGAAAGCCTGGCCACACCATGGGAGTCCACGCCGCGGAGATCTGCCGAGAGCAGAACTTCCGTAGCCGATTGGGCATCGGCCTCAGGGCACCCGATTTTTATGAAAATTTCTTTTGTAAATGCAAATAGGCTTTTAAAATCAAAATTCATGATGCTGTATAAAATTAAAGCTCACCTCAGTGGGTGAGCAGAAGGGTTAAGGTTTTTCTATTCCCATACAGGGGATAATGGATTCGTTTTTCAGGATTTTAGAGATGACCCCCTCCTTGAGGGCATAATTGGAACAGATGAGTTCGTCGGCATCTACGTATTGGAGGATGAAGTCGATGAGACAAGAAGCCACCACGATCATGTCCACCCGCATAGGGATCATGCCGGGGATTTCCAATCGTTCCTTTTTATGGAGTGAGACCAGCTTTTGGGATAGGCGTTGGAATTCGCCTCGAGGGAGATGGAAGACGGTTTGGCTTTTGGTTTTGGTAAGGTGGGCTGAAGCGTAGTACATGTCCGTCAAGGTGTCAAAAGTACCTGACGCACCCACCAGTCTTTTGGGCTGATGTGCTTTAAGTGCTTCAATCAGGGGCTGTAGGCGTTCTGAAAGAAACTCCTTGAGCTTGTCGATTTCCTCTGGAAGTATGGGGTCATGATAATGGAATAGGTCCAAGAGCCGCTGGCCGCCAATTTCAAAACTTTGCTTCCATAGCGCTTTGTCCTCATTACCGATGATGAATTCTACCGAGCCACCACCGATGTCCATCATCAGGCTGTTTTCCTTGCCCAATGATTTGCTAAACCGAATGCCTTCATAGATGAGCTGGGCTTCCTGATCGCCATCGATCACATTGACGTCGATGTTGAAATCGTTTCTGATCTCCTGTACCAATTCCATCCCGTTGTGGGCGTTGCGCACGGCACTGGTGGCAAAGGCATAAATATGCTCGATCGCTTCCCCGTCGATCAAATTCCGGAAATGCTTAAGGGTGTGCATTGCCCGTTTTTTTGCATCGGGATGGATTTCGTTCTTGCTGATGCCTTTTTGCCCGATCTTCACAGGGACTTTTTCTTTGAAAAGAATGTCAAAACCCTCTTCGCTAAGATTTACCAATATCAAATGAAATGTATTGGTTCCCATGTCAATTATGGCTGCCTTCTCATGTCTCATGTAGCCCCGGTTTTTTAGTTGTGCGAATATAAAAAGTTTATTTAAAATGCTTTATGATATTTCCCAGTTTAATAAAGGAAAGGTATAAATTGAGTAGGGACGTGTATTCCTGAGTAGTTTTGAGCAGAGAGGGAAAAAGTTTCTTCCATAAAAAACAGTTCGTTATATTGTATGAAGAACCTACGATGCTGATGTTATGAAAAGTGCTACCAAAGGAGTGTATACCCTGCCAGGAAACAAGGAGAAACTGGAATTGTTAAAAAAGAAAAACGAAGAAGCCCTGATGGGAGGGGGCCAGCAGCGGATAGCTACCCAACATGAGAAAGGGAAGTTGACGGCTCGTGAGCGTATTCATTTGCTGATCGATGAAGGGACCTTTCAGGAGATCGACAAGTTTAAAATGCACCGCTGTAAGGACTTTGGACTGGATAAGGAATATTATTTGGGAGATGGTGTGGTGACCGGCTATGGTGAGGTCAATGGCCGACTGGTGTATGTGTATTCCCAGGATTTTACCGTGTTTGGTGGTTCCCTTTCAGAAACCCATGCCGAAAAGATTTGCAAGATCATGGACATGGCCATGAAAAACGGTGCCCCTGTTATTGGGTTGAATGACTCCGGGGGTGCCCGCATCCAAGAGGGCGTGAATTCACTGGGGGGATATGCCGATATATTTTACCGTAATACCCGGGCATCAGGCGTGATTCCACAGCTTTCGGCGATCATGGGGCCCTGTGCCGGAGGGGCGGTTTATTCACCGGCAATTACCGATTTTATTCTTATGGTAGAGGAGACCAGCTATATGTTTGTGACTGGTCCAAATGTCGTGAAGACCGTTACACAGGAGCATGTCAGTTCAGAGGAATTGGGCGGGGCAAGCACTCATAGTACCAAAAGCGGCGTGACGCATTTTGCCTGCCAAAATGAAGTTGAGTGCATCAAGACCATAAAAGATATCCTTAGCTACATTCCCCAAAATTGTGAAGATGATGCACCGTCCTATCCGTATGATATGTTGGAAGATGAGTCCAGGCCGGTACTGGATACGATGGTACCCGAAAATCCAAATCATCCGTATGACATGCGGGAAGTGGTCAGGGGAATCGTCGATGAAGCCTCGTTTTTAGAGGTGCACCAAAACTTTGCGGATAATATGGTGGTGGGCTTTGCCAGGATAGCTGGGAGGAGCATAGGTGTCGTAGGTAATCAGCCCCAATCCCTGGCAGGGGTATTGGATAATGATGCGTCGATCAAAGCGGCCCGCTTTGTGCGGTTTTGCGATTGTTTTAATGTCCCTTTGCTGGTTCTGGTGGATGTGCCGGGTTTTTTGCCGGGTACAGACCAAGAGTGGAATGGCATCATTACCAACGGGGCAAAATTGCTGTATGCTTTTTCGGAAGCTACCGTCCCGAGGATCACCGTGATTACCAGAAAGGCCTATGGGGGCGCTTATGATGTGATGAACTCCAAGCATATTGGAGCGGATTTGAATTTTGCATGGCCTACTGCAGAGATCGCTGTAATGGGAGCAAAGGGAGCTGCAGAAATAATTTTCAAAAAGGAAATTGCCCAAGCGGAAGACTCAGAAGCTAAATTGCAGGAGAAAATCGACCAGTATACCCGGAAATTTGCCAATCCTTATAAGGCTGCCCACCGAGGATACATCGATGAGGTGATTCTACCGTCCCAAACCAGAAAAAAACTCATTTCAGGATTCAAAATGCTCAAAAATAAGGTGGATAACCTTCCTAAAAAGAAACATGGAAATATACCTTTGTAATTAGGGGTGACCGTGAAACCAGAACCATGCTAGTTAAGTTATGGTGGAGAATACCTTATGGTAAAATCATGGGCTTAAGTTGCAGAAATACGGTAAACCGTATCTTTTAAAAGCCAGCATAAAACAGATAGGTAGGATTAGGAGTACTAACGAATAACCAAATAGCTAATTCATGCAAGAAAACGAAAAATTTCTTTACAAATACCTCAATAACGCCTCGCCTACGGGGTTTGAGGCATCAGGTCAACAGTTATGGCTGGATTATATCAAGCCGTATGTGGACCAGTATTTTACCGACAGCTATGGGACTGCCGTGGGGGTGGTCAACCCAGACGCCCCTTTCAAGGTGGTCATTGAGGCGCATGCCGACGAGATCAGCTGGTTTGTGAATTATATCACACCAGAAGGATATATTTATGTGCGCAGAAATGGAGGCTCAGACCACATGATCGCACCATCCATGCGAGTAAATATCCATACGGATGATAAGGTCATTCCTGGGGTTTTTGGATGGCCGGCCATCCATGTGCGGAAAGGAGATAAAGAAGACAAGCCCTCATTGGAGAATATCTTCATCGATGTTGGGGCAAGGAGCAAGGAGGAAGTTGAGAAGATGGGCATTCATGTCGGCTGTGTGGCGACTTTCCAGGACGAGTTGATTGATCTTAATGGTAATTTCTTTGCCGGAAGGGCTTTGGATAATCGTGTGGGAGGCTATATGATTGCGCAAGTGCTGAAGAAACTACACGATGCAGGGAAGAAGCTTCCTTTTGCATTGTATGTTGTCAATGCGGTGCAGGAAGAGATCGGCCTTCGCGGGGCACAGATGATTGCCGCTAAGATCAAGCCGAATGTGGCGGTGATCACGGATGTTTGCCATGACACCACCGCTCCGATGTACAATAAGATTACCAGTGGAGAGCAGGTGGCTGGGGATGGTCCAGTGCTGACCTATGGTGCTTCTGTTCATAAAAAGCTGCTGGACTTGATCATTGCAGCAGCTGACAAAAGGAAGATCCCTTTCCAGCGGGCAGCCGCTTCGAGAGGTACAGGGACAGACACGGATGCCTTTGCCTATTCCAATGAAGGGGTGCCTGCCGCACTGATTTCTTTGCCACTCAAGTATATGCATACTACCGTAGAGACGGCCAGCAAAAAGGATATTAATAGTGTCATTGACCTGATTACCGCTTTTCTGGAGGACTTGGATCCAAATTATAACTTTAAGTATATTGGTTAGGCTCCCTTACGGGTGGCTGTGCCAATTAAAAGCTACAAATCAAGATGAAGGATGATAGAGGCCAGTGGAGATGTTTCCACTGGCCTTTTTATGGATAGACTATGAAGGGAGCGAAAGCATGTGAAAATTTTTGTTAGTGAGTTAATGGCGGGGTATCGGCTGTTTTATGGCGGTAGGTCATGAAAAGTGTCCTCTAAACAAATGTTTGTTGAAGGTTTTTGGCAGCTATTGATGAAATATGTTCCGTTTTATGGTGGTGATTTGGGTATTGATCGTTAAATGCATAGTGGTGAAGTGGATTAGTTTTTTTTGTTAATAAAAATAATTTGAAATTTTTTTGTTTCATTTTATTTCGTTTAATTTGATGTGTATGTAAAACGAAAGTGCAGTATTTTGTCTTTCATTGGGGCAGGAGCTGTTTTGGATCGATAGCGTGAGCTATATTTTACTTTAAGATATGATACAAACGACATATTTGACTTTGGACTCTGAAAAGGCTGAGGAACTTGGAGCATTTCACACAGCCAAGGAAATAGCAGGCCAGCCGGAGTTATGGCAACGCGTGTTTCGTCAATTGAAAAATGAACAAAACGCGATACATTCTTTTATCAAGCCTATTCTCGAAAAAGGCAATGCACGCATTGTTCTTACCGGAGCCGGTTCTTCTGCGTTTATTGGTGAATCTGCCCAAGGAATTGTTCAGCAGTTGACCGGTGTCCATACACAAGCCATAGCGACTACAGATGTCGTGACACATCCTGAGCTGTTTTTTCTAGAGAAGGTACCCACGTTGTTGGTTTCTTTTGCCCGTTCAGGAAATAGTCCGGAAAGTGTGGAGGCGGTAAGGCTTGCTGATGCACACTGCAACGAAATATACCATCTAATCATCACTTGTAATCCAGATGGAGAGTTGGCGGCTTATGCGAACGATTGTGGGGGGAATTGTCTTGCGTTGGTGTTACCTGAAGGATCCAATGATAACAGTTTGGCCATGACCGGCAGCTTTACATCGATGTTATTGGCCATTTTGTTGGTGGCTGGAATTGATCAGCTGGATCAGTTGAAACAGCAGTTTGAAGATGCGGCGGAGACAGCCAATCACATTTTGCGCAACAGCTTGCATGAATTTGAGGCGGTGGCCAAATCGGATTTTAATCGGGTGATATTTTTAGGTTCTGGAGCAATGCTGGGAGTAGCACGGGAATGCCATTTAAAACTTCAGGAATTGACAGATGGCAAGGTGGTCTGCAAGCATGATTCATTTCTTGGTTTCAGACACGGCCCCAGGGCGGTGGCAAATGAGGAATCCATCGTGGTTTACCTGTTTTCCAGGGATCCTCACGTGGTTCGTTATGAGACTGATCTGGCCAAGAGTATCGGAGAGGACAAAAGGAAGATAAGAACCATTAGTTTTGCAGCCGAAAATACGGATGGATATCACTCCATACTGGATTTGCCTGCTGTAGGTACAAGTGAAAAAGCCATTTTCAATGTCCTTCCGGCCACGATGGTGGGGCAGCTGTTAGGGTTTTATAAGTGCCTGCAGTTGGGATTGCACCCGGATAATCCTTCCGTTAGTGGTGCCATCAGTCGGGTGGTGCAAGGTGTGACCATTTATAACAAAGCGTAACCATGGTGCTGTCAGTCTGCCCCAATCCGTCAATAGATACTTATGCTTGGTTGGAGGATTTTCAGCTTGGCAAGGCAAACCGCATTTCCAAGCAAGAGGAATTTCCTGGAGGCAAGGGTGTGCATGTGGCCATGGCCCTCCAGGAAGCAGGAGCACCTACCGTGCTCATGGCCGCTTGGGCGGGACATCCGGGGGAATGGATCAAGGCAGCCTGTAAGGAACGAGGGATGGCTACCGTAGGGGTGGACTTAAAAGGAATGAACAGAAAATGTTATACCTTTTTGGCTGAGGCAACAGCGATACGGAATACTGAGTTGATGGAGCCAGGGCCAGAGATGAACGGGGAGGATTTTGACCGTTTTGTTGGGGTGTTTAAGGACAATCTTCGCCAGTCAGCCTTGACAGTGATGTCAGGATCTTGGCCCAAAGGAGCTCCCAAAACAGCTTATCGGGAATTGATAGCCGCGGCCAATGGAAGTGGGAAGAAGGTGATCCTGGACTGTAGCGGTGAGCAATTGACCCATGCGCTGGAAGAAAAGATATTTGGAATTCATCTCAACGAACATGAGGCGAAGCAATATTGCGGGACATCAAGTGTCCATGAGGCCTTCGATAAATTGCACGAAAAAGTCGAGCTGATCGCCTTGACCAAAGGCAAGGAAGGGTTGTTCCTGAGTTATCAAGGCACCCGTTTGCATGCCAATGTCACCTTGGAAAAAGTGATCAGCACGGTGGGCTGTGGCGATTGCCTGACAGCCGGAGTAGCGCTTGGAGTTAGCCGGGGATATGGTGTTGAAGAAATTGCCCGGTATGGAGCTGCCTTTGGTGCCGCCAATTGTCTTAGGCCCGATTTGGGAATGATATATAAAGCAGATGTGGAGCGATTGCTCCCACAAGTAAACATAAATGAATTGACTTATGGGTAAAAGGGATTTGCTGGTAGTCGGAGAACTGAACATTGATTTGATCCTGAATCAAATCCAGGGATTTCCGGAAATGGGCAGTGAGAAAGTCGCCCAAAAAATGGATGTGGTCTTAGGGAGCTCATCAGCCATTTTCGCTGCCAATATCGCCACATTGGGCGTGGATACTGCTTTTTGTGGAATGGTCGGAAAGGACGACTTTGGCAAGATGGTGCAGGAAACCTTGGCTGCCCAGCAGGTGGATACCCGTTTTATCGCTACCTCAGCGCAGTATAAGACCGGCTTGACGGTCGTGATGAACTATGATCAGGACCGTGCCAATGTTACCTATTGCGGTGCGATGGAAGCCTTGACCATGCAGGAGATCCCATGGGAGGTCGCCGGTACTTTCAAGCACTTTCACCTTTCCAATTATTTCCTTCAGAAAGGTATCCAAAAAGATATTACCGCAATTTTTGAGAAGGCGAAGTCGGCGGGAATGACCACTTCCTTGGACTTGCAGGTGGATCCTGATGATCAGTGGGATTTTGATTATGAAAGATGCCTGCCCCATGTAGATATATTTCTTCCAAATGAATCGGAATTGTTGTCTCTTACGGGGAAATCCAGCATTAGTGAGGCCCTTGAAGCCATAAAGCCGTACGCCAATACGGTAGCCTTGAAAAGGGGAGTGAAGGGCGGCTTGGTGTTTGAAAAAGGGAAGGTCACGGAAGTAGCGGCATTTGTAAACGATCAATTCGTAGATGCCATTGGCGCTGGGGACAGTTTCAATGCAGGATTTATCCATCGATTCCTCCAAGGGGCCGATTGGGAATCATGTCTTCGTTTTGCAAATCTCACCGGTGCATTGAACACTACTGCTGCGGGAGGTACAGGTGCTTTTACGTCCCTAGCTGCTGTAAAAGCGCGGGCCAAATCCCAGTTTAATCAAGAAATCTAATCATTGTCATGAAGTTAAAACATAAATTACAGGAATTTACCGCACAAAAGCGCGGGCTATTGGCCACCAACTTCTATAACTTGGAAACCTTGCAAGGCGTCTTAAAGGCAGCATCTGCGATGGACGAGCCCGTGATTTTGCAGCTTACCAAAAGTTCGATTGACTACATGGGGCTAAACACGGCAGTAGCCATGGGACGGGCGGCACTTAAGGAGTATGGTGTGGAAGGTTGGATCCATTTGGATCATGGGGGCAGTGTGGAACTGGCACAAGCTTGCTTGGATGCCGGATTTGATTCCGTGATGATCGATGGCAGTGAGCTGCCCTTTGAAGAGAACGTAAAGATCACCCAGGAAGTCGTCAGGAGGGCTCATAAGTACGGGGCCAATGTAGAGGCGGAACTGGGCTATGTGGCTAAACTGGGGCAGTCTCACGAGCATCAAGGGTTTACAACCGCTGAGGAGGCCAAGACTTTTGTGGAACAGACAGGCGTGGACGCACTGGCAATTTCCATTGGCACGGCGCATGGCTTTTACAAGCAAGAGCCTAAATTGCAGTTTGACTTGTTGAGTGAAATTGCGGCGGCAACAGAGGCTACCTTGGTGCTCCACGGCAGTTCAGGCGTTCCTGAGGAGCAATTGCGAAAGGCGATTAGCGGGGGGATTTGCAAGGTAAACCTTGCTACAGAAATCAAGAATATTTTTATGAAAACCTTGCAGCAGCTATTGCTTCAGAACGAAGAGATCGACTTGCGAAAAGTCTTTCCAAAGGCCACCAAGGAAGTAACTGACTTGGTGAGTTACAAGTTGGATATCATGAAAAACGATAAATAAATGATTCGTCCATTTATAGACGCACACGTACACTTAAATACCACCTCTATCGAGAAAATGGAGAAAGCGCTGGAGTATGGCGCCTCCTTTCTTTCGATCAATACCGAAATCCCTTTTTTTGATTCCATCGAGGGACAGCAAGAGGTGCTCAAACAACTGGATAGTCAATATCCAAACCGAATTAAGTTTGTGACCTCTTTTTCTACAGAAGGCATAAACGAGGAAGGTTGGGCCGCAGCGGTCATAGCGCAAATAAAGCGTGGTTTGGACAAAGGAGCTGCTGGCGTGAAGATTTGGAAGAATATTGGGATGGAGCTTCAGGACAATGCGGGGCGATTTATCATGATCGATGATGATCGGTTACGTCCTGTGCTGGATTTCTTGGAGCAGGAGGGGATTCTACTGATCGGCCACCAGGGAGAGCCCAAAAACTGTTGGCTTCCTCTGGAGGAGATGACGGTAGATTCAGACCGAAGTTACTTTAGCAGTCATCCGGAATACCATATGCACTTGCATCCGGAGTACCCATCATACCAAGCACAAATGGATGCTCGTGACCGGGTGCTGGAGCGCCATCCGGCACTACAGTTTGTCGGCCTGCATCTGTTGAGCATGGAGTGGAGTATCGATGAGGTGTCCAAGAGGTTGGATAAGTACCCCAATCTAATGACCGATGTGGCAGAACGGGTCTGTCACCTGCAGTTACAGGCCCAAGGTCGCTGGGAGGAGGTACGAGCATTTATGATTAAATACCAAGACAGGATCATGTATGGAACCGACGTGATTGACGACGGTTCGTTTGGCGATCAAGGAGTGGCGGATCGTTTCGAGCAGCTGTGGAATTTTCATTGGGACTTCTTTGCAACGGAAAACGTACTGGAGGCGCCCGAGTTTGCCGGGGAATTTCGCGGACTTGGATTACCTGAAGAAGTTTTGCAAAAACTATTCTATACCAATGCGGCCAGGGTTTATGGTTTTGATTGACGACCTGAACGAAGCTGTTTTGGAAAATTTATAATTACACTAACCAAAAAGTCATCATTATGAGCAATAATAGAAGAGATTTTCTTAAGCTTTCCGGGCTTGCGGGTATGGGGTTGGTAGGAGCTGGTATGAGCGGATTTACCCAGCCACAGCTTGACGAAGTGCTTAGACAGAGTAAGCGAAAAAACAACCAGCGTTTCAATATGTCGGGATACGGTGCACCTAAACTGGATACCGTACGAGCAGGTTTTATTGGTTTGGGCATGCGTGGGCCTGGACATGTGGAGCGCATGAGTAAAATAACAGGAGTGGAGATCAAGGCCATCTGTGACTTGGTGCCGGAAAAGGTGGATAAGGTAAAGGAGATGTTGAAAGACTCGCCGCACGATCCCGATACCTATTCTGGATCAGCCTATGCTTGGAAAAAGATGGTAGACAGGGATGACCTGGATATCATATTTATCCTTACTCCTTGGGAATGGCACGTGCCGATGGCCGTCTATGCGATGGAAGCTGATAAGCACGTGGCGATCGAAGTGCCTGCTGCCAAGACCCTTGAGGAATGCTGGGAGTTGGTGGAGACTTCAGAGCGTACCCGAAAGCACTGCATGATGATGGAAAACTGCTGTTATGATTTCTTCGAGATGATGACGCTCAATATGGCCAGGGATGGTTTCTTTGGGGATGTGATCCATGGCGAAGGGGCCTATATACACGACCTGCTCGGGCTGAACTTTAAGAAGGAGGGAGGCTATGAAGACATGTGGAGGTTAAAGGAAAATGCCCACCGAAACGGAAACCTCTATGCCACGCATGGACTGGGGCCTATCTGTCAGGTCATGGATATCAACAGAGGTGACCAGATGGATTACCTGACATCACTTTCCAGCAATGACTTCATGATGCAGCAGCATGCGCAGGAATTGGCTGAGGAAGATGACTTTTTTGCTTCCTATGCCAATATGCAGTTCCGAGGAAATATGAATACGACCATGGTGAAAACCAAAAAAGGGAGGTCGATCATGATCCAGCACGATGTGACTTCTCCAAGGCCGTATTCCAGGATTCACTTGGTGAGCGGAACCAAAGGCATTGCCAGAAAATGGCCAAAACAAGGTGTGGCAACCGGCCACCGATGGTTCTCAGATGAGCAGATGCAGGAACTTGAAGAAAAATACACGCCAGAGATCACCAAAAAAGTCGGAGAGATGGCCAAAAAGATCGGCGGTCATGGCGGTATGGACTTCATGATGACCTGGAGGTTAGTGGATTGCTTGAGAAACGGCCTGCCATTGGATCAGGATGTCTATGATGCGGCACTTTGGAGTGCATTTTCTCCATTGTCAGAGTGGTCAGTGGCCAATAAGGCTACTTCTATCGATGTGCCTGACTTTACCGGAGGTTCCTGGAAAACCAACAAACCTGTAAGCATTACGCTTGAAGGCGGTGGGAATACTGGTGTAAGGATATAGAGAGATGCGGCAAGTCAGTTCCTGCGGAAGTGCCTGCCGTTCATAATGGCCACATAAAGTTTTTTATTTCAAAGCGATTAGCTTACTATGAAAAATCGGAATGTCACCCTTTGAGCAATCAAGGGGTGACATTTTTTTTCCAAATAAAATTTCGAAATTTTCTTCTTCGGCTTTTTCATTAGTGGAAGTGTGATTACCTTTGCGCATGGCAGAACAGATACTTATCCTAGACTTTGGTTCGCAGTACACGCAGCTTATCGCCAGAAGAGTAAGAGAACTCGATGTGTACTGTGAAATCCATCCCTATAACAACATCCCAGAAATCACACCAGATATCAAAGGTGTCATCCTATCGGGCAGCCCCTGCTCAGTGAGGGATGAAGGCTCACCAGATGTGGACCTTGAGCAGTTCAGAGGTAAATTGCCCCTTTTGGGCGTTTGTTACGGTTCACAATTGCTGGCCCAGAAGTATGGCGGCAATGTAACCCCCTCCGAAATCAGGGAATATGGTCGAGCAAATTTGAATTTTATCGACAAGCACAATGATTTGTTCCATGAAGTTTCCCATGGCTCCCAAGTATGGATGTCCCATGGCGATACCATCAAGGAGCTTCCACAAGGCTGGGAAGTGATTTCCAGTACTGCCTCGGTAAAAGTGGCTGCTTTCAAAGTGCCTGATGAGGATACCTTCGGTATTCAGTTTCACCCGGAAGTGACGCATTCCGAGGAAGGTAAAAATGTGTTGAGAAACTTTGTCGTGCAGATTTGTGGATGTAGTCAGGATTGGACCTCTGATGTGTTTATTGATGCGACCATTGATGAGCTGAAGCAGAAACTTGGTGATGACAAGGTGGTCATGGGACTTTCTGGAGGAGTAGATTCCTCTGTAGCTGCCACATTGATCCATAGGGCTATTGGGGACAATCTCGTCTGCGTATTTGTGGACAATGGCCTTTTGCGTAAACATGAATATGAGGAAGTGCTCGACTCTTACAAGCACCTTGGCCTCAATGTAATCGGGGTGGATGCCAAGCAGCGTTTTTATGATGCATTGGCTGGGAAGAGTGATCCTGAAGATAAAAGAAAAGCAATCGGAAATACGTTTATCGAGGTGTTCGATGACGAAGCACACAAAATCCAAGGTGTGAAATGGCTCGGGCAGGGTACCATCTATCCCGATGTGATCGAATCGGTATCGGTCAATGGCCCTTCCGCCACGATTAAATCTCACCATAATGTGGGGGGATTGCCGGATTTTATGAAGCTAAAGGTGGTAGAACCGCTTAATACCTTGTTTAAGGATGGTGTCCGGGAAGTAGGACGTGCTTTGCAGATTCCAGAAATTATCATCGGTAGACATCCTTTTCCAGGGCCAGGGCTCGCCATTCGGGTTTTGGGCGAGGTGACGCCAGAGAAAGTGAGCATTTTGCAGGAGGTAGACCATATCTTCATCCAAGGGCTCAAAGACGATAATCTCTATGATGAAGTATGGCAAGCAGGAGCAATTTTGCTTCCTGTTCAGTCTGTCGGAGTCATGGGGGATGAGCGAACCTATGAACAGGTAGTGGCCCTGAGAGCAGTGACTTCCGTGGATGGCATGACCGCTGATTGGGTGCATTTACCCTACGAATTCCTGGGGAAAATATCCAATGAAATTATCAATAAGGTAAAAGGGGTAAACAGAGTGGTGTATGACATCAGCTCTAAGCCGCCTGCAACCATTGAATGGGAATAAAGGAAAAGCCTGGTGTAAATCAGGCTTTTTTTATGTGGTTTTGTTCCAAAATCAATTAAATTCGTAATCCGTCTGGATAAGGTATGAAATTTGAGTTTGACCTCTGACGGACATTGGTTGCAGGGAAGCTGCTCGGTTTCACATCACCCAAAATTAACGGCCTGTTGTTTTGGTCAGTGCAGTCAATGGCTTCAAAATGATTGTAAGTAAAATTTACCCATGAGAAAGATAAACATATTTTTATTGCTTGCCATGTTGTTGTGCGGTCCGGTGATGGCGCAGCAAACAGGGACCGGTTACAGCACTGCTGTGCAGTTGATAGATAGCGGACGACCAGATGAGGCCATGGAGCAACTAAGACCGTATTTGGATTATAATCAATACGGGAAATTAGCCTTGTACGCCCATTATCATTTTGCACGCGCTGCCAATAAGAATCAGCAGTACCAACTGGCAAAAGCTACGTTGGAGCAGCTCTTGGCAGATTATGATTGGGAGAAAGAAGATGAGGCCCTTTACCTATTGGGGACGACCAATTTTGCGTTGAACCAAGCCTACGATGGGCTCAGTGCCATGAGTAAGATTGATAGTGAAGCGATCAAGGAAGAGGGGTACCGGGCGAGCTATAAATACTGCAGTAACAACGTGACGGTAAGTTTGTTGGTGGCACACTATTCGGCATTCAAGGATAACAAAGGGTACAGCCTTGCCCTGAAAGAGAAATTGCTGCAGCAGTCGGTACTTTCTTCCAATGAGAAAAAGCTTTTGGCGGAGTTGTGCAATATGAACTTGGATGGAAAAGCTGGAGAAGGAATGTCGCTGGACCGGGAAGAAAACGGGATATTGGATGTGGCCATTGTGCTGCCATTTAATTACCAAGGAGGTACAGGGGTAAGGAGTCTCGATGGGGCCAATTTTGTATTTGAGCTTTATCAAGGCTTGGATATGGCCATCAAAGATGCCAAAAGCAAAGGTTTGGACATTAATGTGAAGACTTTTGACACGGAGCGAAAAAATGCTGTCGTTCAGAAGATCCTGTCCGATCCATTTTTTAACAAAGCGGATATCATTGTGGGGCCTATATACCCTGAAGAGACAGCATTAGTGTCCGATTTTGCGGATCAGCACCGTATCCCTTTTATCAATCCCCTTTCTAATATCAAGGAGACGTTCGGGGATACTGACTTTGCCTACCTTTTTAGGCCATCGACCGAGATGATCGTTGACAAGCTCTTGGCCTATGGCCGAAAGCATGTGACCGGAAACCGTATCGCTATTGCTTATTCTGGTTCAACCAGGGATGAGCTGATGGCGCGCCAATTGGCAGATGAAGCTTCCAGAAGAGGGTACCGGATTGTGTTCAACGAGAAGGTTGGTTCCAGTAGTATTCGCGGCTTCCTGTCGAAAGTAGGCTTAAAGCCAGGCATGGAAGCGCGCGCTGACCAAATTGTCATCCTATCGGACGATCCATATATTGCTTCCCCCACACTTTCCATGATGGAGTCTTTGAGCGTAAATACCCCGGTGTTTGTGATGGACAGTTGGCTGTATTTTAATTTTGCCAACTTTGATATGCTGGAAGGCAATGACCTGAACTATATCGGGAATAATACGGTGGATTTTAGCAATGATCAGACGGAGGATTTCAGGTACCGTTTTTTTGAAACATACAGTACTTACCCCGGCTCAAACGCTTATTTGGGTTTTGATTTAATGAACTGGGTGACGGCCACCATCAACAGTGCTGCTGGATTTGATTTTAGAAATAATCTCAATCGGCAGGGGGAGATCCATTCAGGACTTGGCTTTGGACTTGATTTTAAAGGGAGCCAGTCCAATCAGTACGTACCCGTGCTGAAGCTTAAAGAAGGTAAAATTGAAGAAATCAAATAATACGTTTTAATGAACATCCAAAACAGCAAGACGCTTTTTTCCAACGCACAAAATTTTATCCCAGGAGGTGTGAATTCACCAGTGAGGGCTTTTAAAGCCGTAGGTGGCGACCCTTTGTTTATCAAAAAGGCTGAGGGAGCTTATCTTTTCGATGAGGATGACAATCGCTACATTGAACTGATCAACAGCTGGGGGCCGATGATCTTGGGGCACAATCATCCGGAAATTAACGAGGCGATCGTAAAGGCCGTCGAAAATGGGACCTCTTTTGGAGCCCCTACCGCAAAAGAAATAGATATTGCTGAATTGATCTGCAAGATGGTGCCTTCTGTGGAAAAGGTAAGGATGGTCAATTCCGGTACGGAGGCCACCATGTCAGCGGTAAGGCTGGCCAGGGGCTATACGGGCCGTGATAAGTTTTTGAAATTTGAAGGAAACTACCATGGGCATGGAGATTCATTTTTGATTGCCGCAGGGTCAGGAGCCATGACCATGGGAGCACCGAATTCACCAGGAGTCACCAAAGGGACGGCCAAGGATACGTTACTGGCGCCATATAATGATCTGAATGCGGTCAAAGAAGTGCTGGAGGCCAATAGGGATGAAGTGGCTGCTATTATTTTGGAGCCCGTTCCCGGAAATATGGGGTTGGTATTGCCGAATGAAGGATTTTTGCAGGGACTTAGAAAGCTCTGTGATGAAGAGGGCATCGTTTTGATTTTCGATGAGGTCATGACCGGTTTCAGGCTGGCCCAAGGGGGAGCCCAGGAAGTATTTGGCGTGACGCCGGATTTGACAACCATGGGCAAGATCATTGGCGGTGGCATGCCGGTGGGCGCATATGGCGGCAAAAAGGAGATCATGGATTTTGTGTCTCCAGTAGGGCCGGTTTATCAAGCGGGCACCTTGTCGGGTAATCCTATTGCCATGGCGGCAGGTTTCGCTATGCTTGATCACTTGTATCAGCATCCAGAGGTGTATCAGCAGCTGGATCAGGCCGGAAGCAAGCTGGTGGCGGGTGTCAAAAGTAGCGTCGAAAAGCTTGGTTTGGAGTATACCATGACCCATCTGGGAAGCATGTACAGCTTGTTCTTTACCAAAGAGAAGGTAGTTGATTTCGAAACGGCAAAGACATCCGATACCGTACTGTTCGGCAAGTATTTTCAAGCGATGCTGAAGCGGGGGGTATACTTGCCACCATCGCAGTTTGAAAGCCTCTTTTTGAGCACCGCATTGACCGATGAGCATATTGATCAGATCATCGATGCCAATGAAGCTTCCTTGAGAGAAATCCTTTAACGGTTTATTGGGGCTGTCTTATAAATGAACAATCCGTTATCACGAGGCCGGTAGCCTTCGGTCCGCCCCTGCAGTGGACAATAACGAGGACTTATGAGACAGTCTCATTTTTTCACATCAACCGTAATGATACGTACAGCTCAATGCCTATGGCGATGAACAAAGTACTGAAATAAACGAATCCCAATACCCAGAATTTTAACAGGGTGCGCAGCCAGTGTTGGCGATGAATGCGCATCATGCTGATATAAGCATATGTGGAAACCAGCACAAAGCAAGTGATGATAATCATGCTGGAATTGGCCATGTTTAAATTGAAGAGGAAGATACCGCATCCATAAATAAGGTAGGCAAAACTGTGCATGTGGAGCCCCTCGATCAGGTGTTCGACGTAATAGGTGCCTCGGCGGAAATAAAGCAACTTTAGTAACAAAGCAAAAAATGGGAGCAGCACAAACATCATGATCGGAAGGTTCTGTGCCGAACTGATGATGAAAAGGTTGGAGTTGGCGATAAAATTACGCTGAATTGCAGTGTCTACTTCATCGAAAAGAACATAATCGGTAGCGTTGAGGATCCCATAAAAGGTGCTGTCAGAGATTTGTGGATCCTGAGCGGCCATCTTAAGTTCCATCCAATTGGTCGTAGTGTCATTTTGGGACTGGTTTTGCTGGTAAAAGCGGTTTTTGATGCTGTCGATTTGGTGTTGCTTGATAAGACTGTCCAGTTCCTGACGATCTTGCTCCGAAAGGGATGTTTCCAGGTTACTATCGATAAGCTCGCTGGTGACAACATCTGAAAACTCGTTGACCATGATGCGATCAAATATGTCTGGAGGAATGATGATGCCGATGGCAAAAAAGTAGAAAAGCGACAAAATCAAATATAGTCGAATAGGGTGGAGGTATTTTCTGCGTTTCCCTTCATTGAAGGCGATGGTGAGTTTTCCGGGTTTTAATAGGAAGGCAGGGACAGTCCTGAAAAAGAGGGATTCAAAATTCAAGTAATTGGCAAAAAAGTCACTGATGAAAACCCAGAACGGTACTTTTTGATCTTTGTTTTCTTGGCCACAGTTTGGGCAGAAGTTGTCTTCCTCGCAGAGGCTATGGTTGCAGTTCAGACAGAAATCGTTTTTGCGCGCTTCCTTCATGGATGTCTTTTAATTTAACCGTTAATATAGCCGAATGTCATAGCCGAAAGAAATATGGGAGGATATTTAAAAAGGAAAATTGGTGTTATCAGGTGAGATAAATTAGTTTAGCGGAGAAAATAATGATAAATATTCAATGGAAAAGAAGTTAACTGTATATGGTATCAAGAATTGTGATACCATGAAGAAAACGTTTAAGTTTTTAGAAGAAAATGAGGTGGCCTATGAATTTGTAGATTATAAAAAGACGCCGCCGACCCCATCACTTTTGGAGGCGTTTCTTGAAGAGGTGCCGCTGGACAAGTTGGTGAACAAGCGGGGGACTACTTACCGGAAACTTACAGATGATGAAAAGGCAAAGATGGATGCGGAAAGCACCGCTGTTCCTATATTGGTGGCCAATAGCAGTATGATCAAGCGACCGGTGATGGTATATCCTGACGGAACGGTGCTGTTAGGTTTTCAGAAAGAGGCCATATTGGATAAAAAATAAGACCAGCAGAAAGGTATCCGTCATGGTGAACACTTTTCTCACCATGACGGATAGCAAATGGATGATGACCGCTATTTGATGGTCAAGGAATAATTCAGGTCGGAGCTTATCATTTTTTTATTGCTGTCCAGCATAATGAACCGGTCACTGTCCTTTTCTTGAAGAAAGTGCTTAATGGGGGTATCGTGCTCGTCCAATAGCGTAATGATCATGGCGCCTGGGTTGCCATCCATGCCATAGCTTACCTCGTATATCCCCGAGGACTCAAAGGCCCTGTTACCATCAGGAGTGCCCAAATAGACTTGGGTTAGCTTATATTCCCTCTCGTTTTTTTCGGCCCGATTTTCCAATCGAAGGGTCATTTCGATGCCACTGCAATCGGCACAGGGCACCGTGCCTTCATAGGTGAACCAAGTGGAGCCTTCTTTTTGAAGGATCTTGTCGGCTGGATCGGGTGTGTTTTCAGTCGTGAGGGCTTCGTTTGCGGTTTCTTCTGCCGGCTTGTCACAGGCCATTACAAATCCCAATATAAAGACGTATGGCAGTAGCTTTTTCATTCTTGCACTATTTTAGGTTTACCAAATAGGCCGGTAAGTTAGCTAAAATATCCTTAGTCATTTCCTCCAATCCATAAGAATGTTGCCATCCCCAGTCGTTTTGGGCTGCACTGTCATCAATGCTGTCTGGCCAGGTATCCGCAATTTGTTGCCTGAAATCAGGTTTATAGGTGATGTTGAAATTAGGATAATGCTGTTTGATGCACTCATAAATTTCCTTGGGAGAGAAACTGATGCCTCCAAGATTATAGCTGGAGCGTACTTTTATTTGCGCTGCGGGAGCATGCATCAGGTCTAAAGTAGCCTTGATAGCATCGTCCATATACATCATGGGGAGATAGGTGTCTTCCTCGAGGAAGCATTCAAAATCCTCGCCCTCGATGGCTTTGTGAAAAATATCCACGGCATAGTCGGTAGTGCCGCCGCCAGGCATGGATTTGTATCCGATCAGTCCAGGATACCGCAAGCTTCTGACGTCCACGCCAAATTTTTCAAAATAATAGGCACACCATCTTTCCCCGGCTTGTTTTGAAATACCATAAACGGTGTTGGGATCCATGATGCAGTCTTGCGGAGTGTGCTGCATGGGCGTGTTCGGTCCGAATACGGCAATGGACGAAGGCCAATAAATTTTGTTCAGCTTTTGCTCACGGGCAATTTCCAAGATGGATAGCAGGCTTTCCATGTTTAGGTTCCATGCAAAAATGGGGTTCTTTTCACTGGTGGCAGAAAGGATGGCTGCTAAGTGATAGATCTGGGTGACCTTTTCAGCCTTTACGATTTCCGTCATGCGTTTACGGTCCATGACATCCAATGCCATAAACCGGCAATAATCAAACTTGTAAGCAGAGGCCTCATTGATGTCTGTGGCAATGATGCGGTCTCCTCCGTACATGTTGGCCAGTGCCAGGGTCAATTCGGAACCCAGTTGCCCTGCGGCTCCAGTGATAAGAATTGTTTCCATAATCTCTATAAGCCTTGCCATAAAGGGACAAGGGCTTCTTTACGTTTAGGGTTTATATTGTTCGAACGATGGAATGGCCCTGTGGCGGTGACTTGAAGCCTCTTCTTGCGTGTTTTTAGCGATCAGGGGCTGGTCTCATTCATCATCCGAGTTTAGGCAAAATTAATAAATTCAATTTTACCGATTGTAAATATTTTAAACTACTTTTATATGAAAGTTTTTCTATTGCAATAATACAAAATTAAATCCAAATATATCATGTACGAAAGTTTAAAACCAAAATTAGAAAAGGAACTGAAAGAAATAAGCGATGCTGGGCTATATAAGTCAGAAAGAATCATAACCTCTCCACAAGGAGCGGAAATCAGCACCTCGGAGGGCAAACAAGTCTTGAATTTTTGTGCAAATAATTACTTGGGGCTTTCCAGTCATCCCAAGGTAATTGAAGCGGCCAAAAATGCCATCGATACCCACGGTTACGGGATGTCTTCGGTAAGGTTTATCTGTGGCACCCAGGATATCCATAAGGAGCTGGAAAGAAAGATCAGCGAATTTTTGGGGACTGAGGATACCATTCTATATGCGGCAGCTTTTGATGCCAATGGGGGTGTTTTTGAGCCTATTTTGGGGCCAGAAGATGCGATCATATCCGATGCGCTAAACCATGCCTCTATTATCGATGGTGTGCGGTTGTGCAAGGCCATGAGGTTTCGGTATAAGCACAATGACATGGAAGACCTGGAGACCCAGCTAAAAGAAGCCAATGCCAAAGGGGCCAAGCAAAAAATCATCGTTACAGACGGTGCGTTTTCCATGGATGGTACCATTGCCCAAATGGACAAGATAGTGGCCTTGGCAGAGCAATACGATGCGCTAGTGATGTCAGATGAGTGCCATTCCACCGGGTTTATCGGGAAGACTGGTCGTGGTGTACATGAGCTGAAAGGGGTCATGGGAAAAATGGATATTATTACCGGTACACTTGGAAAGGCACTTGGAGGTGCTTCTGGTGGATTTACTTCTGGCAGAAAAGAGATCATAGACATCCTTCGTCAGCGATCCCGTCCCTATCTTTTTTCCAATACACTTGCTCCAGCGATTACGGGTGCTTCTATTGCAGTGTTTGATCTTTTGTCCGAAACCACTGAGCTAAGGGATAAGCTGGAAGACAATACCACCTATTTTAGGGAGAAAATGACTGCTGCTGGATTTGATATCAAGCCGGGTGTACACCCAATTGTCCCTATCATGTTGTATGATGCAGTGCTTTCCCAGCAAATGGCCGAGAAGTTGCTCGAGCGTGGGGTATATGTGATCGGTTTTTATTATCCGGTAGTGCCGAAAGGCCAGGCCAGGATCCGAGTGCAAATATCCGCTGCCCATGATCGTAAGCATTTGGATGCGGCGATCGAAGCTTTTACGGAAGTAGGAAAGGAGCTAGGGGTCATTTGATCCAAAGCACATTTGTTTTTCTAATTCTGGTAATAGCCCTTTTACTTAGGGCGCATGAGGTCACCCTGAACGGAGTCGATGCGGCACTGCTCAGGGTGATCTTGGATAAAGCAATGTTTCTGGCGGGATGATTTTTGACTCTTATGAAAGAAAATTTCACACCGCTAAAACGATACTTTTCCTCCATCCGCTCGAATGGGTTTTAGCGGGAAGTTGTGGAGAATAGGGCGGTAAATGCGGCTAAAACCGAAAACGTTGTATGGGTTAATTCACCATGGCTTCACCCATGGCTATGAATGTGCCGCCCCTCTGGGGCTAACTTTCGAGTTTACATCATACACCATACCACGGATCAATCAATATTTCTGAGGGCAACTTTATTTAAAAGGATGCTATTTCATCTATGAACTGGATGAATCCAAGCGTTGCCGAGAAGTCCTCTTCATAGCCAAAGGCAGAGGCATCGTAATCTTTTAAGTCATGTAAGCTATTGATAAGAGATTTGAACACGGATTTGCAACGCCTTAAGCATTCTATCTGTGTTTATCAGCGTTCATCCGTGGCCAAATAGCAACCAAA
>JGI2924J29684_1078345_pt1 | contig 42357 bp, 29 predicted proteins | sample BenlonsequencITS_FD_29684 | JGI IMG/M metagenome (IMG submission 29684) | reverse complement strand
CCCTCAACTAATGGTTCGTGCCAACCCGCCCATAAGGGACTTAAACCCTCCTGATGTTTAGCATGCACGGCAAACAAAAAAAGCCATCCGCTTTGGCGGATGGCTTTAAGTCTTGTTAACAAGTGGCTGCTACATCATGGATTCTGGGTTAGCCCATCATGAATCAATAATTGCCCTTCTGGCAAATATTCTACCACCGCATTATCATTGGCAGGGACAGTATAGATAGGATTGTTTCCGGACAAGTGAGTACCTGGATACTCACGGTTCATGGTCCTGTCGTTTCTAAATACATCTATTTTCCTATGGCCTTCATAAGCCAGCTCCAGTTGACGCTCTTCCAGCACCACATCCAGCACCGATTTCTCGCCAAGGTTTGCAGTCGTATACAACCCGACATCTGGAATACCTGCCCTGGACCTGATCATGTTTACATCATCCAGCGCCGCGGCATCATTGCCCATTTTGGCATTGGCTTCAGCCCTATTCAGGTACATCTCGGCTAGCCTCGAAATCACGGGAGACCATAAGTGTACTTGATCCTCCTGGCCGGAACACTTCAAGACATAATACTTAGGAAAGCCATTTCGCACATCCAATTTATGATCAATCAAAACCCTTTTGGATCCTTGTGGCGTCTGAATGAAATAATGGTAACCACCATGTCCATCACTTTCCTTCTCCAGCATCTTCTGCTGACCATCCTCGGTATACACATAATCATCCCCTGAGGCAGTTACTTCTTTCCATTTGTATGCAAAGCTGTCGTCCACATACAAGGCCCAAGTAATCGACTCGTCCACTACTACCGGCTCGATAAAATTGTAGCGCTGATCTTCGGGATATTCCCTAACCATTTCAAGGTACCTTCTGGAAGCATACATCTCGCCCCAGCCAGTGCCTTGGATATTGGCATATAATGAGCCCACGGTATACCAGCCATTACTGGAATAATCGGCATCTGGGATAAACTTGATCGCAAAAATCGTTTCCGAATTAGATTCTGGTGCCAGCTTGGTATAATCCGCCAATTTCTCGGTAGCCACCAAATTAAACTTGCCTGAATTGATCACCATATCGGCATATTCAATGGCCTTGGCATTGTTTTCCATGTACAAGTATAGCCTTGACAGCAAAGCCCAAGCTGCTTCCTGTGTGGCATAAACATTGGACTTCTCTGCTGTGAAAAGGGAAGCGGCTCTCAACAAGTCAGATTCTACTTGATCGTACACCTCCCCGACAGTAGACCTTACCGGAATACTTTCGGGATCACCATCCAGTTTTAACGGCACTCCTTCATTTTCCCTACCTTGGACATAAGGCCTGCCAAAGATATTTATCAGCTGATAATGCATCAAAGCACGGATATAGTAGTTTTCTGCCAACAACTGGTCATCGGCATCAGACTTTCCTTCCTCTACGGCTTCGATCACCTTATTGGTCCCGACAATGATCTGGTAGGAACTCCTCCAAAATCCAGCTACTCGGGATCCATTGGGAATGCGCTGATAATTATACGTGAAAAACAAAGGGTCTGTCGTGGTACCACTCAGGGCCACATTATCCGAAGGATATTCAAAAAGACGATGCCAATTATCACTCCAGCCCTTCATCCTACTGTAGTTCCCCAAGGTAACCGACTGGGCACTAGTTTCGGAATTGGCCAAGTCATCTGAGGTAATGGAATCGTATGGACTTCTATCTATATTACAAGCGGAAAGGGTAAGCACAGCCAGCCCAATCCAATATTTTTTATTTAAGTATTTCATAATGTGGTAACGTTTTAGATCAGAAAGAAAGGTTTACACCGAAAGTAAGTCGCTTAGGAAGTGGGTAAGGAGAAGAAGTATCTCCATTAACGGCCGCTTCAGGATCCAAGCCAGAGTAGTCGGTGATCGTGATCAAGTTATCCGCTGAGAAATAAGCACTCAAGCTTCCAATCTTCCAAGCCTCCGTAATATGAGCAGGGATGGTATACCCCAAGGTCACATTACGCATTCTCAAATAACTGGCATCCTCCAGGTAACGGGAAGAGGTTTTGTGTGCATTATTGTTTCCTCCATAAACAGGCTGTGGATGGGTTGCATTTGTATTGTCCGGTGACCATCTGGACCAACCGTCCTGCAGCCTCATAAAATTATAGGTAGGGTATGCTCCGTCACTGTCAAAAAGCTCCCGGGCACTTTGGTACACCATCGCTCCATCAGAATAGGCGAATGTAGCGTTCAGATACACCCCTTTGAACTCCATGCTAGAGCTAAGTCCTCCGAAGAAATCCGGGGTGGATGTTCCCACTTTCTGAAGGGTCGCTGCAGAATATGATCCGGTAACGGAGGCCTCTCCAGTGGAAGGGTCCACTTGCTCCCATTGAGGAGTTCCGTCCTCAGGATTTACACCGGCCCATTTTCTCATGTACCATGTGTCGATGTTTTCACCTTCTTCGATGATGGTGTTGCCGGATATTTGGCTTTTGCCTCCATAAAGCTCGGTGATTTCATTGTCATTTTTACCAATATTAAAGTCCAATCGCCAGTTAAAGCCGGAAGCGGTATTCAGCACATCTGCCCCCAAGGTAAACTCAATCCCCCTGTTTCGAACACCACCGATATTGTCAAAATACCCGGTATATCCTGAAACATCAGGAAGTGGCACAAAGTGCAGCAGGCCACTGGTACTTTTGTTATAGACTTCCAACACACCGGTCAGTCGATTCCAAAGGCCAAATTCCACACCAAGGTTGGTGTCATAGGTCTTTTCCCATGTCAAATCATCATTGCCCAGCGTGGAGGCAACCGCCGCAGGATCACCATTATACTGTGCATTCAAAGAATACAGTTCATACTGCGGATAAAGTGAAGCCGGGGTATTCCCTACGCCACCGTAAGAAGCCTTTAAACGCAAATAATCAAATGCCTGACTGTTGAAGAATGCTTCCCTGTGGATGTTCCATGAACCACTGATCGCAAAGAAATTTCCGTATTTCTTATTGGCTCCAAATCGAGAGGCGCCATCCCGTCTGAAGGACACCTGCGCATTGTACTTTCCTTTGTAGCCATAATTCGCATTGAAAAGGTAAGATTGGAATGCGTAGTCGTTTTTGGTTCCACCGATGGTCGTCGGCTCAGAGGTGCTTCCGATAATAGAAGCCCCTGGCACAATGCCCTTTCCGGTGGCACTTAAACTGTTGTATACGTAATCATTATACTCGTAAGCAAGCAATGCGCTGATCGTATGGTCATTGATGGCCTTATTATAGGACAGCATCTGATTGGTAAAACGCGTGGTTCTTTTCCCTATTCCGTTGTAAAGGCGTCCATTATCTGCCAAGCCACTATTGGACCGTGGATCGGTATAGGAAAAGGTCTCCGCCTCATAATAAGTAATGTTGTTGGTGGAAATGAAAGACAAGTTTTCCGTGATGTCATACTGAAAATCTACATTGGCCATGACATTGACCGTATCACCAGTAGAATAATTCCATTGAAGGTCATAAAGATAATTGCTATTATCCCTTCCATACCATGTCACATCACCATCTTGTGGGTTTACGGGCTTCCCATCCTCTCCGTATGGATTATCCCACGGAAGGTTTCGGTACATGTCATAAATGCTATGCTGCCTGTTTTCTGTGTTGATATAAGTAGCGGCCAACTTTGGCTTAATGGTGAATCTCGGAGAAATATCATATTCAAAGTTCACCCTTCCTGTCATTCGCTCATAGTTATATCCTTTTACAGACCCTTCTTCCTTGTAATAGTTTCCTGTGGCAAAGATCCTGGTCTTATCGGCTGTCCCTGTATAGCTAAGGTTATAATCTTGGACGGTTCCCGCCTGGGTACCGATATCCAACCAATCCGTATCTGTATTCAGGAGCGCTTCATTATAGTAATCAGGAATCGCATTTTGATTGGGAAACTGCCCCCAAAGGTCATACATTTCCTGACTGTTGCTGATTTCAAAGCCGCCGGTATTGAACAGCGACACCCCTGTCTTGGCGCTGACGTTAATATTGCTTGTGTTGGCTCCTTGGGCGGTTTTGGTGGTAACGACCACGACACCATTTGCGCCCCTGGATCCGTACAATGCTGCCGATGCGGCATCCTTCAAAACAGAGATGCTTTGGATATCAGCAGGGTTGATATTTGGCGTACCATGCCAAATCACACCATCCACGACCCAAATAGGGTTTACGGAAGACCGAATGGAGTTTTTACCCCGGATCCTGATCTTTGGAAGGGCTCCCGGTGCTCCCGATGAAGCACTCACATCCACCCCAGCCAATTTTCCTTGAAGCATATTACCGACATTTGGGGAAGTAATATCCTGCAGCTTATCACCATCTACAATGGCCACGGAGCCCGTAAGATTTTCACGCTTCTGGGTGGTATAACCGGTAACCACCACTTCCTCTAGCCCTTGCGTATCCTCTTCTAACACGATTTCCAATTGACTTTTTCCACCAATCGCCACCTCTTGACTCTTAAAACCAATAAATGATACCTGAAGTACGGCATCTTCTGAAATGTCGTTCAGGGTGAAATGACCGTCCATATCAGTAATGGTACCTTTAGTGGTCCCTTTCACCAAGATGCTTACGCCCAAAAGGGCTTGTCCTGATGCATCCTTAACGGTTCCTTGAATATCAATTTCTGCTTGTTCAGCAACATTGCTGCCCTCATAGCTGTCGATTTTCAGCACCTCTCCCTTCAAGGGATTGGCACTTACCGGGAAAGCGGTCAGCGCCAGGGAAAAGCTCCCTAGGGCTACCCACCCTATGCTGGTAAGTAGTTTTTTCATCATAGTTTTTGATTTGTGTTGGTAAACAGTTTGAGGATCCCCAGACTCCAAGCCCTCTGGAGCATCCGTTCATTTATCTCAGTTATTACTTGGGTTTATGATCAGAACCTTGGAGTACTTTCCTTGCCGATGAACACTCCTTAAGCTTTCGAATGATTGTTTTAGCAAATCTTTTGGTCCATGATAAGCCAAACAAACATTACCTAAAACACTAAACATGCTTCAATTCCTTTCAATTATATTTCATTATCACCCTAAATGTAATCAAATAAATTTTCGAATCAATATTTTTCAAGACTAATAAGCAATGAAAATCAAAAAACAAAAGAAAATAACTTACGGAACCATTTTCAAAAAATTAAATTTACCTAACATTAAAGGCCGACAACGCAAAAAAACTCTTTTTAACATTTCACATCAACTCGACTTTCCCTACTGATCATTTGCAGCTTGGCTAAACCCAAAACCAAACGCTCTGAAAGGAAAGGCTGTACCACCTGCCCAAATACTTCAGCATCAATCGAAAACTCAAAAACAGCCACCACCCATATCCTGCCTCGAATGGACTCGGTCTTACCAGGACAGACGAAAAAAGCGCCTGCACATCTTAACTGTGCAGGCGCTGTCAAACCTCATTCTTTTACTCCCTAAGGTAAAGCATCCACATCAACCGCTGGTTCCTGATTGGTTGCGGACCGCTGATGCATACTGTTCAGCTCCTCGAAGTCGTTGAAAAAACCTCCGTTTTGTAAAAAGAACTGACCATTCTCCACTCCACCGGCATAATCCATCCGGTATCCTCGCCGCGCAATATCGTCCCCGGTAAATTTTGCCGTTGTGAGCGCTGTCCAATGGCCTTCGGTATCCATGGCCCACTGATCATGATAAAATGCCTTTCTACCCAAGTAACCGTTTTTATCATTAAAGTTCTCCAAAAAGGAGTGGGGCCGCTTATACCATGTATCGCTTTGTGGCCTCAAAAAACTTGCGATCAACTTCCACTCTCCGAGCTCTGGAGCATAGAAATAAGCTGTATAAATGGTATTGCCCTGGCCATCTGGCTCTACTGAATTCAGAAAACGATAGGTATTACCCGTGATCCATTGATATTTCCAATAACTCTGACCTCCAGAACCTTCATTTCCAAACTCTCCTGTATAGACTCCCTCTCCCTTTTTCAGCAGTTTGATTTGCTGATCTTCGGGGATTTCCTCGGGATTATCCGTGTGGAAAGGGCTCCATACGGAAAACAACACCCTACGCTCATCATCAGCATTGGCCTGAATGCCAAAATACCCTTCCCCAAAGCCATTTGCCATGTAATAGGACCCGTTCGGATCTTCCCCTTCAGGGACCGTGATTTCACTGTAAAACCACTTAAAGTTCTTATTTTCGGGCACCTCATAGCTTAAATGAACCGAAGGACCACGTCTCCCCCAATAATACCGATTACTTTCATTGTCTTTCACATAGACGATAGGCGCATTATCCTTCGTTTTCACCAAGAGGGACTTGATCGCTGAAAAAGCCTCCCCTTCCTTGGACACTCCCTGAATATCCACTTTCACATAACCTTCATCCAGGTCAAACTTTCCTACATGAACGGTATCGCTCCCTTGGGCTGTTACGGAAACCTCTTTTCGTTGTCCTCCGGCGGTCACCATAAAGTCGCAAGGAGCATTACGTGCTCCCAACACCAACTGCAGAAAAACCTGCTGTGGCTTTTGAGTTTTAAAATAAGTACTCAAAACAGCTTCCGATGAAATCCAGTGTTGAACACCTTGTCGGGTTACTTCCACCCCTGTTCCGGTGGTCACATACGCATTCCCTCCCAAGGGAATCTCTGTGGTCTCCTGGAATGCATTCGCTTCCTCTTGAACCCCAGAGGACTCACATGCCAATAGGACCACCATGGCTGCCATGGGCAATAATCTTTTAATACTCATCATATTGGGTTTTATTTGGTTGTTCTGCATTATAAATAAGGTTAAAACGGAGCAATAACATAGCTGAAAGCATAATCTTTAAAGCTCACCCTATAGGCTTCAAGGGCTATCGATCCCCAGCTATTGATCCCCGCTACTCCAGTCTGCTCAAGATCCACATGGAGATTGGTATATCCATTCGGTTCCAGTTCTCCGCTGTGGATATTTTGTTTTTCTTTGCCCGGGTAAAGCTGATCAATTCCATATGGAAGCGCACTTACATTCAACAAGTCCTCCAAGGCGTAGATCATCAGCCCTTCGTTTTGGGATTTACTGACAGAAGCCCATCGAACATCCGTCTTATTCCCGGACTCCTGTGGCCGGACATACGGGTGGTATTGCTCCATGACACTACCTTCATAAAGCCCCACCTGAGCACTGTATTTCCGGTCAGCGTAGCTTTCCCAAGGCCCTCTTCCGTACCACTTGAATTGATCCAACGCTCCGGGCAACTTTAAGTCAGTGCCTATTTTCAGTAAATAATCATGATCACCTTTAATGGCTTTAAAGGTGTTGTCCACCCTGATTTTACCACCATCATCAAAACGATACACTTGTTCAAAAGACGCGTCCCCGCCTAACACCTCATAAATGGCCTTCACCTGGTAAGTTCCGTCGGCAGCTGCTTGGTGCTCTAGTTTTTGTAGTGATGTCACCTTTCCATGCTGATAATCCAGCTTACTTCCGCGCCCCCCGCCAAAATCATTATCGACAAGCGGCCTAAAAAGCGACAAGGAAGGCCCATCCACGATCAACGTATTTTTCCCCACTTTATAATCATGGAATTGACCTGTGGCCACATTAAAGAAAACGCTGAACTTCTTATTGCTGATCCATAGCTTCCCTGCTTCCTCACGGACTTCCACGTCGGCCGCCTGCGGATCAAACTTCTTCAAGACAGGGTCTGTCAAGGCAAATTCCGCCTCTGCCAGCAAGGTCTTCGGTGCCATCCTCCCTTCTTCCTGAACGATCCTTCCCTCCACTTGCAGGCGGTATTCGGCACTTTCGTCCCGCACCAACCCAAAAGGCAAATCCACAACCGTATGCTGCCTTGGCGCCAATGCAAACGTCCCGATGCTCGCCCGCTTTATCACTTCCCCATTCTTTAGCAAAATGGCCTCGAAGGTGTAATTGGAAAGATCCCTGAAAAAATACTCGTTAAAGATCTCCAACCGATCATCCTCGGTCAGTTCAAAAGACACTTCTTGATGCACCCTTCGCACTTCATAGGCATGCGGATTCCATCTTCTGTCCGCCATGATGACCCCATTGATAAGGAAATTATCGTCACTTGGCGTGCCTTCAGGCCCCCAGTCTCCACCATAGCCAAAAACCCTCTTTCCATCTATTTCCTTATAAATCCCTTGGTCTACCCAATCCCAGATATAACCTCCTTGAAGCATTGGGTAAGCCTTGATCACCTCCCAATACTCCCTGAAATTCCCCATGCTATTCCCCATGGCGTGGGCATATTCGCTCATGATATAGGGTCTTTTGGGGTTGCTCTCGGCATATCGGATCATGGAATTTGGATGCGGATACTGTGGCACTATGATGTCCGTATTCCACTCGTATGTGGAACGTTCATACTGAACCGGACGCGAGGGATCGTACGCTTTGATCCATTCGTAGGCTTTATAAAAGTTATACCCGTTTCCGGCTTCATTCCCCATGCTCCAAGCCACTACGGACGGGTGATTCTTATCCCGGAAAACCATCCTCTTGATTCTCAACATATGGGCATGCAGCCATTCTGGGGCATTGCCCAGCGTCCTTTCTGGACTGTAGTACATCCCATGGGATTCGATATTCGCTTCATCGATTACATAAAATCCGTACTTATCGCATAACTCATACCAGTAGGGATCATTGGGATAGTGCGAAAGCCTGACGGCATTCATATTCAATTCCTTCATGATCCGAACATCCGTCTCCATCTGCTCCTTTGTGATCACATGATGGGTCTCTGGATGGGATTCGTGACGGTTTACCCCCTTAAAGAGCACCGCTTTGCCATTCACCAGAAACTGATTGCCGACCACCTCATAAGTTCTAAAACCAACATTTTGGCGAACCACCTCAAGGGGCTCTCCTGCCGCATTGGCCAAGACCAGTTCCAGCTGATATAGCGTCGGGGTCTCTGCAGACCAAGCCTTGACGCTCGGGATTTCAGTGGCAAAATTCAATACCGTCTTCCCTTGCTTTCTCTTCAAGCCAATGGTTGCTTGCGTTTGTTCAAACACCACATTCCCGTTCGGGTCCAGCAATTTGGCCATGACTGTATTTTCACCTTGCTGCTCATCGGTACGGTTCCACAAATCCACCGTCACATCCAGCTTACCATCCCGGTAGCTATTTGTCAAAGGGCTTTTCACAAATAGATCGTAGAAATGCACTTTTGGTCTGCTGTAAAGGTACACGTCTCGTTCAATGCCCGAAATTCGCCAAAAATCCTGCGCCTCCAAATACGAACCGTCATGCCATCTCCTCACCTCTATGGTGATTAGGTTTTCGCCAGGCTGCACATAATCCGTTAATTCAAACTCAGACTCCAGCTTGCTGTCTTCTCCCAAGCCCACATACACTCCATTCACATATAACCTGAAGGCCGATTTTACCGCTCCCAGATGGATAAAGACCTGCTGATCTTCCCAACCATCTGGCAAGGAAATCTTGCGACGGTAAACACCTGCTGGATTTTTTTCATTTTCTATAAAGGGGGGATTCGGGTTATCCACCGCAAATTCAAAGGGATGATTGACATAAATCGGTGTCCCATAGCCATTGAATTCCCAGTTGGCAGGAACCTGAAAGTCATCCCAAGCAGCATCATCAAATCCCGTTGCATAAAAATCCTTTGGCAGCTTCGTGTAATGGTCTGTCCAGAAAAACTTCCAAGTCCCATTCAAGTCAAAAAAGCGATCAGACGCAGCTTTTTCACCCTTTTCCGCTAAGGCTTCATTTTCGTAAGGAAAATAGGATGCCCGCATGGGAAGCCTGTTTTCCTCTTGCACATGTGGATTTTCAAATATCGGATCAGCTTTTCTATCTTGGCCAGACACCTTTATCACACAGATAAACGCACAAAATAGCGAGGTAATAATTGATTTCATGAAATTAATTTTAGTTTAAAAGCTCAGTACCTTACAAAAAAAAGAAATAAAACGAATAATATACAATTCAATATGAAATAATTTGAAAATAAAACTATCATAATAATCATTATTCGAAACAGAAAACCAGCAATCCTATTAATCCCCTATTCAACCAGATTCATTCATTTGGAATCTTCTTGAGCACTGAAGGCCCCCGGGAATCAGGTAGTTTTAGGGGCGGGGCGAGCATTACCTGAATGGTCACACTAAAACTATAGCGAGTGACTGATTTTTTATCCCGCAGATCTCATAATCATTTTCGACCATGAGGCAAACTGCGCTAATATATCGTTTAGGTGAAATTTGTTTATTTCTCTCAGACCAGGGAAAGAAATATAAATCCCCGAAACACATCTTATAATTAAGAAGTGATCGGGGACTAACTCACTGTTTACCAAACAGATTTTCTATTCCCAACCAGGATTCTGCTCTAGGTTAGGGTTAAGTGCAATCTCTTGCGATGGCACTGGATACAGGTATTGGTAGTCTTCCCAAGCGGGGGGTGTACCCGGAAAAAACTGAATATACCCTTCTTCTGCACCTCCTTGGATCGGAATACGATTATTCACTTCCGCTCCAACGATCCACCTACCCAATTTGGGTTCATCAGTATAATCCATTTTCTTCCACCTTCGCAGGTCATTGAAGCGAAAACCTTCCGCCATTAGCTCTACCCCTCTTTCTCTTCTGATTTCCCAAAGGACGGGATCGATTTCCGGATCCCGTGTGGGATCAAAATCCGACCCTACATTCAACACGGTCATCGCAGCGACTTCCCCACGCTCTCTAAGCTTGTTTATAGTCATATCCGCGACAGATTGATCAAATTCTCCCAGCTCCCATTTGGCTTCAGCAAAGTTCACCAAAACTTCCCCCATCCTGAATACTGGAGCATCATTGAAATCATTATTTTGGATATCATGAAGGCGATTGTAATATTTAAAGAGCTTATAGCCGGTCCTTGAAACATTATAGGGATCACCTTCATTAAAATCCCTAAAGTGAGGACTTACCCGTAGAATATATCCTGCGTGATTCCTACTCGGAAGCTGTTTTTGGCTGGGATCCATTCTCTCCTCCATAAAGTCGATATACTCCTTATCTTTTGGATCATCGGAATATTCCCAAGACAATCGGTCTCCGGAAACTGGTTTTACTCGGAAGGGAGGTGTAATGGTAAATAACATTCTCAAATCCCTATTTCTAAACTCCGCATATGGGTCTCGATCTGTTTCGAACAATTCACTGTTCCAACGTGTCTCACCATCTTTCATCAAATAGCTGTCTGCACCTCTCTTGGTGATATCCCAGTTCCCAGCAGAATTCCTATGCCGGGAGGTAAGCACATGGGTAAACACACCATTTTCATAGCTTTTGTACAGCAATATCCCCGGAACTCCTCCAAGATCTGCACTGTTAAATAGCTCATTGTAATTTGAATGAAGGGATGGATTATTTTCAATCAACGTTTCGCCAGCTGTTGCACTCGCCCTTAAGAAGGGCTCGCCACCTTCTAGACCATGATACTTCCTCCAAGTCCCTTCAAACAAACCAAATCTTGATATTAAAGCCCTTACTACATCACTACTAATGGTATTTGCAGGAATTCCATTCGTTCCTGGCTCCATAATGTTTGCCTCTGCAAACAAAAGGTCATCCAAGATATTCTGTGCCACCTCTGCCCTGGGGGTTCGCCCTGCTTGCAACAGTTCATCATCGTCGGTGAGCACTCGATCTATCCAAGGAACGTCACCGTAGGCAGCTATTTTTTCATAATAATCATATGCTCTAAAGAAATAACCAATCGCCCTCCAGTGATTTTTCTCTGCTTCAGTCATATTAGATGCATCAAGATTTTGCAACATGATATTTACCCTTCTTACAAAAGAGAAATCCCATATCCCTGATGTGGTCGGAATAGTCTGTCTTCCCCATATCCAAGCAGAACCTTGATTAGTATTATTATGCATCATCAAGTCACCATCCCAGTCACTGTTCGGAACGCTCAAATTATAACCTGGAAATATGGAGTAAAACCCAAAGGCATACGTCTGGGTAACTTGGAAATTGGCAAAGGCATTTTCCTCAGAAAAAGCCAACTCTGGAGTTTTGTCCAAGGTGCTTTCTACACAGCTGGTCCCTAAAACCATAAGGCAAACACCTAATATTATATTGTTCATTTTTTTCATCTTCTAGTTGGTTTTTAGAGTGTAACATTTAGGCCAATGGACACCTTCTTAATAAATGGATAGTTACCTCCTTGACTTACATTGGTCAAGTCAGCATTTAACCCATCAGGAAGATCATCAAAGTTGAACAGGTTCTCCCCTGACATGTATACTCGCAGACGATTGATTTTCAATTTATCCAGCAGTGACTCATTGAAGGAGTACCCAAGAGTAATGTTCTGTACCCTCAAATAGGCACCGCTGTAAAGGTACTTCGTCTGAGTCCTTAAACTCCCTCCGTAATTCCCTCCTCCATTGGGATAATTTCTAGGATAAAAAGCATCAGTATTTTCCGGTGTCCAGTAATCCAGTTGGTGCTTATAAATGGTCGTAAATTCAAAAGTGTAAGGAAAGACCACTGGGTTACTGATCCAGACATCCCGCTTACCAATTCCCCGTAAAAACAGTGAAAAGTCAAAGTTCTTATAGGAAGCTGAACCATTGAGTCCAAACTCAAAGCGTCGTGTAGAATTACCTATTATCGATCGATCACCCGGGTCTGAAAGGGTACCGTTTCCTGTAAAGATCTCTCCATCACCATTCAAATCTGCGTATTTTACATCACCGGGATTTTGATTCACTCCCCGGTAAGAAGGCACCCCCTCGATAAGCTGGCCATTCATAAGGTTATCATCCAATGATCCGTCCACAAAATCATCGACTGTATAATACCCAGCAGTGGTAAAGCCCCATATTTCATTCATTTTCTGCCCTACATAAAATTGATTGATAAGGCCTGCTTCATTTTGAAAAGAAGTGATTTCGGTGGAGTTATCATATAAATTAAACCCTAAGCTATAGTCAAAATCCCCAAGGTCTTCTCTCCACTTCACATCCAGCTCCCATCCTACTGTTTTCAGGTCAGCAACATTTTGCAATGGCGCAGAAGCCCCTAAAACACTTGGCAACTGAGAGCCTGGAGCGAGCATATCCAGTGTCTGTCTATTGTACCAGTCAAAAGCGGTATAAAGCTTGTTGTCAAATAATCCAAAATCAACGCCCAAGTTTAGGGTCCTAACCCGCTCCCAAGTATAACTAGCACTCACGAGGTCTGGAGAAGAAAGACTGACAGCCCTAACACCCGAACTCACATCAATCCATGGTGCATTGTAGGTAGACATGGTAGGCAAATATGGGTAATTCCCCCAAGCCCTTTCAATGGCCTGATTGCCGATCTCTCCCCAGGAAGCTCTTAATTTCAAGTTTGTTATCGCTTGAGCAATACCTGCCATAAACGGCTCACTGCTCACTTTCCATGCTGCTGCCACGGAAGGGAAAAAGCCAAATCTATCGCCTTTCGGAAAGCGAGAAGAACCATCATATCGTCCATTCAACTCCAACAGGTACCGATCCTTAAGCGAGTAATCAACTCTGCCAAAGAATCCAATTATCCCATAATCTGTGTAACCATCGTTTACGTTGATCACTCCAGTGGCAGTGGAAAGGCCTGGAGTATCTGGAGAAATGAGCATCTGGCGAGAAGCACTAAAGCTCTCCGCTACCGAAACCTGCTGGTTCATTCCAGCCATAAAATGAAGGTCGTGTGAACCTATTTCCTTATCATATTTTCCATAAAGGTTTACCGCATGGTAATTCCGCTTCCAAGTATTCGTAAAGTACGAAGACTGGCTTGGCTGGTAAGGAGCAATGGCCAACGTAGCAGGATTGATCAAAGTAGGGGTATAGGATGGATCCTGCACCTCTTCACGCTTCTTTTCGAAGGTATATTCACCGTTGATTTCCAATCCTTCTATCGGTTTAAAAGAAGCCCTACCAAAAAATCTGATCAGTTCATCATAGTTCTCCCTCATCGGAGAGTATTTTATTAAGTTCGCTGGGGTTTCAAAAGGCAATCTTTCGCCATCTATCTCTCCCATACCGATAGGAGTAGCAGAATGATAATTTATCGCACTGTAATACATACTACTCCAACTGCCGCTTACGGGACCAGTACGCAGTCCATTTTTATAAAATGAATTAAACGTAGTGGTCAGCTTAGGAGATATCTCTGTAGTAAGGTTTAAGTTGACATTATAGCGCGTATAACTGTCTTTATCTGTCACCATGATACCATCCTCGTCATTATAGCCTAATGATACCCGGTAGCTGGTCTTATCTCCACCGCCTGTCACGGACAGGTTATGGATCTGTTCAAAGCCACTTGCTCCCAAAAACTCCCCATAGAGGTCATTTTCCCGGACATAATACCTTAGGCCACTATCATCTGTTATGTAACCATCGGGGTATGCGCTGGGATTGGCATTATACTCATTAATGTAACCTATCCAAGAGTCCACATCTTGCCCTGTCCAATAGGTCTGCTGCCCCCAACTTTTCAGTGCTGACGTAAATTCCAAAGGAGAGGCTTTCTCAGGCAAGGTACTGGGGCGGGTGAAACCAAAATTATTAGAGTACTCCAATTTCATTGGTTGATTTTTCCCTCCTGATTTAGTGGTAATGAGGATTACGCCAAAAGCTGCTTCAGCACCATAGATGGAAGCCGCAGAAGCATCCTTCAAAACATTTACGCTTTCTATGTCGCGAGGATTGACATCGTCTAGGCTCATCGGTACGTTATCTACCAACACCAGCGGAGATCCTCCATTAATAGATTCAAAACCTCTGATCTGTAATGAGGTACCTGAGCCCGGCTGACCGCTACCATAGGTAATCTGAAGTCCAGGTACAGAACCCTGAAGTGCCTTCGCCGCATCAGTCACCGGACGATCTCCTAACACCTTATCCATTTTCACCGTAGTCACAGCTCCTGTTATATCCTCTCGCTCTTTGGAGCCAAATCCCACCACAACCACTTCGTTTAGTGCTGACACCTCCTCTTCCATGGATACATTTAACACTAATCGTGTGCCCACAGAGACTTCTTGTGAGACATAACCTATCGAAGAAAACACCAATACGGCTCCTTCATCAGGAACGGACAGTGTAAATTTACCATCTATATCAGTCACTGTACCTCTGGTAGTTCCCTTCAACACCACATTGATCCCAGGAATCCCTGCTGGTTCATTTTCAGAAGTAACTCTTCCTGTAACGGTTTTATCAATCACCTCTTCCCGTCCATCTTTTCTTTTGGAGTACGCTGCACGATTTACACTAATGGTCTCATTGACTTGTTTAAACTTAAGCTGTGATTTTTCTGCAATATCACGCAAAATTTCGGCTACTGTACCTTCTGATACGGCCAACTTAACCTGCTCCTCCGTATCCACACTTTTATCTGTAAAAAAGAAATGGAAAGCGGATTTAGCTTCTATTTCAGAAAGCACCTTGCTCAGGGAGCCTTCACTCATTTCAAGCTTGACCATTACTTTCTCTATATCTTTTGCCTGCGCATTAACGGAAGTAGCAGCCAAAGTACACATGAAAAGCACCATGATCAAGCAGCTATATAAAGCATACTTTGTTGCCATGATTATAATTCGTAAGTAATTCTTCATATTTTAACAGTTAGATTAAACATTGGATGATTGACATGAAAAACAGCGACTTCCAATCTTAAATGTTTTCCATGCATAATTTGATGTTTGGGGAGGCATTCGCAGTGCCTCCTGTTTTTTTTCTAGTCAGTTTGTCTACATAGGCTTTTTATTTAAATATCACGGTCACTTTATCCTTATTGATCTTATAATCAAACAATTCCGAATAACTGAGTACTTCAAGGACGTTATCAAGCGATTCTCCATCCCTAAACTTCCCCGAGCCCTTTGCATTGGTCATTTGACCCTTGACTTGAATATCCACACCATACCACCGCTCCAATTGCCTGAATATGCTTTTAAAATCTGTCTTTCGAAATTCTAAAACTCCTTCCATCCACTGAGTCACAAAAGCTACATCAGACTTATATTTCAAGAGTTCCTTGCCTCCTTTACGGAGGCTAGCAGCCTCTCCCGGGAATAAACGGATCGATTGAGACGCTTCCGAGGTACTTACTTCCACCTTTCCAGAGACCAAAGTCACCTCCACTGCCTCTTCATCAAATGCTTTGACATTAAAGGCTGTACCCAAAGCTACAGTGGTGAACTGACGGCTTTTTACCGAAAAAGGGTGAAGGCTGTCTTCCTTTACTTTAAAATAACCCTCACCCTTTAAAGTGATCGTCCTATCCGATTTAAAGTCCTTAGGATAGCGTACTTCACTTTCCGAATTCAAATAAACTACCGACCCATCCGGCAAGGAAAGCTTTGTTTTTATTCCCGCCGCGTTGCTACGACTAACGATTTGAGGAGCGGCATTTACATCAAAAGACTTTTCCTCCTCTGTATTAACCATCAACAGATAACCAAGTCCAAGAATAAGCACCAAGCCTATGGCTACCCTTAACATTCTAGAACCCAAAACTCCCACACCATGATTAACAGATCCACTAAGAGGAATTTTGCGCTTTGAGGATGTCCTTACAACTTTAAAAACCTCTCCTTTTCTAGCTTTTTTGGTTTGCTCTAAAAGCCTTTCCGTATCCCATTCTGGATAAACGTCTTCCTTTGTCTTCTTTAACCATTGCTCATCGATAGCCGCAGAGAGTTCTTCTTTTCCTTCTTCAGAGGAAAGCCATCTAACAAAATCTTTCGCCTCCTCCACAGATAAGCTGCCTTCAAAAAATTCGTCTATATTTCTGTTTTTATTCATTTATATATTGTTTCAATATTATATATACATAGAGACTCCAAAAGACCCACGGCCTGCGAAGTTTTTTTATTGACGATATGAAAATTCAGTATGGTTACTAGCCCGGTTATGGGCAAAGAGAGATTAAAAAGAATCTTTTCACATGTAAGACTTATAAAAAAATATCCCCTAGCACAACGGCCACCCCTCCTACCAAGGATATGATATTTTGCTCGAGCAGGGACAAGCGCATGGCTTTATTAGCTCTAAAAACCTGATTTTTAACCGTTTTCTTTGAAACCTGTAACTTCTCCGCTATCTCATCCAAAGACATATCTTCTAAATTCCTCATTAAAAATACCCGCTTTTGACCTGGCGGGAGTGTATCCATAACCTTGGAAGAAACATTCATCATTTCTGAAAAAATTACTTGATCTTCAGTCTGGTTATCCCAATCCTCCATCCTTTGCAAGGAATATTTTTTATAGGCAGTAAGATTGGCCTTGCGCTGTAATTGCCGAATGACAATGGAACGAACAATCGCAATCAGATAAGCATTGAATGAAAGCGTACTATCAAGCTGCTGTCGGTTTTTCCAAATTTTTATAAAAACTTCTTGGACGATTCCTTCCGCATCTTCATGTCCCAAACTCATTTTGCGGGAAATATGATAAATTTTTTTGGAATACTTACGAAACAAAACATTGAAAGCTTCCTCAGAACCACCTCTTAGAGCATTTACAGCAACTTTATCGCTATTTTTACCTAGATCTAGCATTTCAGGAAGCACTTAAAATCTTTGAATTCTTTCTTTTATAAAGTATTTTAATTAATCAAGAAATTAAATGTAACAAAATAAAAATCGAAACAAAATATATATCAGTAAAAAAACAACAATACATAAAATAATAGAAGGCATTATATACTTTAAAAAATCAGAATACACCAAAGTCCCTCCCTTCCATCTGCCTTAATCAGGTGTTTCAGTTTAGCAATCCATATCACAATAAGTTTTATTATATTTGGCTCTATTCGAAAAAAAATCCCAAACATAAAGCACCTTATCTAAAATAAAACTGAAACAACTGGAACTTCCATTCTTTATATAGATTCAAAAATCATATTTCATGCGCACATCGATTGATCGTATCGTTCAATAGCCATCATTATTATGAAATACAACAACTTACTTTCATTTGCCCTTTGCTTATTTATTTTGACCTCTTGTCAGAAAGAACCCCGAGATCAAAATACTGAAAATAATGCTACGCAAATCCGCACTGCCAAAAACAAACCCAACATCCTTGTCATCTTCGCTGACGACCAAGGAACTTTCGACACGAATGCCTATGGCTCAAAAGACCTTGAAACCCCAAACCTGGACCGGATTGCCCACGAAGGGACACGCTTCACCCAATTTTATGCAGCAGCTCCGGTTTGTTCCCCTTCCAGGGCAAGCTTGATGACAGGAAAATTCAACCACCATGCCCGATTGTTTGGAAATGTAGCCCCGCCACATGCTGATCCTGAATTCAAATCGGGATTGCCTACTGATGAAATCACCATGGCCGAGATCTTTAAAGCTGATGGTTATAAAACCGGATTGATCGGCAAATGGCACTTGGGACACAGTCCCGAAAAGCTCCCTAACGGGCAAGGTTTTGACTACTTCTTTGGCCACCAAAGAGGATGTATCGACAATTTCTCCCACTTCTTCTTTTGGGCAGGCCCAAACATGCATGACCTTTATAGAAATGAAGAAGAGGTTTATTACCCCGGTCAATTCTTTGGAGACTTGATGGTGGACGAAGTGAAAAAATTCACGGCTCCTGAGACGGAAGATCCTTTCTTTGTCTACTGGGCCATTAACATGCCCCACTACCCTTACCAAGGCCGTCCAAAATGGCTGGAGCACTACAAAGACCTTCCATCCCCCCGCCGGGAATACGCCGCCTTTGTCAGCACCTATGACGAAATGATCGGAGAGGTTTTGGATCACTTGAAAGCTACTGGACAGCTTGACAACACCATCATCGTGTACCAATCGGACCACGGCCACAGCACGGAAGAGCGGGCCTTCTTTGGTGGCGGCAATAATGGCGTCTACCATGGCGCCAAGTTCTGCATGCTGGAAGGAGGCATCAGGGTGCCGGCCATGATTCGGTATCCAAAAGCAGTTCCTGCCAACCAAGTCCGCAATCAAATGGCCAACAGCATCGATTGGCTACCCACCTTGGCCGAGATCACCGAAACCGCTATCCCAAACAAGGAAGATATCGATGGAAAGAGCCTGATCCCAATCATTAAGGACAAAAATGCCCCCAGCCAACATGAAGTGCTCCATTGGGCCACGGGTGATCCGGAAAGCACCACCAACTCATGGGCAGTCAGAAAAGGGAACTGGAAGCTTTTGGGCAATCCTTGGGATTCTGAAAAAGAACTGGAATTTGACGAAGACGACCAGCTTTACTTGGTCGATATGGCCGTGGACTCAACCGAAACCACCAATGTCGCCAAAGAGCATCCCGAAGTCCTACAAGAACTCCTCAAGCTCCATACAGACTGGAACGAGGAAATGATCGAATTAAAACACCGGGGAGAATAAACGGCCCTATATTTATATTTGAAGCCTTTCGTATCCTCCGGAAGGCTTCCGTTATTTTCACAAGACGTTCAAAAAATCGATGAAAAAAATCTTTTACCTCTTGCTGCTTACCTTTGGCAGCCTCCATGTCTTTGCCTACTCACAGGACACGGTTCATGTCATCAGCCATGACGAAACCACTGTGGTAACCAACCCGAAAAAAGGAGAAAACAGCTATACCAACTGGGCTGTCTTTCCGGATAAGGACGAAGCCATTCGTCAGATCATCCTGAACATTACGTTTGCCTGCCCTGACGGCATGCGCTGTGCCGACTGGGACTATGTGGATCACATTACCCTCAAACGGGCCGGTGGCAAAAACGGTGAATCCTTGGATTATGAAATTGCACGAATGCTTACCCCTTATGGCGGCGCCTTCGGCAAAGATTGGGCATTCGAATGGGAAGTGGATGTCACTGACTTTAGCCTTTTACTGAGAGACAGTGTAGAAATCGAATACAAGCACACCGGCTACGAACCCAATGAGGACAGAGGCTGGAAAGTGACGGTAGATTTTGAAGTGATCAAGGGGCCACCGGTCATGGAGCCCGTCAGCATTACGAAAGTATACCAAGGCGCTTATCGCTATGGAGACCCTGAAAATCCAATCGGGGAAGCACTAAAAGCCACCACCATCTCTACGGATAAAGGAGCCGTCATGGGCCGCTTCCGGGTCATCCAAACAGGTCACGGGATGGACAGCCCGGATGGCTGTGGGGAGTTTTGTAACAAATACAGGGACTTTTACCTGGATGGAAAACTCGTGTCCAGCCGACAAATGTGGAAGCAATGCGGCAACAATCCCCTTTATCCCCAAGCCGGCACTTGGATTTTTGACCGTGCCAATTGGTGCCCGGGTGATTTGATCCAACCGGACATTTATGACTTTCCACTGGCTGCCCCGACGCACACAGTCCAGCTGCAAATGGAGGATTACGTTTCTCCCAAGCCCAGTGCCAATGAGCTGATCGCCGCCTATGTCATTCAATACAAACCGTATCAGGAAAAACGAGACGTAAGCCTTCAGGACATCATTATCCCTTCAAAAAAAGCTGTTTACAGCAGGGTAAACCCAGCAGCTTTTGGTCCTACCATCGTGATCAAAAACAATGGAAGTGCCCCTTTGGAAAGCCTCGATATCGAACATGGCTCCAAGGGAAATAAACCACAAACATTCACTTGGTCAGGAAAATTGCTTCCCGGTGAAACGGATACGGTCACCATGGATGGCACAATCCCCCAAGCAGGGCCTTTAACGTATCAGATCAACCTCACGAAGCCCAACGGAAAAAAAGATGGCTATCAAGCGGACAACCTGCTCAGTTCCTCCTACGAGGCAGTACCTGTCCACAACCAGCAACTAGTGCTGTACACCAAAACCAATCATGCCGCGGAAGAAAACGGGTACACGATCACCAATGCGGCAGGAGAAGTAGTGTTCGAAAGGGTGGCAGGGGCATTCGCAGCAGACTCCATTTACAAAGATAGTCTCCACCTGCCCAATGGCGCTTATCGCCTCCACTTTACCGATCGCGGGAACGATGGACTGGAGTTTTGGTTTAAGACAAAGGCAGGAAGAGGAAAAGTCATTTTATTAAACGATAAAGCCCAAATCGTCAAAAGCTTTGAAGCTGATTTTGGCAGTGAAATCTCTTATGATTTTCGAGTAGGGGAATCCCCCTCTCCGATTGATGACAGTGAAATTTCGCTGGGTGTTTTCCCTACCCGGGCCGAAAACTTCACCACTTTTGACTATTTATCCAACTCCCCCGAAAAGGTAACCATCAAACTGGTAAAGGACCCCAGCGGTGAGGTGGTGGAAGAACACACTTACCGGGATCTTAAGGAAGGAACATTTACCTTAGACCTCACCCGATACCCCAAGAGTCGTTACTTTTTCCAAGTGTTTGTCCAAGGCGAGATGATTTACAACAAACGATTGAGGGTGAAGGAATAAAAATAAAGCCCCTAAAACTTTCAATAGCTTTAGGGGCTTCTTTCTTTTCAGGGAAAAGATGAATTACTGCATGGTCACATATTGCATGAACTCCTTTCGAGTGCTGTCATCCTTGTCAAATTTCCCACTGTAAAAAGACGTTACGGTCTTACTATTGACATCTTTTACACCTCTGGAAGACACACACATGTGGTGGGCATCAATGACCACTGCCACATCATCCGTTCCCAGGATTTCCTTCAGTTCATTGCCTATCTGCATGGTAAGCCTCTCCTGAACTTGGGGCCGTTTAGCGAAATACTGAACGATTCGATTGATCTTGGAAAGACCAATGACATTGCCATTGGAAATATAAGCTACATGGGCCTTACCATAAATGGGCACAAAATGATGCTCACAATGGGAGAAGAATGTAATATCCTTCTCGACAAGCATCTCACTGTATTTATATTTATTTTCAAAAAGTTTTATCTCTGGCTTGTTCTTTGGATCCAAGCCGCTAAAAACTTCTTGTACAAACATTTTCGCCACACGACGCGGAGTGCCTTTAAGGCTATCATCTGTCAGGTCCAGCCCCAGTACATGCATGATGTCCTTAAAATGTTTCTCGATCAACTCCATCTTGAGCTCATCGTCCATTTCAAAAGCATCTTCTCGCAAAGGAGTTTCATGGGAAGTGCCGATATGCTCGTCCCCGATTTCATCTATTGACCTGTCTATATCAATGCCCGTCGTATTCAACATAATTCCTTTCTGTTTCATATAATCGAACCGTTAGATCGTATTTTTCTTCAATTTCTTTCCTTAAAATATTCCAAATAACCACAGCAATGTTTTCTGCAGTTGGGTTGAGTTGTTTGAATTCATCTGTATCCAAATTTAAATTTTTGTGGTCAAACTTATTTATTACCTTTTCCCTGATCATATCACTCAGGACTTTCATATCGTAAACATATCCGGTAGCAGGATCTATTGGCCCTACCAATTTCACATGAAGGTCATAATTATGACCATGATAGCTCGGGTTATTGCATTTACCAAATACTTGGCTGTTCTTTTCATCCGACCATTCCGGATTAAATAATCGATGTGCCGCATTAAAATGCTCCTTGCGATAAACCGCTACTCTCATGCTATTCCTTTCATTTACGATGACTTCTTATGGGTGGATGACTTGCGCACACACACGCCATTAAGAACAATTATTTCCATCAATTTGTTTTTCGAAAGCATTCCAAAAAACAAGACAGCCCCACAACTACCTCCTAACCAAAAGGTTGAAAGCAATCGGGTCGGCAAAATTAACCAAATATTATTTCAAATACATCCCGATTTATGATTAAGATCATGAATCTATCAACTTTTAGGTACTTTAACGGGTTTATTTCCAGCTTTCTCAACAAAATAAAACAACCTTTGAGTTCATAATTACAATGAATACTTTATTTTTGCGTTATTAAAGGAAACAGTAATCTACTAGTGATCAAATAATTAACACGCTTATCACCAGATTTATATTAATACCAATCATATGCTAAGAAAAACAGGACTTATGCTGGCATTGCTGCTAAGCACAGCCCTCTTTGCGTACACACCCCAACGCAATCTCCGCCTAAAGGCAATGCCCACTGCATCCAGCAATACCGCAGCAATGCTCATTCAAAAAATCACCGATCACCTCAATAGCCAAAATAGCGAGTACTCCCTATCGGCCAAAGCCTTGGAAATGGGCATTGATGGTTTTTTGAAGTTGGCCGCTACTGGCGAAGTCTCTGCTGACAAACCGCTCACCATTATTGACTTCAGCCTCCCATCTTCCAAAAAAAGGCTATGGACCATTGACCCTACATCTGGTAAAATCCTCCATCACACTTGGGTCGCACACGGGAGAAACAGCGGTGGATTGATGGCCGAGAAATTTTCAAACACTTCCTCAAGCTATATGAGCAGCCTTGGCTTCTACCGCACCGCAGAAACCTATTCCGGCAAACACGGCTATTCGCTGCGATTGGACGGCATCGAAAAAGGCGTCAATGACCGTGCCCGGGAAAGGGCCATCGTCATTCATGGTGCCGAATATGCTAATCCTGAATTTATCAAGAAATATGGTCGCTTGGGAAGAAGCCTTGGCTGTCCAGCCTTGCCCATGAGCCAATACGAAGCGATCATTGACAGCATCAAGGAAGATGGTTGCCTCTTTATTTATGCGCCAAACACGGATTACCTTCAGGCCAGCATATTGCATAACAATGACAGGACCACTTAAGTATCTCGTGCTAAACGTTAAAAGTAAGCCTTACTGACCTTTTCTTCCATCTTTTGGGCCAACTGCAGGTCACTGCCATATACATCTTCTCTTAGCTGTAGTCCTTCTGCAGATTTCCAAGCGGTAAGGTACAGGATCCAGACGGATGGCTTAACCGCTAAGTTCACCTGCTTTTCCTCCTCCAGCTTCATGGCATTGGCAATCGAGTCCTTACCCCATTCCTGATCATCCTTAAGCAACACCGCAGCAAACCCATCCGGATCAGCGATTCGGATACAACCGTGGCTAAAAGCACGCTCATCCCTATCAAACAGTGCTTTTGCAGGAGAATCATGAATGTAGATGTTATAGGTATTGGGAAACATGAACTTCACCCTGCCCAGTGCATTTTCATCTCCTGGCCGCTGCCGGATCAAGTAAGGGAACCCTTCTTCTTTTTTAAGTTTTTTCCAAGAAATATTGCTTGGATCAATGCGTTGGCCTTCCTTGTCCACCACCTCCATGTGATGTGCCGAAAGGTAGTTTTTATCCTTGAGGATTGCCGGTATGGTTTCGGCCCATAATATCCCCTCGGGAAGGTTCCAATAGGGACTGAAAACCAGATAATTCATCTTCGCGGCAAACACTGGCGTTTGATAATACTCCTTTCCCACCACTGCTCTGGTCGAAAACACAGTATCCTGATCCACCACATAATCCATGTAATAGTTGGGAATGTTTACCAGCACTTTTGGTCCTTCTTGGCTCAAAAAATCGGGAAGCCACCTCAACCGCTCCAAATTCACCTTCAACTTCACCATCAAATCTTCTTTACTATAATTGATGGCTCGCCAAAAATCCTCCCCCAACACACCGTCTTCCTTGAGCCCGTGTCGTTTTTGAAATCGCTTTACGGCATTCGCCAAATCCTCATCATATACCTGCGGCTGCTCGGCCTGGCTTAGCCCCTGCTCTCCCATAGCTTCTAGCACCCTACGAACCTGCAGGATCACTTCAGCACGGTCGCTGACCTCTAACGCACCATCGTAATGAATCGGAGTGTCACCAAAATCGGACTTCTCATTTAGAAGGCTTTCAAGCGCTGAGCGAAGTCCATCGTATAAAGTGTTTTGAGGCCGCAAATCCTCCAGCAACTCCCTTATCGAAGAAGCCTTTCCTTTTCCCACAGAGGCCAGAGCCTCCTCCTCATTCACATCGGAAGATTTAGGCTCCATTTTCCATTTTGAAGACCGGTCACTCGGATCCACCCGGCCATAATGTAGGTCATGTGCCAAACGGACAAATGCTTCTGACATGATCAATTCCAATTCCACCAAAGCACTTGCACCTCCGTCTTGCTCCAGCTTATCCAACTGTTGTTGGAGTGGGGCATAGTGATAATTATCCTTGTCCAAACCATCAGCGGCAATATCCCGCTGCAGGATTTCCATAAATTCTTCTCCATCGGCGCTTAACCCGCTCCCATTAATCCAGATGGGTTGGTATTCGAACGCTTCGTACACCTCTTCCAGCGCTTTTCCTTGAAGTTCTTCTTTGAGGGTTTGTAGGGTATTCTCATCTACCTCTGGGCTACAGGCGGCAAAAAACAAAAAGCCCAATACGATCCACTTCTGGCATCTATTCATAAAATTCTAATTGGTTTAGTAGCATTTATGAAATATCAATGACTGTGCCAGCATGTATTTCTGACCAAAACCACACGAATATTACCAGCCTCAATCAAGCATCAGAGCCCTGATTAACGCTTCATCACGTTCATAGATATCTTTTCTCAGGTATGCCTTACCGGCTGGATCTGCCCAAAAAGTCAAATATATCAATACTACAGGCACTTTCTTTTTAAGCATTACGGTCTTTTCTTGCCCGCTATTCATTCCCTCTCGGATACGTTCCATATCCCATTTGGGATCATCCTCCAATAGCACTGCTGCAAATTCAGCAGGTTTTTGGATCCGAATACATCCGTGGCTAAAAGCCCTTACGTCCCTACTGAACAGCGATTTGGTAGGGGTGTCATGGATATACACATTGTGTTTGTTTGGAAAAATAAATTTGGCCTGCCCCAAGGAATTAAAGGCGCCTGAACTTTGCCTGATCATATAAGGGAAATTCCCCCCGGAAGCCTTTGACCAATCGATGGAGGAAGGACTCACTTCTTTTCCTGCATAAGTGAGAATTTTCAGGTGATTCCTACTGAGGTAACTCACATCCTTCTTGATTTTGGGAATCATCTCCCTTCGGATAATCGAACTGGGTACTGTCCAAGTCGGGCTTAAGACGATGTACGCCATCTCTCCATTAAAAACAGGCGTGGTATGGTACTCCCTACCGACAATAACCCTGGAGGTAAACACGGTATCAAGCCCATTATCCTGTAAATAGTCCAACTGAAAATTAGCAATATTGACCATGACAAACCGTCCTTCAAGGACCGTGTCCGGTAGCCAGCGCAACCGCTCCATATTGACGGCCACCTTTTGGATCAGCGATGCAGGGTCCTCGTTGAGGGCGGTGTAAGTATCTTTCCCGATGACTCCATCAGCATCCAGTCCATTTCGTTTTTGAAAACGCTTCACGCCTTCAAAAAGCGCGGAATCATAATGGTTTCCTTCACTTCCCTCCTCACGATCCAAGTCTCCCCAATACTGAAGGCGCTCCCTTACCTCCGGAATCAATTTATTTTCCTCATTTACCTTGATCGTTTTCCCCCGCATTTTGTCCCACGGTTCTTCCATGGTTTCTGCCATACTGAAATACTGCTTCATGTTCTTTCGCATGCTCCTGTACACCTGGTACCGCGGCCACAGCGAAACCAACCTTTCCTTGAGCTTTCCACTGGAGATTGCCTCCTCCAATAGGGTGCTAAAGCTTCTTTTCATGCGTTTCGGCACAATTTCCCAAGAATTTTGAAGACCTTCTTGGGATACTTTGCCCAAATACAAATCATGCGCCAAGCTAAGAAAGGCATCTGAAAGCACGAGATCAATATAGGCGCGGTGGACGGGGTTTTGGATATCCTTCCCCGCATCAAATGACGTGATGATTTCCTTTACTATGTACAAATGGTAGGAAGAAGGGGTCAATCCATCGTACTTGGAATCTTCTATTTGCTCCAACAAATCCTTAACGGCTCTATGGCCGTGTCGACCATCTGGCCAAACGGGTGCAAAGGCACGATTGGTATAAAATTCAATCAATTCATGGTATTGCTGCAATTTTTCTTCCCCCACACTCACACTACTTTCGGGCGTAGAAGACTCCAAAATGTTTCGAATTTCCAAGGACACTGGATCAATTGAACCTATCGATTGGGAAAAAACGCTTCCTCCAAACCACAAAAACCAACCAAGAAATACACATATCTTCATAAAAAGTAATTTAAGAGCAAAATGGATGAATCAACCTCGCGGAATCTTTTTTGAGTATAAAATTAATATCTTATTTAAGAGGCTGTTCCCGCAAAACAGCCTCTTGAAAGTTATCCTATTGCAAAGCCAGCATGCTTCCTGCCCAATTCCCAAGATTCCTTCAGCATTTCCAGGAAACCAGCCATTCGGTCCAAAGGAACCATATTCGGCCCATCACTTAGGGCTTTGGCAGGCTCAGGGTGGGTCTCGATGAAGAAGCCATCTACACCAGTGGCCGCTGCTGCCCGTGCCAAAAACGGTGCAAACTGCCGCTGGCCACCACTGCTGCCTCCTTGTCCTCCAGGCTGCTGCACCGAATGGGTAATGTCAAAAACCACCGGAGCAAACTGTCGCATCGTCGGCAAGGACCGCATATCCACCACTAGGTTATGATACCCCAAAGAAAAGCCCCGCTCGGTCAGGCAAACATTCTGATTGCCCGTGGACCTTACTTTATTTACCGCGTATTGCATATCCTCGGGCGCCATAAACTGGCCTCTTTTGATTTTTATTGCCTTTCCTGTATTACCAGCGGCCAATAACAGGTCCGTCTGCCTGCATAAAAAAGCGGGGATCTGCAGCACATCCGCCACTTCTGCGACCTCCGCAGCCTGATAGCTCTCATGGATATCGGTGACCAAGGGCACGCCGAGCTCTTTCCCTACGCGCTGAAGGACTTCCAGTGACTTGTCCATCCCAATTCCCCTAAAGGAGCCGGAAGAAGTCCTGTTCGCCTTATCAAAGGACGCTTTAAAGACGTATGAAAATCCATTTTTCGCGGCTTGTTCCTTTACCGTGCTTCCGATCTCCATACATATATCAAAACTCTCCACTGCACATGGACCGGAAAACAAAACAGGTTTCTCTTTCCCTAGCACCACCTGATCCGTGACATGCATGGGCTGTGTAAATACAGGCATCATTTATTTATCCTTCAATTGGTTAATAATCATTTTCAACTTTCCCTGAGCATTCAAAATCAGGTCAGCCACTTCTCTAAAAACCCCTCTACCGCCATTGAGAGAGGACACCATGTCCACCTCTTCCTTCACGTAGGGAAGTGCATCCTTAGGAGCCACAGACAGCCCTACCATGACCAGCAAGGGCAAATCTATCAAGTCGTCACCGATATAGGCACACTCATCCAAGTCAATGTTCATCCCCTCGAGGACTCCTTCCAGCTTTTCGCGCTTGTCTTTTATTCCATGGTAATGAAAATCGAAACCTAACTCTTCACACCTGCTTCTCACCACTGGCGAATTTCTCCCCGTGATGGCTCCCACCTTAATGCCATGCTTTTGCAGGACTTTTACGATAAGTCCATCCTTTACATTAAACTTTTTGTACTCTAAGTAATTGTCATCATAAATGACCCCTCCATCCGTCAACACTCCGTCTACATCGGTAATGAGAAGCTTTATTTTGGCGGCCTTTTTGACCACTTTTTCATCTATCCCTTTAAGGTAGTTTTCCATTATATGCTATTTGGATCTCTAATAATTGTATCAATCAGGTAAATCATGGCGCACTCAAATTCAAGATACCAGTATTAACCTCTCCACTGACCATTGCTCACTTCCGCTTCCACTGGATGGAATACACATCCAATCTCCTTTGGGCAAGGTTTCGTACACTTCCCATCTTTCGCAGTTTGGTCAGTAAATCCAAGTCCACATCGGCGACAATCGTCGTTTCAGTATTTAAGGAAGCTTCTGCGATCACGGCATCATGGGGAAAGGAAAAGTCAGAGGGAGAATAAATGGCCGCTTGGGAATGCTGGATATCCATGTTTTCTACCCGAGGAAGATTTCCTACCGAGCCGGTAATGGCCACATAACATTCGTTTTCCACCGCCCTGGCCTTGGCACAAGTGCTGACACGAAGGTAGGCATTTTTGGTATCCGTCCAGAAGGGGACGAATAAAATATCCATCTCCTGCTCCGCCAATATTCGGCCCAGCTCGGGAAACTCCACATCATAGCAGATCAAGATGCCTATTCTTCCCGCATCCGTATCGAAAACGCTGATGCCATTCCCGCCTTGCAATCCCCAGTAAGCTTGCTCATCGGGCGTAATATGCAGCTTGTACTGCTTATCGGTGGTACCATCCCTCCTGCAGAGGTAGCTCACATTTCGCAGCTTTTTACCATCGTACTCAGGCATACTGCCCGCGATGATATTCACGTTATAAGAAAGAGCCAAATCCCTCATTCTGGACAACACTTCTTCGGTGTAATCGGCCAAATTACGAATGGCCTCGGAAGCATCCATATCGTTAAAATCAGCCAAAAGAGGCGCATTGAAAAACTCCGGCAACAGGCAAAAATCTGACTTATAACCTGAAACGGTATCTACAAAGAACTCCACCTGCTGCATCAAATCGTCCACATCCTTGAACCGTCGCATTTTCCACTGCACCAGCCCTAAACGGACGATGGACTTACTATTCCCGATGAGCTTTTCATCTTTTTCGTAGTAGATATTGTTCCACTCCAGAAGGGTGGCAAAGGCCTTGGAGTCCTTGTCCTCCGGCAAATATTTGGTAATGACCTTTCGAACGTGAAACTCGTTTGCTAACTGGAAGGAAAGCACCGGGTCATAAATTTCTTTGTTTTTCACCAGCTCGATGTACTTTCGAGGAGTCATCTGATCAGCATACTTGCTATAGCCGGGAATCCGTCCTCCAGCTATAATAGAGCGCAGGTTAAGGTTTTCGCAAAGCTCCTTTCTGGCATCATACAACCTTCTTCCTAATCGCAGCCCCCTGTACTCAGGATGGACAAATACATCAGTACCGTATAAGGTATCGCCATTTTCAAGGTCATGCGTGTCAAATTTGCCAAAACCGGTAATTTCATCATAGGTATGGCTGTCCCCAAACTTGGAATACTCCACCACCACACTCAAGGCCACGGCCACGACCTTCCCATTATCCTCAATGCAGATTTGTCCTTCCGGAAAAGCCTTGATTTGATTCTTAAGCTCCTGCCGAGTATAGGCCATCCCCTTCTGCTCGTATATCAAAGTCATCAACTCACGGATGTCATTGTAATCGGACAATTGAATATTCCTGAGCTTGAGCCTATGCTCCAGCTCTTCTTTATGCTTACTCATATAGCTTCATGTTTACCGGTACAAATATCTTAAACAATCTGTAACTTCTCCATGCCAATAATAATTAAATCAGGCAGTTTTCAACTGGTTTCACAATATAAATATTATTAATTTGTATGTGATTTATAGTTTGACTTTTACTTTATGACAACGATATGGAAGATCTTCTACAGGACGTTAAAGAAGACGGGATTGGCGCTTTTTTAGAGCGGCTGAATAACTTCTTGGAATATACGCTGGTCACCCTAGGAAGCTCAAAGCTGACCGTAGGGCTTTTGATTGCCTTGGTTTTTTCGGTTTTTATCCTGGTGATCGTCACCGAATGGATCAAAAAGATAATTGTTCACAAAGTCCTGACGCGGTACCAAATGGACATCGGCACTCGCCAATCCGTGGGGACCATCATCCGCTATGTGCTACTAATCGGTGGATTCGTGATTATCATCCAAAATTCCGGGATTGACCTCAGTGCATTGGGCATTCTTGCCGGGGCCTTGGGCGTCGGCATCGGTTTTGGCCTCCAAAACATCACCAATAACTTTATCAGTGGCCTGATCATCCTTTTTGAGCGTCCCATCAAAGTAGGAGACCGTATCGAAGTAGGTGATGTAAACGGCGACGTGATCAAAATATCCTCGCGGTCCACCATGATTGTCACCAATGACAATATCTCCATCATTGTCCCGAACAGCCAATTTATCGATAGCCCGGTCATCAACTGGTCGCACAACGACCGCAATATAAGGTTTAATTTTCCTGTAGGGGTCTCTTACAAAGAAGATCCCCAAAAGATCAAATCGGTACTCATGGAAGTGGCCACCAATAACGATGGGGTACTCAAAACCCCTCCGCCTGATGTTCTTTTTGTGGAATACGGCGATAACAGCATTAATTTTATCCTTCGCGTATGGACCTCCCAATACATCAACAAACCTAAGGTGCTCAAGAGCCAACTTTACTACGAAATCTTTAGAAGATTCAATGAAGAAGGCATTGAAATCCCATTCCCACAAAGAGATTTGCATTTGAAATCAGGATTTGAAAAGATTGGAAAATAATCGTTTATTTACAGCAAATACACGTTTAAAACCAACATCAAGTTATTCAAATCTGTCTCACCAACAGGTGGATTTCACGCAATCATTACATGAAATACATACTCTGTATAGTATTATTGGTAATCACTGTGTTTGAAGCGAAGGCCCAAAGCTTTAACCGCTTCAAATTTGAAGAGCCATGGTCCTTTGGGGTTAGTGGAGGGGTTACCCAGTATTTCGGAGAGCTATATTCGCTCTGGAAATACTATGAAGGGGTGCAGCCTGACTACAATATCTCGATCAATGCCCGCAGGACCATTGGGACCAACATACGCCTTCGTCTGGATGCCTCCTACATACAGATGTCAGGACAAGACCATCCTTCCGACCCAAGGGCTTACCGTTATCCTCGGGAACTTCACTTTAGAGCCAGAAATGTCGAAATGGCACTGCTTGCTGAGTACCACTGGAAACCTGTTAAGTTAAATAACATCACCCGCCACTTCCTAAATTGGTATGTCTTTGCCGGGGTGGGTGCTACCACCAACACCCCAAAGGCCCAATTGGATGGAGAAGAATGGCATAACCTACGACCACTGGCACTGGAAAACAATGAATATTCCGCTGTGGCCATGGTCTTCCCCATGGGACTAGGCATGAAATACAAACTCAATGTCTATACCGACCTCTTTATTGAAGGAAATTACCGTTTCACCCTCACCGATTACCTGGACGACATCAGTGCATACAATATCCGGGATTCCTATTTAAGCCTCTTGGCCAGTTATGGCGAATACGGAGAAGGCCCCATGCCTGAGCGGCTTAGGCTTGCGGTAAAGAACCCACGCTACCTGGATGATAATGGCATGCCAGATGTAAAAAAAATCCGTGAAGCAGTCTACATTGACAAAAACGGTGAATTCCAACATAAAATTCGCCGTGGAAGTGGCCTAGAGCACCGTTACGATGGTTATTTTACCCTCAATATTGGAGTGGAGATATACTTCTCCCAAGATATTTGGGAAAACTGGCTTAGACGAGGCCGCACCAAGCAGCGTGGCTGGCGATTCTGGTAAGGGTTAATTAGTGGGGGTTGAGTCATGAGTATTGAGTATTGAGACTTGGAACGGGCCGTTTCTCCCCTTTTAGGGAAGGTTAGGCAGGGTATTTTGGAGTATAAGGTTGTGCGTGGACTTTGCCTCTGCACAATTTCTTTAATTCTTTGTTCTTTCCGCTGGGCGCTTTACGCTAATCTTGCTACCTGTTTTGTTTTGGCGCTTCCACTGATACTTCGCCAATCGATCGGCATATCCCATTTATTTTTTTATTTTTGCAACCAATCCTATACCAAGCAACAATTTTGTTAAAAAATGGCTGATTACAATTTTCAAGAGATCGAAAAGAAATGGCAGGAAAGATGGGAAACCTCCCAAGTCTTTAACGCCAAAATAGACCCACAACGACCTAAGTTTTACAGTTTGGACATGTTCCCCTACCCTTCTGGCGCGGGACTGCACGTGGGACACCCACTGGGGTACATTGCTTCGGACATTGTCACGCGCTTCAAGCGACTGCAGGGCTACAATGTCCTACACCCCATGGGCTACGATTCCTTTGGGTTGCCAGCGGAGCAATATGCCATCCAGACTGGTCAGCACCCAGCCATCACTACCGAACAAAACATCGCGCGCTATACCGAACAGTTGAAAAATATCGGCTTTGCGTTTGACTGGGACAAGGAGGTCAGGACTTCTGACCCTTCTTACTACAAATGGACCCAGTGGATATTTATGCAGCTGTTTGACAGCTATTATGATAAGAACGAAGACAAGGCCAAGGACATCAAAGACCTGATCCGCATCTTCGAACAAGAGGGCAATGCCAATGTGAATGCCGTTTGCGATGAGGACACCAAAACCTTTACCGCCAACGAATGGAAAGCCTTTTCCGAAAAGGAGCAGCAGCAGACCCTGTTACAATATCGCCTGACCTACTTGGCCGAAACCACCGTCAACTGGTGTGCTGCGCTGGGCACGGTTCTTTCCAATGACGAAGTGAAGGACGGCTTCTCCGAAAGAGGCGGCCATCCCGTAGAGCGGAAAAAAATGATGCAATGGAGCATGCGCATCACCGCCTATGCTGAAAGGCTCCTGAACGACCTGGAAAAAGTCGATTGGCCGGAGCCCATTAAGGAAATGCAACGTAACTGGATCGGAAGGTCCGTCGGTGCCGAAATGATCTTCCAAGTCAAAGATCGGCCTCAGCAAATTAAGGTATTCACCACCCGAATCGACACCATTTACGGGGTCACCTATTTAGCGCTAGCTCCCGAAAGCGATTTGGCTGCTGAGTTGATCACCGATGACCAGCGTGAAGAAGCGGAAGCCTATATCCAAGTAGCTAAAAACCGCTCAGAGCGCGACCGTATGAGCGATGTCAAAACCATCTCAGGAGCCTTTACCGGCAGCTACGCCATCAATCCTTTCAATGGCGAGGAAATCCCCGTATGGATAGCCGATTACGTTTTGGCAGGATATGGAACAGGTGCCGTCATGGCTGTCCCTGCCCATGATGAGCGGGATTATAACTTCGCCAATCATTTTGGACTGGAAGTCCGACAAGTACTGGAGGGCAGCATGGAAAACGGTTCTTTCCCAGGCCGGGACGGGATTGCCATGAACTCAGGCTTCCTTGACGGTTTGGTCATGAAAGATGCCATGGAAAAGGCCATTGCCTTTTTGGAGGAGAAAAATATTGGCAAAGGAAAAATCCAATACAGAATGCGCGACGCCATCTTTACCCGTCAGCGGTATTGGGGAGAGCCTCTTCCGGTATACTTTGACGATGGCATTCCATACTTGGTGGATGAAAAGGACCTTCCCATAGTGCTTCCTGAGGTAGACAAATACCTTCCTACGGAAGATGGAGAACCGCCATTGGGCCGTGCCACGGACTGGACCTATCAAGTGAACGGCAAAGATTACCCGCTGGAGCTGAGCACCATGCCGGGCTGGGCAGGGTCATCTTGGTATTTCCTACGGTACATGGATCCGCAAAACAACACGGAACTTGTCAGCAAGGATGCCCAGCAATACTGGGAAGCCGTGGACCTCTATATTGGCGGAGCAGAACATGCTACTGGCCACCTGCTCTACAGCCGTTTCTGGACCAAGTTCCTTTACGATAAAGGGCTGATCAATATCGTAGAACCCTTCAAAAAAATGATCAACCAAGGCATGATCCAAGGGCGATCCAATTTTGTGTACAGAATCAAGGGTACCAATACATTTGTAAGCCATGGACTTCGCAAAGACCATGATACAGCTGCCATGCATGTGGATGTAAATATTGTCCACAATGACCAGCTTGATCTTGATAAATTCAAGGCTTGGCGGCCTGATTTAGCAGATGCGGAGTTTATCCTGGAGGATGGAAAGTACCTGTGTGGTGCCGAAGTCGAAAAAATGTCCAAGTCCAAATACAATGTGGTCAATCCCGATGACATCATCGAACGCTATGGAGCGGACACCCTTCGGCTATATGAAATGTTCTTGGGACCGTTGGAGCAATTTAAACCTTGGAACACCAATGGAATCGACGGGGTTTCCAAATTCCTCAAAAAGCTCTGGAGGCTATTCCATGACAAGAATGGCAACTTCTCCATTTCGAATGCCAACCCCACAAAAGAGGAGCTAAAAACACTCCATAAAACCATCAAAAAGGCGGAAGAGGACATGAACAATTACTCTTTCAACACCTCCGTCTCGAGCTTTATGATCTGTGTGAATGAGCTTTCTGCACTGAAGTGCAATAAGCGTGACATCCTGGAGCCATTGACCATCATCATTTCTCCATATGCGCCGCACATCGCTGAAGAACTGTGGTCGCTGTTGGGCCATGACCGCTCTGTCTTGGAAGCCCGCTTCCCGCAGTTCAACGAAGAATTCCTGACCGAGGACGCACATGAATACCCCATCTCCATCAACGGCAAGATGCGGGTAAAACTTCCGATTTCGCTCAGCCTGAGCAAAGAGGAAATTGAAAAAACGGCCCTTGCAGATGCCAATGTACAAAAATGGCTCGACGGCAAGACTCCTAAAAAGATCATTGTCGTACCAGGGAAGATCGTCAACATTGTGGTTTAAATTTATGACACCAAAAGGGTTGTTTTCAAGTGAAAACAACCCTTTTTAGTTGATATGCCTCCGTCCTTTTGGAGGCCAATATTAAGCGACTATCTTTGTAAAAAAAGTTAACACACACGTATGGAAATATCCAACAATACCGTAGTAGGCCTTACCTATGAATTAAAAGTGAGCAGCGTGGACGAAGAATCCGCTCCTTTCAGTGTAGAGGTAAGGGATAATGAAGATCCTTTTTATTTTATTTTTGGCGGCAGTGATTTGCCCGAGAAATTCGAATCCTACCTGGCCAACAAAAAGCAAGGCGACAGCTTTAACTTCACGCTGGAAGTGGACGAAGCTTACGGACAGGCAGATGACGAACTGATTGTGGATATTCCAAAGGATCAACTCACCGAAGAGAGGGGATTTAGGCCTGAAATGCTCCAGGAAGGCAATTTCCTTCCTCTTGTGGACGAAGAAGGCTACCCCATGCAAGCAAAAGTCTTAAAAGACCTTGGCGACCAGCTACTTTTGGACTTCAACCATCCCTTGGTGAACTTCAGGCTTCATTTTGATGGAGAAGTAAAGGAAGTTCGTGAAGCCACAGCGGAAGAGCTTAGCCATGGTCATGTACATGGCCTAAACGGCCACCAGCATTGAGAAAACATTGCCCGTTAAGGGATGAGGCACGATAGAACAAAGGTGTAAGAAATGTTTACCGCCATTGTGATGGTCGGCGGGAATGAGCCTGTCTACAGCAAGCAGGCAATCTTATGTAGTAAAAATGAGATTGCTTCGCCGTTCCTCCTCGCAATGACGTTAGAGATTCCATTATGGAAAAAGGGGGATGCATTTAAAATTGCTTTGCTCGGTAAGCCACTTGTTGCAAACGAGGGCTTGCTGAATGGACCTCTATAGCATGCTATGACATGTGCTGAGAGGATTTTAGCGTCCACAGAAAGATGGCTTGCCCCAAGAATATTTGCCCTGTAGGAACAATCCTCTCCCAAATACCTGTACACCTATTTGGGGCCTTTTTAAAACCTAGTTCTCATTCCCCATCTGAGCCAATACATCCTTAAAATTGGATAAGCTGTTCTTTTTGATAGTCCAAAAAAACTTCGTCTCCAACGTTTACGGATCTACTGGGATCGTCGACCTTCCAGAAAAGTTCAGAGTCCTCCAACTTAACGGTAAGGAGATTATAATGAATCAGAAATTGCTGTTTGACCACCTCCGCTTTAATGCTGGTTTTGGAGGTTATTTTCACCTCTGATGGACGCACATAAGCCTCTTCTGCTCCCGGGATCAAGTTCAAATAGCCAAACAACCGTGCCACATACGCACTCGCCGGCTTTCTAAACACTTCCCGCACATTTCCCTGCTGCAGCAATTTCCCTTTTTGGATGATCAAGAGCTCCTCGCTCATCAACAATGCATCGTCGACATCATGGGTCACAAAAATCACAGTCACTTCCAACGCATCAAAAATTTCCTTTAACTCCTCGATCAGGTCCCGCTTTTGGATGGCATCAAGGCTACTGAATGGCTCATCCAATAACAGCACCTCGGGCTCGATACTCAACGCCCTTCCTATAGCCACCTTCTGCTGCTGCCCACCGGAAAGTTGTCGCGGCTTTTTATCCTTAAAGGCTCGCAGTGAAAGCAACTCCAAAATTTCAGCTGTGCGCTCCTTTTGATAGGCCTTATCATACAGCAGTAACGGCCGGGCAATGTTTTCCTCCACGGTAGAATTGGGGTATAACTTGTATTCCTGATGGATGAGTTGGATTTCATCATACCCTGGCACCAGCTTTTGGGCGGGATTGAGGATCTTTTGGTCTCCCAAGTGAACTACCCCTGCACTCTGCACTTCCAAGCCCGCAATGATGCGTAACAGCGAGCTTTTTCCAGAACCACTTTCCCCTACCATGGACACCACCCCTCCACGCTTTACCTGAAGGCTAAAGTCCTCCAATGCCAAGCTACCAGCATCGTAGCGCTTGCTTACCTCACTCACTTTTAGATAACTCATCCTATTATGTCGTTTTGCTGCTTCTTGGGCAAACTGTTGAACACCAGTTCATAGGAATGGTCTACCAGCTCCAAGATCAATGGATCCTGGACAGCTCCGCCAAAGGAAACGGTATTCCAGTGCTTCTTGTTCATATGATAACCGGGGACAATGCCTTCATACTGTTCCCGCAGCTCCACCGCTCGCTCTGGATCACACTTTAAATTGACACTTTCAAATTTCTCAATATCGATCAAGGCAAACAATTTTCCGCCCACCTTAAAAACAAGGGTGTCCGGACCAAAGGGCGTATCCTCAGCCACTCCGGGCTTTTGGAGGCAATAATCTCGGAAAAATACGATATCCATGGTTGACGTTTTGAGATATGAGTATTGAGATATTAGTCTTGTGTAGTGAGTATTGAGTCAGCTTCCTTGGAATCAGGCTAATGGATCATATCCGCTAGAGTCGCAGGCTTCGGGATGAGGAATCGGAAACACACATCCTACATCAACCTGCGCACGATCCAGATGATCAGGGCAGCCAGAAACACCAGGATCGATATCTTGTTGATCCCGTGCATCATGCGAAGGTTGAAATTGGACTTTTGGTTTGGATCAGGTTTTTTGAAAACCCTAATGAAATAGTTGCCTACTTCACCCAACTGAAAGAACTCTTTGAATTTATTATCCGCCATGTTTTTTTGTTTATCGTAATGAGTCGTGAGTACTGAGTTATGGGCAAGGAATCTTGGCGTTTCCGCTCCCATATCCAAGTGCTTGATCCCTGCTACTTGATACTACATACTTGCTTCTTGCTACCAACAACTACTCCACCGCTTCCGGTTCAATCCACTGGCCATCCTCACGGATAATATTGATCAGCTCATCGACGGCCTGTTCTGATGGAACGGCCCTTTTAACCACTTCTTTCCCTTTGTACAGGGTGATTTTTCCCTTTCCTGAGCCCACATAACCATAATCGGCATCCGCCATTTCACCGGGGCCATTCACAATGCAGCCCATGATCCCGATCTTCACCCCTTTCAGGTGATCGGTTCTTTTACGGATCATAGCTGTGGTTTCCTGTAAATCAAAAAGGGTTCGTCCACATGAAGGGCAAGAAATATACTCCGTCTTGGACATCCGCGTCCTGGCCGCTTGCAAAACCCCAAAGCTCACAGAATTGTGCAGTTTAATGGTTTCCATAAGGGCATCACGGTCAGGGGCTGCTTTTTCTTCCAGGCCAAGCATCACCCCATCACCAAGGCCATCAATTAACAAACCTCCTAGATCAGTGGCCGCATATAGCATGGTCTGGTCCGCATCTTGCTCCTTATAGCCTGCCTCAGTCACGACGGGAAGCCGAATTTCCGCATTGATCAGGGCGATATAAGCCCTCCTCAAGGCCGGCATATTGTGCTTATTGTCACTATGCAGGATGATGACCACATCATTACGCCCTTTTAATACCGGAATGGCCTTTTCTACCTCCGTATCCTTCAATTTCAGGAAATTCAAGGCTTGGTGCAGATCCTCGGCCGCTTCCAATTCGGCCAACGTAAAGGCGGGGAATTTATGATGATGGTCTTCCAGGGCAGTCCATTGGGCGACATCAATGATTTCTTTCAGGCCGTTCGGCAACATAAAGGAAATGGGATGTTTCCCCGAATACACAAAATCACAACCCACATCATTCATTTTCCACTTGTCCAGTTCGGGCAAATAGAAATGGCCAACATTTTTCAGTTCTTTTTCGGTAATATTTTCCACACGTGAGATATCGGTAATCACCCGCGGAACATTGGTCCCACCGACGTTATACACCTCCATGCTCTCCCGTTTTTCGTATTCGTAGGGATTTAGCGGATAATCGGAAATCGGAGAAATGGCCTCATGACCCGGACGCAATGCATACCGATCGATCAACGCTTTGGCAACCGGTGCTTCAAACTCCGGATCTTCCGTCAAAGACACCCTCACGGTATCTCCCAAGCCATCTTCCAGCAAGGTCCCGATACCTACCGCAGATTTCACCCGGCCATCTTCACCATCACCGGCCTCGGTCACGCCAAGGTGCAGCGGGTATGGCTGAAAACCACCTTCATCCAGTTTCTGCACCAGCAAACGGTAAGCTTGCACCATTACCTGCGTATTGGAGGATTTCATGGATATGACAATATCATGGTAATGCTCTTCCTCACAAATCCTCAAAAACTCCAAGGCAGATTCAACCATGCCCAAGGGGGTATCCCCGTAGCGGCTCATGATCCGGTCGGACAGCGAACCGTGGTTGGTACCGATCCGCATGGCTGTGCCATGTTCTTTACAGATTTTCACCAGTGGCAAAAACCGCTCACGAATCCGCTCCAATTCTGCCTGATAGCTCTCATCGGTATATTCGATTTCCTCAAATTTCTTTTTGTCCGCATAATTTCCCGGGTTGATCCGGACTTTCTCCACGATCCTCGCCGCGATCTCTGCTGCATTTGGTGTGAAGTGGATGTCTGCCACCAACGGCACATGATATCCTCTCTCGGCCAGTCCCGCTTTGATATGGCGGAGGTTTTCGGCCTCCTTGATGCTTGGCGCGGTGATGCGGATAAGCTCACAGCCACTCTTGATCATCCGGATGCATTCTTCGATGGAACCTTCCGTGTCCATGGTATCCTTGGTGGTCATGGACTGCACGACGATGGGATTGTCCCCGCCGATGACCACATCACCGATCTGTACGGGGATGGTCTTCCGTCGGGAATAGCGGGTCAAGCTATCGCAATATTTGGTCTTGGCAATGGTTTCCTTGATATCCATTTTTACTTATTTTTTACAAGTCTCCCAGCTGGGGCCTGATGACTATCTCTTCAACTACGGATTGGGGTGAAAGGTTATATGCAGACCACACCGACTCTGCTACATCCACGGCCTTCATAAAGCGCTCCTCTGGAATGTCCACTCCTTCCCAACTGGCCGTGAAGGTGGCTCCTGGCATCACAGAGGTCACCTTGATCTGATGGGGCAAAAGCTCTTGGCGCAGGCATTGGGTCATTCCCCGCATGGCCCACTTGGAAATGGCATAACTGCCGCCATTCGCATAAGCCGTCAAACCGGCGATGGATCCCATCGAAAAGATGTGTCCCGACTTGCGGGCGATCATCTCCTGCACAAACTCCCGTACCAGGTAATAGGCACTGTAAAGATTGGTCTGCATCATCTGCTCAAAGTTCCCCTCTGGCTCATCATGGATGGCTCCTGGCAAAAACACCCCGGTATTATTGACCAAGACATCAGGGACAAACTCCTCTTTCACCGCTTCGGCCAATGCCTTGACTTCCTCCTTCAGGGACAAATCCGCCACTTTGTAGCCGAATGACACCATAGGGAAATCCTGTGTCATCTCCTGTTTCAATTGCTCAAGGTCAGCCTGGCTCCTTGCACAGGTAAACACCGCAAAACCTTCTGATGCAAAACGCCGGACGATGGCCTTGCCGATTCCTTTCGTTCCTCCTGTCACTAATATACTTTTTGGCATATGGGTAGTTTTAGGTTCTCCATCCATGAATTGTCATATCCCCACCACCGCACCTTGGCGGCTTACAGGGCTAATTAACAAGCAATTACTCCGTGTTAATTAATTAGTACAACAACTAATTTCTCATCCACAAAGTTATCATTTTTTAGGGGAAACGCTATTAACCTCAGCGTGAATTAGAAATTGTCCCAAGGTGATCACACCAATCATTTCCTACACTAAACAACCAAATAGGTTGTAAACTATAAAAACAACTTTTTTGGTTGTTTTGAAGTACGGTTGTTTGGCCGACTTTATCGTAGGACTACAGAAGTGGAATCTGATTCTGCTATTAACTTATTTGCGTCAGAGACGTAGCGCTACCAAGTGCGGAGAATGAGCCCCCAGGGTTCCATATAGCCAAAAAAAACACCTCACTTTTCATTTACCCATGAAAAAAGGCTAACTTCATGATGCCTATGCTTTTTAAACTATCAAAAACTTTATTTTATGAACTACCTTATTCACTTGGTTTTGGCCGCCGTAATGGTGACCGGTACCGGGCTAGCCCAAGACAATGCTGAACTCCAAAAAATGGCGAACGATGATCAGCAGGCACGATTTTCTCCAAACATCGACTGGAATGAACTGAACAAGCAAGACAGCATCCGCATGGAACGGGTGCGCACCCTCCTAGACCAAGGACAAGTCAAAACCGCCCAAGATCACTTCAATGCCGGCATCATTTTTCAACATGGAGAGGACTCCATCACCTCCAACTTAGCGGTCAAATGCTTTGGAAAAGCCATTTTGATGGACTCCACACTGAACAAACGGAGGTTTGCAGCTGCTGTGGACCGTGACCTGATGCGAAAGGGCAAACCGCAAGTCTATGGCACCCAGTTTATCCAAGATGCCGGCACTGGAAAATTCAAACGCTATATCATCGACACCGCAAAAGTGTCGGACGCGGAACGACTGCATTATGGCGTGGAAACACTCGCCCAGCAGCAGGAAAAAGAACGGCTCATGAACCTAAAATCCATCAGTGCATACTATGCCAAAACCAACTCCACCGAGGAGGCCATCGTACTCACCCGAGCTCAGTCTGAGAAAGGCAAAGGTGCTGATGATGACATCTATGAGAACAAGCTGATCAATATTGGGATCCAATTAAAAAATGCTTCTAAAAACCAAGAAGCATTAGCCATCTTCGACCTCATCATCCGTCTTTATCCAGATTCATATAGGGGATATACGCTGTACACTTCCACGCTAAAAAAATCAGGAAAAATGGATAAAGAGTACAAAACCTATATTAAAAACGCCTCCGATAAAGCAAAAAAAGCAGCCATGTCCGTAGCTGGCATAGATGCAGTAAGAGGCGAAAATTTGATATATTTTATTGATAACCTGAGTTCGATTTTAAAACAGGGCTATTTGGTTAGTTTGGACTGTTTGGTATTTGATTGCGGGCTTTTTAGGGAAAA
>JGI2924J29684_1078346_pt1 | contig 42484 bp, 47 predicted proteins | sample BenlonsequencITS_FD_29684 | JGI IMG/M metagenome (IMG submission 29684) | reverse complement strand
ATAAGGGTTTCAGATCAAATTTTTAAAAGATTACAACACAAAATGTTGAAGAAAAAACCTTAAGAAGGCCCCTTTATAAAGTTTTAGGCTTTGCCATTCCTCTTATTGTTGTGTTATAATTTAAAAATAAATCAAATTAAATGACGTGATAGACTCGAGAGGAGGGTGTTTGAATGGCAAAACACATTCAGACCATTGTGAAAGCAAACTTAAGTTCTACTGTGAAAACCGGAGGATGTGGCAAGTGCCAGACCTCTTGTCAATCTGCTTGTAAGACGTCGTGCACTGTTGGAAACCAAGTGTGTGTTAAATAAGGCTTATAGGCTTAATTGCAACATAGGATATCAGAACCCACCCGCATACCGGGTTGGGTTCTGTTTCTGTTCATAAGGGTTATGGAAGAGAGGATTATTAATGCTTGATTTATTGTCAAACAACGAATATTTGGTTAAAAAAAATGTGCATAGTTATCGTCAAGGAGATTTATTCATCGCTCACGACGTCAATTCCGGATCGCTGCACATTCTTGATGAGGACACGTATGAGGTACTGAAGGCCATCGAGGAGCTGCAGGAAGCCTCGGAGCAAGTCAATGAAGAAGGGATTAGACAGCTTCTTTGGCAATCCGGCAATCAACTAACGGTAGAAGAACTTTCTGAAATACTTGGAGAACTGGGTGAACTACGCCAGCAAGGTACACTATTTTCCAGAGAGGCAGAGCAGGTGCTTCCGGCGTACCCGGAAAAGCCGATTGTTAAAGCCATTTGTCTTCACGTAGCTCATGACTGCAATCTGCGTTGCAAATATTGTTTTGCAGAAACAGGTGCTTTTGGAGGAAGCAGAAGCATGATGGATTTGGAGACAGGCAAGAAGGGGATCGACTTTGTTTTAAATTTGTCTGGACATAGAAATCATTGTGAAGTAGATTTCTTCGGTGGTGAACCCTTGCTTAATTTCGGCTTAATCAGGTCTCTGGTTGAATACGGAAGAAAGGCTGCGGCGGATCGGGGTAAAACCATAAAATTCACGTTAACAACCAACGGGATATTATTAAATGATAAAATCCAGGAGTATCTCGAACAAGAGGATATCAGCGTTGTGTTAAGTTTAGACGGTCGCCCTGAAGTGCATGACCGAATGAGACCCTTTTCCGATGGCCGGGGAAGTTACGCTAAAATCACCCCTCTAATCAAACAGTTTGCTGCGAAACGACCGGAAAGTTCACCTTACGCCTTAGGAACCTATTACTACGTTCGAGGGACGTACACCCATTTCAACCCGGATTTTGATCAAGATGTTTTACACATGGCGGATTTAGGGATTAATCAAATCTCTGTTGAACCTGTCGTAGCCAGTCCGGAAGCACCCTACGCTTTCCAAGAAGGAGATCTTGAAAAAATATGTGAAGCCTATGATCGGCTAGGAGAGGAATTATTAAGCCGTCGTGGTCAAGATAAAGAGTTTAACTTTTTCCACTTTAATGTTGCCTTGGACCAGGGGCCTTGCATGATTAAACGTCTTTCAGGATGTGGCGCGGGGCATGAATATGTGGCAATTTCTCCAGAGGGCGATCTTTATCCTTGTCACCAGTTTGTTGGACAAGAGGACTATAAACTGGGATCACTTTACGCTGAAAATCCGAATCAGCTAAAGGAAGAGATAGTTAAGTCTTTTCGCTCGGCGCACATATATATGAAGCCTCTTTGTCGTGAATGTTGGGCCCGCTTTGCTTGCAGCGGGGGATGTCACGCTGCTAACGTCTCCTTTACTAAAAGTCTTACAGATGTTTATACTTTAGGATGCGAGCTTCAGAAGAAGCGTCTGGAAGTAGCATTATACTTAAAGATCAAAGAAATCCAACACAATCAAAATCCCTTATCTCTTGCGTAGAATAGTCACTGCTAAGTTAAGAGAGTGGGATATCCCTTAAGATTATAGGTTGGATGGTTTAAAGAGACATGGTACAATGGTAACTGGGATTTAATGGTCAATGGAGGGATGGGTTTGAATAAAAAATCACAACGAATTTTTGCAGGTATCCTGGCAGTTCTAGTAAGTCTTGCGATGGTTGGTTCAGCATTTATTGGATATTTTTTCGACCAGACCCCCTCGGCTAATCCGGCAAACAATGCTACCGCCAATTTAGAGGCAAAATACCAATCTCAGAAGGCGAGCATAGCTGCAATGGTTGAGCAGGAAAAAAGTACCCCGGAGAATATTTCTTTACTGACGGCTCTCGGTAATGAATATTATAATGCCGGTATGACAGCTCAAATGGTTGCGCCCACTGAAGTCCAGGATAATTTTAAAAAGGCTGTTGAGGTTTACCAAAAGGTTTTGCAAACAAATAAAGATCCTAATATTATCGTGGATATGGCCACATCTGCTTTTTACAGCGGGGATTATGAACTAGCCGAAAAGAGTTATACAGAGGCGCTGACCATCAAGCCGGATTTTATGACAGCAATGATCAACTATGGCATTTTCCTTTCTCAAGCTAAGCAGGATTGGACAGGAGCAATTAATTATTGGCAAAAGGCCTTGCCCCTGGCTCAAAACAGTACTGACAAAGAACAAATCGAGGCAATGATTAGTCAGGCCCAAAGCCAACTCAGCACTAATCAAACGAACGACGGGTTGTCCAATCCCAACTTAAAAAATGGTGAGTAACGGAGGAACTAAAATTGCACTTTACAACTTTGGCAAGCGGAAGTTCCGGAAACGCAATTCTTATTGGAGAGGATAACCGACATTTGCTTGTGGATTGTGGAATTAGTGGCAAGAGTTTGTTACATAACCTCTCTCAAATAAATCTTTCTTGTTCAGGCATCGAAGGAATTGTGGTTACCCATGAACATGTGGATCATATTAGGGGAGTAGGGATTCTTGCCAGGAAACTAAAAATTCCCATCTATGCTACAACCGGACTTTGGAAAGTAATGAATCATTCCTTGGGAAAGCTTGCCGAAGATCAACGCATTGAAGTGGAAGAGTCCTTTTCTTGTGCCGGTTTGGACGTCCTGCTCTACCCGACATCCCACGATAGCCGGGAAAGCTATGGGCTCAAGATCTCACGCCCCAAAAAAAAGAATAAGAAGGATTTGGCTGTCGGAATTGCTACTGATAGTGGCATAATCACTGAGGAAATGCATCGTCATTTGAAGGGGTGCGATGCCCTTATCGTTGAGGCGAATTATGATGATCAACGGTTGCAATATGGGCCCTATCCAGCCTATCTGAAGAAGCGAATACGAGGAAAGTTTGGTCATTTAGATAATAAACAGGTAGCTGAAGGACTTTTAGAGTGGATCCAGGAAAACACCCAAAGGGTAGTTTTGGCTCATCTGAGTCAAGAAAATAATACCCCGGAAATTGCCCTATCCACAGTGCTGGGCATTCTTCGCGATTCAAAGGGGTCTAAGAATCTCGCAAATGTCCCTGTCCATGTGGCCCCCAGGCATTCGCCGCATGAATTGATGGTGTTAATGGAATAATAGCAATAGGAGGTTAAAGTTATGGACTACTATAAGGATAATAATTATTCTCGGAGAGGTCCTGGCTTTTTTTCGACAGTTATTGTTGCTTTAGTCAGTGCCTTGTTAGGCGGAATCATTGCCGTAACCTTAGTACCAACGGTATACGGGAATAAACAAGTAACCCCCTCAAGCCAAGTTGTTTTAAATACAGGACCTACGACTCCTTCTGTTCAAACTGAAGGGACTGGGAATTTTCCTGTAACTCAGATTGCTAAAGCTACAGGTCCGGCTGTGGTCGGGATTGCTAATTTCCAATCTCGGGGCTCCTTATTTGGAGGGGGCGGATCGACGGAAGTAGGAAGTGGATCCGGGTTTATCATTGATGCCCAAAATGGATATATCGTCACCAATAACCATGTCATTTCAGGGGCTGAAAAGATTATTGTTAGTTTGGCGGATGGCCGAAATATTAATGCTAGACTAGTTGGCGGTGATGAGCGTACTGACTTAGCGGTAGTACAAATACCTGATACGAAGGACTTAGTGGCTACACAGCTGGGTGATTCTTCCAAACTGCAAGTTGGAGAACCGGTCGTAGCTATTGGGAATCCCGGCGGACAGGAATTTGCTCGCTCAGTAACAACAGGGGTTGTATCGGCAACAAATCGTATTTTAAATATTCCCGGAGAAGCCAGTTTTAACCTTATCCAAACAGATGCTGCTATTAACCCGGGAAATAGCGGTGGTCCCCTTGTTAATTACCAAGGACAGGTGGTTGGGATCAATTCTGCAAAGAATCAGGAACAAGGATTTGAAGGTATGGGCTTTGCAATCCCCATTACAGATGCACTGCCGACAATTAAGCAGCTAATTGAGAAGGGATATGCCAGTCATCCCGGGCTAAATGTCCAAATTGATCCGAGATATACGGCTGAATATGCCACTCAACGAGGATGGCCGGAAGGAGCGTATATTTCCAAAGTTACACCTGGGGGACCGGCTGAGAAAGCAGGAATTCGAGCTGGAGACGTTTTAACGAAGATCAATGGAATAGCGATTAAGAGCTCCTTGGAATTAACCCACCAGTTGTTAAAGAATAAGCCAGGTGATACGGTCACCGTCACAGTATACCGGGATAACAAAAATGTTGATGTTTCGGTTACGTTAGTAGAAATCAAATCCCAATAGATAGTATGTAGAAAACGAGATTTGAGTATTGGTGCTATATTCCGTAAAACCATATCCTTTAGCGAGGATGAGCCGAACCTGTCGTAGCTATCTGTTCAAAGGGGGATGTAACAAAGCTTTAAGTTTTGTTACATCCCTTTTTTATCTGTTTAACTTGTTTTGATGACCTAACATCGATTATCGAAATTAATAAATAATGGGACTGAAATCATTCCAAAATTGTCTATGCTATAATATAGAAAAAATATTAAACCACTTCGAAAGTATTTATAGGCTAAAGTTGAACTCTCGGTTCTAATGCAGTATTATTTAGTGCAAAGGAAAAAATGGCAGATAGGATGAAGAATAGAAAGGTGATATCGATGGAACATAAAGCCTCCTCGAACTTTATTAAGAATATTATTAACGAGGATTTGAAATCGGGCAAAGTTGATCACATTATTACTCGATTCCCGCCTGAGCCTAATGGTTATTTACATATTGGTCACGCCAAATCCATTATTTTAAATTTTGAATTAGCTGATGAATTCAAGGGTAAAACTCATCTGCGCTTTGATGATACTAATCCAGTCAAAGAGGATACTGAATATGTAGAATCTATCAAAGAAGATGTAATGTGGCTGGGATATAAATGGGATGAATTATTCTTTGCCTCAGATTATTTTGAAGAAATGTATAACCGAGCTGTCCTGTTAATTAAGAAAGGTAAGGCTTATGTTTGTGATTCTACAGCTGAGGAGATTCGTAAAATGCGCGGATCCCTTATTGAGGTCGGACAAAAAAGCCCTTATAGGGATCGCTCAGTTGAAGAAAACTTGGAATTATTTGAGCGAATGCGCCAAGGGGAATTCAAAGATGGACAAAAGGTTCTCCGTGCTAAGATAGATATGGATTCTCCCAATATTAATATGAGGGATCCGGTTCTTTACAGGATTGCTCATGCAACCCACCATAACACAGGAGACAAGTGGTGTATCTACCCCATGTATGACTTTGCCCATCCCTTAGAGGATGCAATTGAAGGGGTGACCCATTCAATTTGTACCTTGGAATTTGAGGATCATCGCCCTCTGTATGACTGGGTCATACGAGAGTGTGAAATGGATAAGGTACCACAGCAATACGAATTTGCCCGGTTAAACATTACTAATACTGTTATGAGTAAGCGTAAACTTAAACAACTAGTGGATGAACAGGTTGTTGACGGTTGGGATGACCCGCGCATGCCGACAATTTCGGGACTTCGTCGAAAAGGTTATACTCCGGAAGCTATTCGTAGTTTTGCTCGGGAAATAGGTGTTGCTAAAGCGGATAGTGTAGTAGATAGTAAAATGCTCGAATTTTTTATAAGAGAAGATTTAAAGCTTAAAGCACCCAGAACAATGGCTGTATTAGAGCCCCTCAAAGTGGTTATTACAAATTACCCTGAAGACCAAGTTGAAATGTTGGAGGCGGAAAATAATTCCGAAAATCCTGAAATGGGAAGTCGCCAAATTCCTTTTTCGCGAGAAATTTATATTGAGCAAGATGATTTCATGGAAAATCCCCCGGCAAAATATCACAGGCTTTTTCCGGGAAATGAAGTTCGCTTAAAAAACGCCTATTTTATAAAATGCAACGATATAGTAAAAGATGAAACCGGTAAAGTTATCGAATTGCATTGCACCTACGACCCTGAAACTAAGAGTGGAACCGGCTTTACAGGAAGGAAGGTAAAGGGGACTATTCATTGGGTGGAAGCCTCTCAGGCAGTCCCGGCAGAGTTTCGACAATACGAACCTTTGATTCTGGATCAGGAAGAAGGCGACGATACTTCCTTTTTAGAGCATATTAATCCTAACTCCTTAGAGGTCGTCCAGGGGTTTGTCGAGGCAAATATTAAAGATTCAAAGCCACAAGATAAATTTCAGTTTTTTAGGCATGGCTACTTTAATGTTGATCCCTTGTCCTTGAAACAAGGCAAGCTCATATTTAATAGAATTGTGTCATTGAAGAGCTCATTTCAATTAAATAAATAATAGATAATGACGTAAAAAGAACTCTCTAAATAGCTTGAACTGCTCCCTGTCAACTTGGCAGGGAGCAGTTCAGCTTTGGAGAGTTCTTTTTTGAATGATTTTTTACTTTTTGAGAATAATAATAAAAAATTGTTAGGAGGGAAAATAGTGGAAAATCAAGAGACTCAAGGTAATGGGGTTTCTCAAGGTGAAGTAGTGGTTAATGGAAATATTAATAGTGAAATGATATCAAATAATTTGGATGACTCTATCGGACTCAGTCAGCAGAAACTAAGAAATGCACAGGTACAAGAGCTTACGCTTTCCTGATTAGGCTGAATGTAAAGTATATATCCAAAAAGAGTAGAGGCAATTGATTTTTGCCTCTACTCTTTTTGGGCTTAAGTGACTCTGGTACAAGTGTTCAACAAAGATAATCATTTTTGAACCAAATTGTTTTTAAGGTGAACTAGGAAGTCTTGTACATTGGTTACCATAGTAGTGACCTCTAAAGATCCGCGATCTCTGAGTTTATTGACGGCAAACTCGGCGATATCAATACAGTATATGAAGACGGGGCGGATCTCTCCATTATGTTGTATGTAAGCCGGTGTCATATTTCCTGTTGCAATAGTGTGAAGCTGAGTGGCTAGACAAATGAGAGTCGTAGCTTTACGAGTATGCTTGCGCATTTCATCTTGGGCGTTATATACATCGGCTATTACGGAAGGCAGTGGACCGTCGTCACGAATTGAACCTGCAAGAACCAAGGGGATGTTATTAGTGATAGCAGAATACACAATACCCTCATTTATATGATTCTTTTCTATGAGACCTTCAAGAGAGCCCGCCTCTCGAGCCATATTAATTAAATCTAAATGGTGATAATGGGCATTAGGAGGAGACTGCTGATTATAGGTGTTTTGCCCCAACGCCGTACCAAAAATAGCTGCTTCCAGGTCATGGGTTGCCATAGCATTGCCTGCCAGAATAGCATGAGCAAAGCCATTTGATATAAGGCTGGAAAGAGCTGTTCTAGAATCGTAGTCAAAGACAACTGCAGGACCTAAGACCCAAACAATGTACCCATTATCCCGCTCATACTTTAATAGTTCATAAAGTTCATCGTAGTCCTTTGAAAAAGCGGTTTCCCTAGAACGGCCGGAACGAAAAGAAAATAACTCTGAATGGGTATCAGTTGAACTGAACCCTGATGCATAAACAAAAACACCCTCACTTCCATCTTCGGCTCTTCCGGTTATCACTTTATCCCCAATGTTTAAATTTCTAAACTCAACCACTTGAACCCTTCCATCTGTCCTTAGGACAGGAACCCCATCCATTCGGCTTTCACTCGCTAAAATCCATTTCCCATTTATTTTAAAATACTCCGGATATATCGAGAGAGCATGATAGTTTTCCGGAGCCGACCCCGCATTTTTTACTTCGACAATTTGAGCATTTGGAGCGGATACGAAAGGTTCTTGATCAAAACTGGGGTGTTTATAGTTTGGTAGTTGGTAACTCATCCGGTATCCTCCTTAAATGTTTGAGTTATTTTGCCCCAAAAAAATAAACTAACATTCCACTTTTAAAAATTTTTATTAACGACTGGTTAATTAAAGGTCGAAACCCAAAACATAACGGTTTCGACCTTCTAGACGTAGATCAGGGGTCGTCTCTTATAACGTCAATTAAACACAGCAATGTAAAAAGTTTTCAATTGTGGCAGATTTTTAGAATGAAATCTTATCCTATGGATTCCGATATTAAAGTAAGTGGATTTTTCACTATAAATGTCCCCAAAATTAACAAAGTAATAGGAGGAACAGAATGAAAAAGAAAATTATCCTTGTGTTTTTTTTAATTTGTCTCATGTTTTCTTTGCCAACAACTGCTATGGCAACCCTTGGGGATGTTTTACTCAAAGTAGGTTCTAAAGGACCGGATGTTGTGGAGTTGCAGACAAAACTAAATTATGTTGGCTACAATGTTGGTAAGGCAGATGGTGTATTCGGGAATTTGACCAAACAAGGCGTAATTAATTTTCAAAAAGCTAATAAGCTAACTGCTGATGGACTCGTTGGTCCGATAACAGCAAAAACCTTAAACAATGTTTATTTCCAAAAACAACAGACCCAAACTCAGACTTCTCCGACTCAGACTCCAACACAGAGCAAGGTCGATAGTATACTAACTACAGCAGAACAGTATATAGGAGTTAAGTATCAATGGGGGGGGACTTCCCCTTCAACGGGTTTTGACTGCTCCGGATTTGTGTATTATGTTTTTAAACAAAATGGAATCACTTTGCCTCGGATATCCCGGGATCAATATACTGTAGGAACCTATGTATCCTTTGAGAATCTACGGCCGGGCGATCTAGTATTCTTCTCCTTTGCTGGCAATGGAGTTGTCGATCATGACGGGATTTATGTAGGTAACGGACAATTTATTAACGCTTCCTCTTCAAAGGGAGTTACAATTTATAGCATTGGGCCATACTGGAAATCAGTTTATGTAGGGGCCCGGCGAGTGATTTAGGAAGCGGTAGATTAGGATCAAATTTCGCTAACCTTAAATAGATACTATGTATTAGTGTGATAAACTAAATGGCCAGGTGAAAACGACACAAATCCTACAGGAAATAAAACCTGTAGGATTTTTTGTCTTATGGTTATAAAAATATGTAAATTAAAATTATAGCTTTGTTGAGATCGTACCTAAATGTGCCTTAGTTATTGAAATTAGGTCATGAGGATTAAGATAAAGCTGGAATCCTCGCAATCCTGCACTTACAGAAACTTTTTCTTGATTAGTTATAGAAGAGTCAATGTAAACAGGATAGCTCTTCTTCATTCCAATAGGGGAAACCCCTCCTCGTATATAACCAGTCAAAGGCAATACCTCCTTTAGAGAGACAATCTCAACTTTCTTATTCCCGCTCAGTGCAGCTAACCCTTTGAGATAGAGTTCATGATCGCCTTGGATACAAGCAACGATGACCCCAGTTTTATCACCACGGGCAACTAAAGTCTTATAGACTTGCTCAATGCTTAGCCCGACCTTATTAGCAACAGTAACGGCTGACAAATCTGATTCATCGACCACGTATTCCTTTAGCTCATAGGGTATTCTATTCTTGTCTAAAATTCGGGCTGCATTTGTTTTATGGGACATAAATTCACGCTCCTTTTATTAAAGCAGAAGAAATTTACTTTCGGAAGTCTGACCAAGATAATCTATCTTCGCCAAGCTTCTTTTCTTTTACGAAGGATGTCCCTATAATATAACTTATAGCCTTGGGAATTTGTCAAGATTTTTTTACCCATGACTTGATTTGAATTCTGAGAGTTTCCTATTCTACGTATTAGGTTGTAGATATCTCCGAACTCCTTGCTTTTCAGTGGTTTATTTTGGCTTGGCTGTACAAGTTCACTAAGTCGTGATATCGTCATGTTAATAGCTCATATAAAGAGGGAGGTAGTAAACTTTTGAAACAATTAAAGGTTCTTGTATTCTCCGCATCATTCGGAAACGGACATTTGCGGGCAGCGGAAGCTGTTATTGAAGGGATACGTATTCAGGAACCTTCCGCAACAATTGCTCACCTGGATTTTGGTGATTTTCTAAGTAAACCCATTAATTCGATGATCAAGAGTGTCTATGGTGAAATTATCAATCATATCCCGAAACTTTGGGGACGGTTTTATTACAAAACCTCTATGGTTCAGCCCCGTTCAATAAGTCAACAGTTTTTAAATAAATTAGGACGAAACGATTTCCTGAAGTATATTAAGACCTTTAAACCGGACTTTATCGTGTGTACTTATCCAACAGTTTCATCCGTATTAGCCCAATTACGATCTGAAAAGATTCTACAGATTCCTGTAGTTACGATAATTACTGACTATACAGTTCACAGTCATTGGGTGCATCCCGGTGTTGATCGATACATCGTTGCCTGTGGAGAAGTTAAGAATAGTTTACAAGCCTGGGGGATAAAGGCAGAGTGTATTCATGTTACCGGGATACCGGTAAGTCCGAAATTTGAAGAAACTGTAAACCGAGAGTTAATACTTTCTAAGTTAGGTTTAAAGTCGGGGATACCTACCTTTTTAGTAATGGGAGGATCCTATGGAATTTTAAAGAGTGCAAATAGAATTTGCCAGAAGCTTGTTGATTCTAAAGTTCCCGTTCAAGCTATAATTGTTTGTGGAAAAAATGAAAAACTATATGAATCCTTGAAAGAGCTTAGCGCTCAAGGGTGTAACCCTCTAGTGAGGTTGAAATATGTCCATAATGTCGAAGAATTAATGGCGGTCTCTGATCTGATAATTACTAAAGCCGGCGGACTAACGGTTTCGGAAGCGCTAACTAAGCGCTTACCACTTCTTATATTTAAGCCGATACCCGGACAAGAAGAAGAAAATGCACACTTTGTTCAGAAGATAGGAGCGGGAATCGTTGCTCAGACTGAAGAGGAAGTAAGTCAGTTGATAAATTATTTCTTGACCTATCCTGAAGAAGTTCAGAAAATGAGAGATAAGACTGCTACTGCCTTACCTGGTCATTCTACAAAATGTGCGGTTGGAGAGATGCTTAGGTTGGTTAAAAAAGAAATGTTAGCGTAACTTTATTAAAAAAAGAAGCAAAATTGAGTGATCAATTTATGCTTCTTTTTATGTTAGAACCCTCTCCAGTATTCAGGACGAAGGCTCTCTATAGTCTGATTATTAATAGTACTATCTAAAATCTGTAACAATTCATCTCTGTCATCAGGAAGCGTAGCTCGAAGCGACAGATAGTTCGAGGCGTGATTACTCCGAAAGATACAGTTTGATACTTTTAGATTCCCAAGCATAGTTCTAAGTTCCTTTAATGATTCAAAAGGACTGAGAAGTTGGAAGGAACCATCTTTTATAGCCTTGGCAAGAGGTGCATCTCCGTCTATCATTAACGTAAGAGCAGCTAAATATTGAGGGTCTATTTGGCTGATAACATGTGCGGTATCAATGGCATGTTCATGGGAAAGAGCCTTTCCTCCCAGACCGGTAATAACTGTGCAGGATAGTGTTAAACCGCTTGCTTTAACCTTTTGCCCCGCAGCGATCATTTGGTTAGTGGTGACACCCTTACAAACAGACCTCAGGATATCTTCATTACCGCTTTCTACACCTAAATAAACGATATTAAGGCCATGGGCCTTTAGGGCTGCTAATTCTTCTGAGCTCTTGGCGAGAATGTCTTTAGGGCCGCCATAAATTCCTACTCGCTTTAAATGAGGGAACCTTTGATAGAGTTGATCAAGAATTTCAGTCAGCAGGTCAGTATTAAGGGCAATTGCATCTCCATCTGCCAAAAAAACTCGTTCTGCATCTGGTTCCTCAGCCTGGGCAACGCTAAGAATTTCTTTGATTTCAGCTCGTGATCTAATCCTAAAAGATTTGTCCTTATACATTGTGCAAAATGTGCAAGCGTTATGTTTACACCCAACAGAGATCTGTAAAATAACGCTTTTCGCCTCACTTGGAGGACGAAAAATTTTACCTTCATAAAACATATAATCCACCATCTCCCAATTAGAATATTGTCTCTTTCTTCTACAATGATGTAGGAATTCCCTGCATTTAATTCCAGGTTATGTTGTTATTAATTCCGTGATAACCAAGTTTTCATGTGGGAGCCCCTAATTTTTTCTGCTTGAAAAAATGCTAGCCACATTTGATATTTTTAGAATTAAGCTATAGACGCAGAGATAAGTTGGGGCAAACAAAAAGGGTTTGGAAACTTCTCGATGAGGAAACGATAATAACGTATAAAGCTTAAAATAACATTGACAAGTGATCGCAATGATCATATAATAATATCAAAGAGATATTGGATGTTCAAAAGTACTTAAGTAGGTGAGATAATGAATGTAAAGCATTTGCAAGCAATTCGAAATGTGTTGAATGATTTAGAACCGAAACAAAAGGCTCTGCCCTATTTAGAATTAGATTCAATGATGTTGGCGCAAGTTGTTGAAGTGGCTAAGCGAGTTAGCCAAAATGATATTAATCCTACTCATGTACAAAATTGGGTTAGACGCAAATATCTTCCTAATCCCTTGAAAAGAAAGTATAGCCGGGAACAGGTTGCGAACATTCTGCTCATTAATGATTTGCGAGATATTTTATCCCTTGAAGAAGTCTCTCAATTACTTGGTTATGTTAATCAAAGCCTTTTAGATACCTCGGATGACAGAATTAATCCTACTAAACTTTACCGGTATTATAGCGAAACTTTTGACTGTACCCAGATGGACTGGGAGAAATCCCTTCAAGAATTAGAGAAAGAAGTCCAGCAAACACTGGCGGAAGATGAAATGCAGGACGAGGACCGAGAAAAGGTTGAGACAACGCTGGTTATTCTAAATCTATTGGCGAGAGCCAATTTATATAAACAAATTGCTAAGCGATGGTTGAATAGTTTAGAAACTTAGAGGATATACGCTTAGCCAACAGAAAGGAGGAGAAGGGAGTGTCGCAGAGTATTATTATTGCGCTGATTCTACTAGGAATCGCTTTGTTGGCAATTGAGATTTTTGTTATTCCCGGGTTTGGAGTCAGTGGTATTTTGGGGATAGCTGCATTAATCTCGGGCATATTTTTAGTGACAGATTCTTTTTTAGAAGGATTGTTATTCACTGCTGGAGCGCTGATCGTTTTGGGCATTCTCATTTACCTAAGTTTTAAATCACCCAGAACTCAGAGGTTGTGGAAGAAGTTCTCTTTAAGTACTCGTCAAACGCCAAAGGAAGGGTATGTTGCCCCAAAACCTCAGTATGAAATGTACCTAGGTCAAGTCGGGATAGCTCTAACTCAATTACGCCCAGCGGGAACAGGTGATTTTGATGGTGTTAAGTTAGACGTTGTCACGGAAGGGGGCTTTATAGGATTAGGAACAACTATTAAGATTATCGGAGTCGAGGGATCTCGAATCATTGTTCGGGAAGAAAAATTATAGGGAGGTGAAGCTCGACTGCGGTCGGGCAATGAATGAATCCATTATATATAACTCTGGCTATGTTTTTTCTGGGTTTTATTGTCTTAAGTGTTATTTTAACCTTCATCCCTGTTGGGCTCTGGATATCCGCATTGGCGGCAGGAGTTAATGTTGGAATTTTCAATTTGATTGGTATGCGATTAAGAAGAGTAGTCCCGTCTAAAATTGTAAGTCCGATGATTAAAGGGCATAAAGCCGGCTTGACGGTTACTACAGATCAACTTGAAGCGCACTACTTGGCAGGCGGAAATGTAGATAGAGTCGTAAATGCTTTGATTGCTGCGGAAAGAGCAGCTATTCCGCTGCTTTTCGAACGTGCGGCAGCTATCGATTTAGCAGGACGGGATGTTCTGCAGGCTGTACAAATGTCAGTTAATCCAAAAGTAATTGAGACCCCTGTTGTATCTGCGGTTGCTCAAAACGGAATTGAACTTAGAGTTAGGGCAAAAGTAACCGTGAGAGCTAATATCGATAGACTTGTCGGTGGTGCCGGTGAAGAAACAATTATTGCACGGGTTGGGGAAGGTATCGTAACCAGTATTGGTTCATCCGAATCCCATAAAGCCGTATTAGAAAGGCCGGAGCTGATTTCTCAAACAGTTTTGGCAAAGGGACTTGATGCGGGAACGGCTTTTGAAATCCTATCCATTGATATGGCGGATGTTGATGTAGGAAAGAATATTGGGGCACAACTCCAGATGGATCAGGCTGAAGCAGACAAACGTATTGCTCAGGCAAAAGCTGAGGAACGTCGTGCTATGGCTGTTGCGAAAGAACAAGAAATGAGAGCATCAGTTGAAGAAATGCGGGCAAAGGTTGTTGAAGCAGAATCTGAAGTACCAAAAGCTATGGCCCAAGCTTTAAGAGATGGCAAGCTTGGTGTAATGGATTATTACAATATGCAAAATATTATTTCGGACACCCAAATGAGAGGAACCATTGCTCAAGCGGGTAAATCTGACTCAGGCAATGATAGCACAACCAAGAAGTAGGTGAAATCATGTCGGTCTTCACTGTTGTAATTGTCATTTGGGTAATTTTTCAACTAGTTGGCTCGCTTATCAAGAAGGGTAAGCAGCAAACTCCGAGAAATTTCTCTCATCCCTCTAAATTGCCGAAGAGTATAAGAGAGGTTCTGAAGGAACCAGCCAAAGGATCTTGGCAGGAACAGATGCAACAAGCATTTACTCAAAGCTCACGTCAATTAGCAGAAGAGCCGGTTCGGGCAGAATCCATAGAAGTAATTGAGCCAAGAAGTTTTATGGATGGATTTGTTCAAACTGAAGGGACACAAGGAGTTGAGGGTACACAAGGAGTTGAAGGAACCCCGGGGATTGAAGGAACCAGCAGCTACAAAGGAAATTATGAAGTAGAAACCTACCGTGATCTGGAAGAAAACCTCGATGCCAGGATGCCTGAGAGAGAAAAAATTGCAAACGGTCTGACTTTCTCTCTCGAAGAAAAGAACCTCATACGGGGAATTGTTTGGGCAGAAGTTCTAGGAAAACCAAGAGCATTGCATCCATTTAAGGTATCTCGTCCATAAAAAGAGGGCAACAAACAAATAGCCATAGGTTAAACACCTATGGTTATTTGCTTTTTTTGTGCATAGTAACTTCATAGAATCTAAATAAAATATTTTATTGGCATTTATAGGTTATAGCTGGATAATTTCTTCCGAACTTTGCCACACTAAAGACTATCAACAAAGTGAGGTGAGGGTATGAAAGTACACATTAGGCATTGGAGGATGGTTATTACCATCGGATTATTACTTAGCATAACTCTGTCTGGTTTTGCCTACGCAGCTTTAGGTGATCGGTTACTAGGCAGAGGGAGTAAGGGGTCTGAAGTAACGGAGTTGCAAAAAAGGTTGGTTCAGTTAGGTTATGTTGTTGGAACCGTTGATGGTAAATACGGATCCAAAACTGAAGCAGCGATACAACGCTTTCAAAAGGAGCATGGGCTGAGAGTCGATGGATTAGCTGGAACACAGACTATAAAGGAGCTTATTCGCTTAACTGGGCAAAGCACTAATGCATCAGGAAAGGCTGTAGGTTATAAAAACATTGACACTAATCTGTTGGCTCGAACTGTAAATGCTGAGGCGAGGGGAGAACCATACATTGGACAAGTGGCAGTTGCTGCGGTGATCCTGAATCGGATTGCGGATCCTGCCTTTCCCAAAACAGTTGCAGATATTGTCTATCAACCGAGAGCCTTCTCAAGTGTAGATGATGGTCAAATCAACTTAGCTCCTTCAGCATCAGCGATCCGTGCAGCACAAGAAGCAGTAAATGGCTCAGACCCCTCTGGTGGAGCACTTTTCTTTTTTAATCCGGCGAAAACCTCAAATAAATACATTTGGTCACGGCCACAGATTAAACAAATAGGAAATCATATATTTACGAAGTAGGGGGACAAGCATGCACAGAAAGCTTTGGATAGGTGCTATGGCATTAGCCTTGTTAATTTCACTGGGCTGGGGTTGGAATGAATATCGATTAGCGGGGGAATACCGGCTTGCAGCAGAAAATAATAACCGAAGGGCTCTTAACGATTTTGCAAGCCACCTGGATCTGTTGGAGACTGATTTAGCGAAAGGAAATGTAGCTAATACCCCGGCCCAAAAGATTCTTTACTTAAGCCAAGTCTCTAGCAAAAGTGAAGCAGCCCTCAAGGATTTTGCCCAAATCCCTGCCCAGCAGACAGGGCTGAGTTATGTAGGGCAATTCTTAACACAATCAGGTGAATTTGCTCGAATTTTAGCTCAAAGAGTTGCTGGGGGAGGAACGATTACTTCTGAAGAAGAGACAACCCTGAAAGATATGCATGAACGTTTGATGCCAGTTAATCAACAAGTTCAAGAATTAATTCTTAGAATGGATACAGAAAGGTTAGTTTGGACAGACCCTGATCCATCCTGGAGGCAACGTCTTGGACTAGGCACTAAAGTTGCTGAGGCTTCAGCCGATGGCTCAGAAGCTCCTTCAAAATCAGTACGCTCTGGTTTAGATCAGCTGGATGCGGAATTGCAAAAGCTTCCTCCGTTTTCGTATACGGGAGAGTATGCTACTAGAGTTGTTGCAAAACCATTGGGTCTCCCTGCAGGGGAAGTAACAAAAGATCAAGCCCTTGACAAGGCCAGGGATTTCTTAAATAAAATTGGGTATGCTGATGCAACACCGGAGTTTTCCGGAGAATCGCAAACTGAGCTTGCCTGTTATATTTTCAATTACAAAGAATCTTATTTGGAAGTTAGTCGTCAAGGTGGGGTTATTACACTCTATCGCGATCAAAGAGCGATTGAACCTAGGACACTTAGCATAGATGCTGCAGCCAGTAAAGCCAAGGCTGTTTTACAAGCTTTAGGTTGGCAACAAGTAGTGATAACGTCAAGTGAAGAGTTTGGATCCTATGTTCAATTTGATGCAGTGTATGAAAAGGATGGGGTGAGGATTTACCCCGACAAGGTAAGGCTAATGATCTCTTTGGATAATGGTCAGCTGGTAGGATATGATGCTGTACCTTATTATGCATTTCATCATGCACGAACATTTCCGACAAAACTTTCAATGGAACAGGCTGTACGTAAGTTGCGACCGAATTTCCAGGTATTAGAGAGCCGCTTAGCCGTCATTCCTAAAAGAGGGAATCAGGAAATTTACAGTTATGAGTTTCGAGGTCGTTATCAGGGGGAAGAATACCTTATATATTTAAATGCAACGAATGGTTCGGAGGAGAAAATCCAACGGATTATTAAGACTCCGCGAGGAGAATACCTTAAGTAAAAGATTCACTGACAATGATAAGCGAGAGGGAAATCTCCCTCTCGCAATTAGTGCTTTCTATGTTAAGTTGAGTTAAAATTTTTTTTTCTAATCTTTTTTCTACAGGAAATCCAAAGTTTTATACATATTAGTTTTAAATTTATTGACAAACAATAAAGGATTTTTTTAAATTTACGAGAATAGGCACTTATACAAATTATAAGTTATAATTCATTCATCATGACTTTTCATAAGGAAGGAGCGATTTCTATGCAAAAAAATGCAACAGTTCAAATCAAAGGAACACAAAAATATCCAGAAGGGCAAGAAGATCAACAGGAATTGCTGACCTTTGGGAAGTTTTATGAACGAAACGGAGTCTTTTATGTAGTATATAAGGAAGAGGGAAAGAATACTACGGATCTGGGTGAGGTGACAACATTTATAACGATAAAAGCAGGAGCCGTTATCTTAAATCGCAAGGGTGCCGTGGATTTGACCCAAGAATTTAGGAAGGGAATACTTAACAACAGTATTTATACTACCTGCTACGGGAAACTATGGTTAAGCGTCTTACCCCACAAAGTAGAGTCTGACTTGACAGTCCATGGGGGACGTATTAGTCTAGAATATGACCTTTTTGTCGATGATAAGTTGGTAAGTCACAATGGTCTGTCGGTAAACGTAAAGGAGGATATCCCTTAATGAGTCTCTACGAGAATATAAAGACAAAGATTACAAACCATTTAGTTGAAGCTGCAAATAAGGCCAAAGCAGTTGGGGAATTGAATTTTGAGGAATTGCCAAGTTTCGTTTTAGAGGAACCAAGAGAAAAGCAACGGGGAGACTTGGCCTCGAATCTAGCTATGGTGTTGGCTAAGCAAGCAAAGCGTTCTCCTCGAGATATTGCGGCTGCACTTATTAAGCATATGGAAACTAGCGGAACGTGGATAGAATCCTCTGAAATTGCAGGAGCTGGTTTTATTAACTTTCGCTTAAACCCTGCCTGGCTCACCGGGGTTATTACAGAGGTGTTAAAAGCTGGGGAAAGTTACGGAGAAGGGGATATTGGAAAGGGCCAAAAGTTACAAGTAGAGTTTGTTAGCGCTAATCCTACTGGATTACTGCATATGGGTAATGCCCGAGGGGCAGCCTTGGGCGACAGTTTGGCTTCATTACTGTCAAAGGCCGGGTACGAGGTTACCCGAGAATTCTATATCAATGATGCTGGAAACCAAATACATAATTTTGGTTTATCCCTGGAATCCAGGTATTTGCAGCAACTCGGTGAGGATGTCCCTTTTCCGGAAGGTGGTTATCACGGCGAAGACCTGATTGACACAATCAAGGGTTTGATTGCTAAAGTAGGGGATAAGTACTTATCCGTTGAACCGGGACTAAGAAGAGAGTTGATGGTTCGCTATGCCTTAGATGAAAAAATGAGGAATATTCGAGAAACCTTAGAGGACTTCGGAGTCACCTATGATGTGTGGTTTAACGAACAATCTCTGCATGATTCAGGAGCAGTTCGTTCAACGATGGAAGACCTGGAGAATAAAGGTTACATTTACGAAAAGGAAGGCGCTCACTGGCTTAAGTCCACACAATTTGGTGATGAAAAAGATGAGGTAGTCATTAGAAGTAATGGTTCCCCAACTTATTTTGCTGCTGATATTGCTTATCATCGCAATAAGTTTGACCGCGGGTTTAACAAAGTCATCAACATTTGGGGGGCAGATCACCATGGGCATGTCGCGCGAATGAAAGGTGCCATGTCTGCTTTAGGGTATGATTCCGAAAATCTGCAAATAATTCTTATGCAACTAGTCCGTCTTATCCAAAATGGTGAAGTAGTAAAAATGTCTAAACGTTCCGGTCAGTACATTACATTGCGGGAATTGATGGACGAAGTCGGAAAAGATGCTGCGCGGTTTTTCTTTATTCTAAGGGATCCTGATTCTACCGTGGAGTTTGATATGGATCTAGCTAAATCACAGTCATCGGATAACCCGGTTTATTATGTTCAGTATGCATTTGCCCGCCTATGCAGTATTTTGCGCCAAGCTGAGGAGTTAGGCACCTTGAATATTCCTCCTACAGAAGAGGAACTTTTGTGCTTAAACAGCACTGAGGAACGGGAATTGCTGAAAAAGATGGCGGATTACCCAAGTGAAATCATCGTCGCGGCACGTTTAATGGAACCCCATAGACTTGCCCGTTATGTCCTTGATTTAGCAGGACTCTTTCATACTTTTTATAATAGTCAGCGTGTACTTGTTGAAGATGAAGCTTTGCGAAGAGCACGTTTGAGCTTGGTTAGAGCTGTAAAGCAAATTGTAGGTAATGTATTAAATATACTAGGCGTATCAGCCCCAGAAAGAATGTAAATTTATAATGTTTAGATCAGGGATTAGCAGGAAATATTTAGGGGTGGGCCGAATATAGTGATATTCAAAACGACGAAGGGCGGTGGAGTTTTTTGACCCACTCTTTAAGTAGAAAAGACAAACCAACGGAAGCAGATATTGCATATGAGGTTCTGAAAACCCAGGGTAATCCGATGCATTATCAAAATCTAATCGAAGTAGTGCTTCAACGTTTAGGAATTTCTCCAGAGGCTATACGGGTAGCTGCGGCGCTCACCCAGATTAATCTAGACACAAGATTTACATTCCTCGGAAAGGGCGAATGGGGATTAAAGGTTTGGGAGCCTGCAAAAACCTCGCGTCGGGCACCGGCGGTAACTCTGATAAACAAGGGTTCTTTGGATGAAGATGATAAATCTGATTCGGAGGATTTAGAGGATGAATCCTTGGACGAGGATATTTCCGAAACGGATGAAGTTTTTGATGAAGCGGATGAAGGTCAACGTGGAGAAAAGTGGTAGTCAGATTATAATAAAGACACTTCTAAAGGATGCAAGTCACCTTGACATCCTTTAGAAGTGTAGCTAAAATAAGGGTAAGGATAATATTCTTGATCGGGAATAGCTGGACTACTTATGCAAAATAAACATAGTCAATTTGACTGGTAGAATAAAGCTAGTGCGAAACTAGCTTTATTTATGTGTTTTGGCCCAATATTTAAGCTCTGAAAGGAAATGGTAAAGCTCATGACAAAATTTATTTTCGTAACTGGCGGAGTGGTGTCTTCCCTTGGCAAAGGAATCGCTGCCGCATCCCTGGGTTGTCTTCTGAAAAATAGGGGTTTTAAAGTGGCAATTCAAAAGTTTGACCCCTATATTAACATTGACCCCGGGACAATGAGTCCATACCAACACGGTGAAGTGTTTGTTACGGATGATGGGGCAGAGACAGATTTAGACCTAGGCCACTATGAGCGCTTCATCGATGTGCCGGTCTCGAAGAACAGTAATGTTACAACGGGTAAGGTCTACTGGTCGGTTATACGAAAAGAGCGTAAAGGGGATTATTTAGGAGGAACAGTTCAAGTTATTCCTCATATCACCAATGAGATTAAAGAGCGGGTTTATCGAGTTGCTCGAGAGAGTCATCCTGACTTTGTAATTACTGAAATTGGTGGTACCGTTGGAGACATTGAGTCTTTGCCGTTTCTGGAAGCTATCCGCCAAATGAAAAATGACATTGGACGAGAAAATGTTATTTATATTCATGTCACCCTAGTGCCATACTTGGCTATGTCTGGTGAATTGAAGACAAAACCAACTCAGCACTCTGTTAAAGAATTGCGTGGAATTGGTATTCAGCCTTCAATAATTGTTTGTCGAACAGAAAAGGCCCTTTCTAAAGAGATGAAGGAAAAGTTAGCGTTGCTATGTGACGTGGATTTAGAAGCAGTTGTACAGTGTCTGGATGCCTCAACCATTTACGAAGTTCCCCTTATGCTTCAAGCGGAAGGCTTTGATGATATTGTCCTGCGCAGTGCAGGTCTTGAAGCCCCTGCAGCCGACATGACCGAGTGGAAAAATATGGTTGATAAGATTAAATCTCCAACTCGTGAGATCGAGATTGCAATTGTAGGTAAATATGTTGCACTTCCAGATGCTTATCTAAGCGTAGCAGAAGCTTTGCGGTCTGCGGGAACTGAGCATGGTGCTAAAATCAAAATTCGTTGGATTGATTCTGAGAACATTGAAGAAGAATCGGCTGAAAAGTACTTAGCAGGCGTGGATGGAATCCTGGTTCCAGGAGGTTTTGGAAACCGAGGGATTGAAGGAAAAATTGAAGCAATTCGCTATGCAAGAGAAGGTAAAATTCCCTTTTTAGGTATTTGCTTAGGAATGCAAACAGCAATCATAGAAATCGCCCGTAATCTGTGCGGTATGGAACGAGCTAACAGCACAGAGTTTGATGCAGATACACCTTACCCAGTCATTGATATTCTTCCGGAGCAAAAGGACATAGAAGACAAGGGTGGCACCATGCGTTTAGGAATTTCTCCTGCGAAACTGGTAGAGGGCAGTAAAGCCTATCAAGCTTATCAAGACCAAGTTGTTTATGAACGTCATCGTCATCGGTATGAGGTTAACAACCAGTTCCGAGCAGAGTTAGAGAAGGTAGGATTAAGGTTTTCAGGAACGTCTCTCGATGGACGGTTAGTTGAAATTTCAGAGTTCCTCGATCATCCTTGGTTTGTCGCTTCTCAGTTCCATCCAGAGTTTAAATCACGACCGAATAGAGCACACCCGCTGTTTAGGGAGTTTATACGGGCGACGCTTTCGAAATAATTGTTGCTTGAGGCACAAAGCTGCCAGCCTAGGAGGTTATGGCTTGCGAACTAGCGCGAGGTTCATTATTGAGAACCTCGCGCTTCTCGCTTCGAACCCCGACAGGAAGAGTTCTGCTAACCCCTTTTAAGAGGGTATGGTATGGACTCTTCCTGTATAATAAGGCAGAATGAATTGATTAGAGGAATCGAACCATGGGAAGAATGGTTAGAGGAAAGGGGATTGAACCGATGACCTATATTGCTAGGTGGATCGATAAAAGTGAGCATACACGCTTTAATGAGTTTTTGGCAAAACACCCCAAAGGACATGTGCTTCAAACTTGGGAGTGGGGGGAAATCAAAAGCAGGACGGGATGGCTTCCTTGGCGATTAATTATTGAAAAGAACCAAGAAATTGTGGCAGCAATCTCAATACTTGAAAGAAAGATCCCCGTGGTGGGAATTCCTATTTTTTATGCTTCCAGAGGTCCGGTGGTGGATTGGAAGAATACTGAGTTGTTTGATTTGGTTTTAGCTGAGATTAAAAAGCTAGCTAAAAAACGCGGCGCGATTTTCTTAAAGGTCGATCCTGATTTGCCATCTTCAGAAAAAGAGTTAGAACAGTACTTAATATCCAGAGGTTTTAAGTCGGCTGAGAGTGGGAAGGGTTTTGAAGGAGTTCAGCCTAAGTATGTGTTTCGCTTAGATATTTCCCCGGACGAGCAGACTCTTCTTAATAATATGCAGCAAAAAACCCGGTATAATATTCGTTTGGCCCAGAAGAAAGGGGTTCAAATCCGCAAAGGAACTCGTGAGGATTTGCCGGAGTTCTATCGTGTTCTCAAAGAGACTACTGAACGTGACCGCTTTTTAGTACGAGCTTATTCTTATTTTGAAGATCTCTATGACTCGCTGGTTCCTGTGGGGTTAGGAGAATTATTTATTGCTGAGTATGAGGGAAATATTATTTCCGGCACATTGGCCTTTGTCATTGGAAATAAAGCTTGGTATATATATGGGGCTTCCTCTAATGCTCATCGCAATGTTATGCCTAACTACCTAATTCAATGGGAAATGATACGTTGGGCTAAGTCACTAGGATGCACCCTGTATGATTTTCGAGGGGTGCCCGGGCATTTGACGGAAGAGAATCCCCTTTATGGCCTTTATCGCTTTAAGAAGGGGTTTAATGGCGAGTATACAGAATTCATCGGAGAATGGGATTTGGTGTACAGGCCTATTACGTATTTCCTCTGGAATCATTTGGAACCGCTTTATTCCGATGTTTTAAAGGGAGTAATCGCTAAATTACGGCGAGTGCGGAGGAGATGACACCATGTCTGGAACATGGATCGAAGTGGACTTGGATGCCATAGTAAATAATTATCAAGAAATAATTAAGCGCCTCCATCCTAAAGCAAGATGTATGGCAGTTGTAAAGGCTGATGCCTATGGGTTAGGTGCGGTTCAAGTAGCACTTGCCTTAGAGCAAGCAGGATGTGAGGCTTTTGCGGTTACCAAGGTTGAAGAGGGTCTAATCTTACGTAAAAGTGGGATAAAGGGACTCATCTTAGTGCTTGGGCCAACCACCCAAGAAGAATGGCCGGAGGCCATTAAATCACAATTACAATTAACGATCACAGAGTTATCACTCATTCCGAAACTGAATGAGGTCTGTCTCGGCTTGCATCAGGATGTCCATGTACAGCTAAAACTGGAAACAGGTATGGGCAGAACCGGCTTTCGGTCGGCCGAGCTTGGTGAACTATCTAAATTACTAGGGAATGCTGATCGTTTAAAGGTCAGGGGAGTATATACTCATTTTGCTCGGGCTGCCCAGAGGGATAAACGCTATACTTCGGAACAATATGCAACGTTTAAAGCCTTAATTACTCGCTTGGAGGAATTAGGTATTGATCCTGAATGGAAACATGTTTGTAACAGTGCTGCTTATCTGGATTATCCTGAGTGGCACCTTGACTTTGTGCGCATTGGTACCCTCCTAATTGGTCATTACCCGGGGCCGGGCTTTAGTGGGAAATTATCATTAGAAGACCCTTGGATTGCTAAGAGCCGAATTGTTCACTTGCGCCAAGTTCCAAAAGGGACATATGTAGGGTATCAAAGTATTTATCGTACTAAGTCAGTTACTCAGCTGGCGGTAATACCGGTAGGATATGCTGATGGCCTAGGAGTGGCCCCTCATTTTGTTCCGCAAGGATGGGTGGATTTTATAAAAATAGTCATAAAAAATTTTGCTGCCTTAATAGGTATTTTTCTTGGTCAAGAACGAGTAGAATTAGGGGGACGGACTGTTCGTGTTGCCGGGAAAATCGGAATGCAGCTTACAGTACTTGACGTTGGAATGCAAGATTGTACGTTAGGAGATGAGGTTAGAATCCCATTGCGAAGGACATTAGCGAATCCACGGATACATAGAAAATATAAACAAGGCGGACGAATTTTGTCAGAAAGAACTATTGAAGAAGGACTTTCAACCACAAATACAGAATATTCACGTTAGATTTCATAAAGGAAAGGGATGTGGGGAGTGGCTAAGATTCTTGTAGTAGATGACCAACTTGGTGTGCGTCGCCTACTCTTTGAGACCTTCCGAGAGGATCAGCACGAGGTTGAGATGGCTGCGAATGGAGAAGAGGCTGTTGAATTATTGAAATCATTTAAGCCTAATCTTATTTTAATGGACATGAAGATGCCGGGGATGAACGGGATTGAAACTTTAAGGCAAATTCGTTCTTTAGACCTTCAAGTCGGCGTGATTATGATGACAGCCTATGGCGATGCTCAAAATATGGAGCAAGCTAAGGAACTTGGAATTCTCCATTATCTGGGCAAGCCTTTTGATTTATTTGAATTGAGAGAACGGGTAAGAGAGATATTAATTAAGGCTTAAGTCCTAGAAAGTGGTTCCCTCCTGACTGACCTAGTTTTCTTTTATAGCAAAGGCAGGAAAATCTTCTTGCATGACGAAGTATAAGCTGTAGGAAGAGGTGGGAATTATGATTCTAACGACAAATACTACGATAGCTATACAGTGTTCCCAATGTGGAGAGCTAGAATTTCATGCCCTCTCTCTCTTTGCATTTTCTCGGCAAGGACGTAAGAATCTCCATTGTGGTTGTGGACGTCAACTGATGTCGGTAACCAGCAGAAATCGGAGACAGTTTAACGTCGCCTATGCTTGTGCTTACTGTGGGGAGACCCATTATTTAAAATTAAACCATCATGCAATCTGGGGCAAAGAAGCTCTGCCTCTTACTTGCCCTGATGTGGGAGCTTCGGTGGGTTATATCGGATCAAAGCAAAAAGTTACACAGGCTTGTCGTGAACGTGAAAAATCCCTCGGGGAATTGGCATTAGAGTTAGGGTACGAGGAAGAGTTTGAAAATCCTGAAGTAATGCTTTGGGTTTTAGATTATCTTCGCAGCTTAGCTAGGCAAGGAGATTTAGGGTGTGCTTGTGGCAATCACCAGTTAACCTTTGAACTGTTGCCAGACCGTGTCGAGCTTTATTGTGAATGCTGTGAAGCGGTAGGAATTATTTACGCGGATAGCTCAGATAATGTCCGCCAAATTGAAGGAATAAAATCTGTTTATTTGGAAGAGAATAAGACTTGGCTTATCAATAGTCCGTTGCGGGGTCAACATGTCTCGAGATCAATGGAGGAGGAAAAAAAATGGCGTTAGTATCGATGGTCGAATTATTAGATAAGGCGCAAAAAGGAAAATATGCAGTGGGTGCCTTTAATTGTAATAATATGGAGATCGTCCAGGCGATAGTGGCTGCAGCAGAGGCGGAAAAAGCCCCTGTAATCATCCAAGCAAGTCAAGGTGCAATAAAATATGCAGGAATTGAGTACATTACGACCTTAACGAAGTTAGCGGCCGAAAAAGCAAGTGTGCCAATTGCATTACACTTAGATCATGGCACAAGTTTCGCTCAAGTAATGCAATGCGCACGCCATGGGTTTTCTTCAGTAATGATTGATGGATCCAAGCATCCTCTTGAAGATAATATTGCTTTAACGAACAAAGTAATTGAAGCCGTACGGCATTTGGGTATTTCCGTTGAAGCAGAATTAGGGAAAATCGGTGGGACAGAGGATGACATTACGGTCAGTGAACGGGAGGCCTTGTTTACTGACCCTGAAGAAGCTGAGTATTTTGTACAGAAAACTCAAGTAGATGCTTTAGCAATTGCTATAGGAACAGCCCATGGGCAATACAAGGGTACTCCCAAACTTGATTTTGATCGTTTAACTCAGATTAGAGAAAGAGTCTCCACACCCTTGGTATTACACGGTTCTTCAGGAGTGCCGGAGGATGCGTTACGTGAAGCTATTTCACGAGGTGTCTGTAAAGTTAATATCGATACAAATATCCGGGAGGCATTTGTTTTTGCTGCCCGTCAAGCCCTTGAAGGAAATCCGAAGGAAATTGATCCTCGAAAAATGTTAGGGCCCGCTCGAGAAGCAGCTACAAAGATAATTCAAGAAAAAATTCGGATTTTTGGGAGCACTGGAAAGGCATAACTCACCCACTAGAAAGAATGCACTTTAGAAAGAAGGTAGCTGAATGCAGTTTTTCTTAGACTCTGCAAATATCGAAGAGATTAAGCAAGCTTGGAATATGGGAGTAATCGGTGGGCTTACTACAAATCCCAGTTTAGTTGCTAAAGAAGGAAAGGACTTCCATGAACTTCTTAACACAGTGATTGGGATTGTTGATGGCCCGATTAGTGCAGAAGTAATAGCCCTTGATCATGAAGGGATGTTGCAGGAGGCACATGTACTGGCTGCTATTCATCCAAACATTGTAATTAAGATTCCGATGACAGAAGAGGGTCTCAAAACTGTAAAAGTATTAAGCAGCAAGGGGATAAAAACAAACGTTACACTTATCTTTACAGCTAACCAGGCCTTACTGGCAGCTAGGGCCGGTGCATCCTATGTTAGTCCTTTTCTTGGTCGGCTGGATGATATCGGGGAAAACGGACTAAATCTGTTAGCTGATATCTGCGAGATCTATCAGGCTCATGGCATCTCAACCAAAACTATTGCTGCAAGTATACGAAATCCAGTCCATGTGACTGAATCGGCAAAAATAGGAGCGGATTTTGCAACGGTTCCTTTTGGGGTACTGAGGCAACTTTTCCGCCATCCATTAACAGATGCCGGCATCGAAAAGTTTTTGGCGGATTGGAAAAAACGATAGAACTGCTTTTATAGAAAAATTGGCATTGGCCTATCTGAATAGATAAGGTAATGCCAAATTTTTATGTTTATATAGAGTACCTATGAAACTTGGTTGAAAAACAAATAAAAGCGTGTCACAATAAGATAGAGATTTTAAAAGTGGTTTCATTCTGTTTCACAATCAATGGAATAATTCTTTAAGGTTGGGTTAAGATTTAAGGGGGAATTGAAATTGGAGAGAGAACTTACAATGGAATTTGCCAGAGTGACAGAGGCTGCGGCCTTAGCCTCGGCGCGTTGGGTAGGTCTCGGAAATAAAGATGCTGCAGATAACGCCGCAGTGGAAGCGATGCGAGCGGTTTTTGATACTATTCATATGGATGGGACAGTGGTTATTGGAGAGGGGGAAATGGACGAAGCTCCGATGCTATACATTGGAGAACGAGTTGGCAACGGAGAAAAACCTCAGTTAGACGTGGCTGTTGACCCACTCGAGGGAACAAATATTGTGGCCAAAGGTATGGCCGGAGCAATAGCGGTTGTAGCAATCGCTAAGAAAGGCTGCCTGCTTCATGCTCCGGACATGTATATGGATAAAATTGCTGTAGGACCTGCCGCTGTTGGACGGATAAATCTTGATGCCCCAGTAGCGGAGAATGTTGCCAATGTTGCCAAAGCATTAGGTAAGAGTATGGAAGATATCACGGTTGTAATTATGGATCGGCCAAGACATCATAAGCTGATTAAAGATGTGCGTGCTTGTGGGGCGAGAATTCGTCTCATTACTGATGGAGATGTATCTCCGGCGGTGGCTTGTGGTTTTGAAGATACTGGGGTGGATATGATGATGGGGGTCGGTGGAGCCCCGGAAGGGGTTCTCGCTGCGGCGGCCCTCCGCTGTATTGGTGGAGAGATGCAAGGGCGTTTATGGCCGGAAAACGATGAAGATATAGCTCGTGCTAAGGCTCTGGGGATTACGGATGTTCATAAATTGTTAACAATGGATGATTTGGTAAAGGGCGATGATGTCTTTTTTGCTGCCACAGGAATAACAGAAGGTCCTTTAGTACGGGGGGTTACCTTTACTGCGAAGGGTGCCCTGACTCATACTGTTGTGGCTCGCGGTAAGACCGGAACCGTTCGCTTTATTGAAGCAAGTCATAGTTTTGATAAAAAGCCACGCTATGCTATGAAGGGTTGTTAAAACTTAGAAAGACAATCCTTGACCGTTTAATACTCCTTGTGCTAGAATAGTAAGAGTTGACTGGAATTGTTTTTTAAGGTGCGACAAAAAAGCGCCTCGATCCAAATGGGAAAGAAGGTGAAGACATGAAAGAAAAAATTCACCCAAAATATGAACAAACCACTGTTACATGTGCTTGTGGAGAAGTTATCCCAACCGGAAGTACAAAAATGAACATTAAAGTGGAAATTTGTTCAAAATGCCATCCCTTCTATACCGGGGTACAGCGGTTTGTCGATGCTGGCGGACGGGTTGATCGGTTTAAAAAGAAATATGGGATGTAAACAACGGCCTGCGGTCGTTGCTGGTGGAAAAGCAGAGCGCAAGCTCTGCTTTTTGCGTAATTACTTAAAGTGATGCGCGAGTACGCGGTGCGAAGGGCGATAGTTCACCTTCGAGCCCAGAACTTCGCGCACTGCGCCTCCATATAATAGAGGAGGACGAAGGGATGAGCAGACCGGTTCAATATGGCGGGCAAGCGGTCATCGAAGGTGTAATGATGCGCGGGCCCCAGGAGAGTGCTATTGCGGTAAGGCTGCCCAATGGAGAGATTGAAGTTACTCACAGTAAGCTCAATACATGGTCATCAAAATCGATCCTGAAATTACCCTTGATTCGAGGTTTTGTTGCACTTGTTGATTCCTTGGTCCTTGGAACTCGCTCCTTGACATTTTCCGCCAATCGTTCTATGGGAGAAGAAAAGGATGGAAAAGAACTTGGTTTTTGGGAAATGACCTTTACAATAGGCGTTGCCTTTGCCTTAGGTCTTTTACTTTTTGTCGGATTGCCCACCGGAGCAGCACACTTATTTCAAGCAAGGGTGGTTGGCCCGGTAGGGCAGAATATCTTAGAGGGGGCAATAAGACTCGTAATCTTCTTTTTGTATATACTGCTAATATCTCGACTTAAAGACATTCAAAGAGTTTTTCAATATCATGGAGCAGAGCATAAAGCAATATTTACGTATGAAGCAGGGAAAGATCTTACTGTAGATAATGCACGTTCTTTTTCAAGGCTCCATCCTCGCTGTGGGACTAGTTTTCTACTTATAGTTGTTATTGTAAGTGTTTTTGTATTTGCTTTTGTGGGGCTATATCCCTTGTGGTGGCGGTTGCTTTCTCGTATGTTGCTCATGCCCCTGGTGGCTGGGATTGCCTACGAGGTCTTAAAGTTTTCCTCGCGAAATCTGGAGTCTCCATGGTTGTATTGGTTTGTAGTTCCTGGCTTGTTATTGCAAAAATTAACAACACGAGAACCGGATGATGCTCAGTTGGAAGTTGCCCTAGCAGCTTTAAAGGGCGTATTAGATTCAGGTCAAGAACTTTCGTAATTTTTGAGGTGTAAAAATGTTAGAGAAACTTTATGAAATTGAACGGAAATATGATGAATTAACAGAACTCCTTAGTGATCCGGAAATTATCTCTAACCAGAGCGAATGGCAAAAATATGCTAAAGCTCAGGCGGGGATGACAAATCTCGTCACAGTGTTTAGGGAATATCAAGAAGTGAAGCGGGAGTTAGATGAGACCGAGACCCTGCTACGAGAAAAGTTGGATCCCGAAATGCAGGAGATGGCTGAGCAAGAAAAAGAAAACTTATTATTAAAATCCGAGGAATTAGAAGAACAAATTCGAATTCTGCTTTTGCCAAAGGATCCCTTGGATGAGAAAAATGTCATTATGGAGATCCGCGCAGGAGCCGGAGGAGATGAGGCATCATTGTTTGCAGGTGACCTTCATCGTATGTACACACGCTATGCAGAAGGTCAGGGCTGGAAGGTTGAAGTTCTCAGTGTTAGTTATTCTGATGCTGGGGGCTATAAGGAGATTATTTTCCTGATAGAAGGCCACGGGGCTTACAGTAAATTGAAATTTGAAAGTGGCGTACATCGTGTTCAGCGGATTCCAGCCACAGAATCTTCCGGTAGAATTCATACTTCGACTGCCACAGTAGCGGTTCTTCCTGAAGCAGAGGAAGTCGAAGTCTCTATTAACCCGAATGATCTGCGGATTGATGTTTATTGCTCCAGTGGACCGGGGGGACAGTGTGTAAATACAACCCAATCAGCGGTTCGTGTTACCCATATACCGACTGGAATTATTGCTTCTTGCCAGGATGAAAAATCACAGCTTAAGAATAAAGAGAAAGCTTTGCGGGTCTTACGTGCTCGAATTTTAGAGAAAGCACAAGAAGAAGCCATGGGTGAACAAGCTTCTGAACGCAAGAATCAAGTAGGTACCGGAGACCGAAGTGAGAGAATACGAACCTTCAATTTTCCTCAGGGGCGTGTGACGGATCATCGAATAAACCTTACTCTGCACCGCTTGGATACGATCTTGACGGGGGATTTGGGTGAGATTATTGAAGCCCTTAACTCTTCTGATCAGGCAGAACGGCTAAAAGCAGAAATACAGTAATTGTTAAATGAGATTCGAACTTACGAGTAGCGAGTCTCGAACATCGAGTAAGGGGTTTGCAGGTTTGAAAGTAATTGATGGAATGCGTTGGGGCGAGAGTGAACTTCTAAAAAAAGGAATTGATAATTCTCGCTTTGACGCAGACTTGTTATTAGCTGAAGTTCTAAAGGTGACAAGAGATCGTCTATACTTGGATTGGGATCGAATTTTATCGGAGCAAGAGTCGGAACATTATCGGAAACTCATACAACGACGCTCTGAGAACGTCCCGCTGCAGTATATCTTAGGTCGACAAGAATTTATGGGGCTTTCTTTTTATGTTGATGAAAGAGTACTTATTCCCCGTGCCGACAGCGAGGTTTTAATCGAGAAATGCTTAGATGTTTTACGGCAAGACCATAAAGAAGGGTCGGGCCGGCCTGTTAAAGTTGTAGACCTTTGCACAGGCAGTGGTGCCTTGGCAATTTCTCTAGCGCATTTTTTTCCGATAGCAGAAGTGCTTGGAGTTGATCTTTCTCCAGGAGCACTAGAGGTGGCTCGGAAAAATGCCGAACAGTTAGGGGTTGCGGTACAATGGCGTGAAGGGGATTTTTTAGATTCCATTCGGGGAGAGTCTTGGGATTATGTGATTACAAACCCTCCCTATGTTTCTCCTGAAGACTATCGCCAGTGCGCACCTGAGATTTTCCATGAGCCGGCTATGGCCTTTTTAGGTGGAACGGATGGATTGGATTTTTATCGACGTTTAGCGAGTGGGATACGACCCTTATTGAATCCTCAAGGGAAAGTGCTGATGGAGATTGGCTGGAATCAGGCAGAAGCTGTTTGCAAGCTATTTAATTTAAATGGCCTTAAAACCGAAGTCTTTTCGGATTTGGCTGGACGTGACCGAGTGATCTTGGCGAGGTGAATGAAAATGGAAACAAAAAGAAGATCTGTTGATAGAGTCAATCCCGAAGCCGAACTAATTAAAGAGGGCGCGGAGTGGCTAAGAGCAGGCGAGTTAGTAGCCTTTCCAACAGAAACAGTTTACGGGCTGGGAGCAAATGCTTTAGATGCTTCAGCATGTGCTAAGATCTTTGCTGCCAAGGGAAGACCTCAAGATAATCCGTTAATTGTGCACGTTTCCAGTCTTGCTATGGCCAACTCTTGCGTAAATAATTGGACGTCTTCAGCAGAGTTATGTGTTAAGAATTTTTGGCCGGGTCCATTAACCTTAATCTTGCCAAAAACCAGCTTAATTCCGGATATTGTAACTGCCTGCCTAGATAATGTTGCTGTTCGTATGCCCAGTCATCCCGTTGCCCTACGCTTAATCGAGGAGGCAGGGGTTCCGATTGCCGCACCTAGTGCTAATCTTTCCGGAAAGCCTAGTCCAACCAGAGGCGGTCATGTCTGGCGGGATATGAAAGGGAAGATCCCCCTAATTCTTGATGCAGGAGCTTGTGAAGTTGGTTTGGAATCAACAGTGCTTGATGTGAGTGGGGAGGTTCCCACTATTCTTCGTCCGGGTGGGATTACCAGGGAACAGTTAGAAGCGGTATTAGGGGACGTTTATACAGATTCTTGTTCCGAAAATCAAGCTCCCAGAGCTCCTGGAATGAAATACAGGCATTACGCGCCTCAGGGCGAATTAATTTTGGTGAGCGGGCATCGGGAAAGAGTCGTACAACGAATGGTTCAAGAAATCATCAGAGGACATTCCAGGTTTAAAAAAGTGGGAGTACTGTGTACATTGGAAAGTGCATCCTATTTGCATGACCGGCATCCTGATCTTTTGTTTGTTCTAGGTTCAAAAGATCAACCTTCGGAAGTGGCAAGGAATATATTTGAAGGATTAAGATTGTGTGATGAAAGGAAAATGGATTTAATTTTGGTTGAAGGTATTGAAGAAGGTGGCTTAGGGAGCGCGGTGATGAACCGCTTAGAAAAAGCAGCGGGAAAGCGAACTCAACACATTTAGAAAGTAATTCGTCTAATCATCCCTTTCCATTGCATATACATAGGGGAACGGAGGGGAAGGGTATGAATTTCTTATGGGTTGTGGCTGTTGCAACTGCTTTGGGAGCGGATGCATTTTCCTTAGCTCTCGCAATTGGGTTAGCCGGTATTAGAAAGAGCATGATGGTCAGGTTAGCTTTAGTGGTAGCTGTATTTCACGTGTTTATGCCTCTTGGCGGCATGATGCTCGGTCAAGCTTTGGGCTCAATTTTGGGGCAATTTGCAAGTTTGGCTGGAGCTTTCGTTCTAATTGTTTTAGGAGTCAGAATGCTCTATAAGATTTATTGGCCGGCAAAGCAAAGTTTGCCCTTTGGAGAAGCTAGACAGGCCTTTTTTGCTGGGAATATTACCAATCAAAGCTCTCTGGAAGGATACGGTATTTATCTTTTGGCTGCAAGTGTAAGTTTAGATGCCTTAAGTGTCGGGTTTTCACTTGGGACTATTCGAGCAGATATCCTTATGACAGTCCTGATTATGGGCATGATTGCGGGATTGATGACTGGAATCGGTTTGGTTTTAGGACGAGTAATGGGGACAAGGTTGGGAGATAGGGCGGAATTATTCGGCGGATTGGCGTTGCTATTAATTGGTATCAAACTTCTTTTTTAGCTTATTTTAACGATTTAGACAATTGTCGCTACTGTTATTTAATGTAACCCATTTTTTTCTTCAATTGAGGTGAGTTTTATAATGTTAAAACTTTTATTTGTTTGTACGGGAAATACCTGCCGCAGTCCACTGGCTGAAGGGATTGGCCGGTCTATGTTCGGTGATTTGGTTCAAGTAAATTCGGCTGGATTGGCTGCCTGGGATGGAGATCAGGTTAGTCCTCATGTGGTAGAGATTCTTAAAGAACAGGAAATTGATCTTTCTCAGCATCGTGCTAGAAGAATTACTGAGGAGCTGATGGCTGATGCGGATTGGGTTATCCCTATGACATTGGCTCAAGAAGAAGGCTTAAAACGTCGGTTCCCTCATTGGATTCACAAAATCCGACGTTTGGGAAACTGGGGAGGAGAAAACCGAGACATAATTGATCCATGGATGGGTTCTCTGGAAGTCTATCGCCAGACAGCGTTGGAAATCACAGACTTGTTAAGTATTTTAAAAAACCAAGTAAATCTAGGGTAATTAGCACTAAATAAGCATAATAAGTAGAAAAAATGTCTACACTAGCGGCGTGAAACGTCGCTTTATTTGCAGTCAGAAAAACGGTGAAACTTGTTTATCGCATCGGACCCCCATGCCTTTGTGCAGGATCACTGATGAAAGTAAAACTTATGTCATATAGTTGCTAAGCATAACTAAGGCTCCGCCCGGCTGGAAGGCTGGGCCGGCAAAGTTTTCTTTAGGTGTTTTAGCAGGACTTTTAAACTATCTAGAGAATAAAGTAGTGAATTAAAGAGGGAGGATTTAAAGAGTGAAAGTTGCGCTGGGTGCTGATCATGGTGGATATGAACTAAAAGAAGCTATTCGCAAGCATTTACAAGCACAGGAAATCGAAGTTATTGATTTCGGAACCCATTCCAATGATTCCGTAGATTATCCAAAGTACGGTTTTGCAGTTGGAAGTGCAATCATTAAAGGGGAAGCAGATTTGGGGATTGTGGTTTGTGGCACCGGACTAGGAATTTCTATGGCCGCAAATAAAATACCCGGAATCCGTGCTGCCCTTTGCTCTGAGACCTTTTCAGCCCGAATGGCAAGAGAACATAATAATGCCAATGTTTTAGCATTAGGTGCTCGGGTAATAGGGGGAGGGCTTGCTCTGGATATTGTGGACATTTTTTTGAAAACCGAGTTTTCAGGTGGAAGACATGCCCTTAGAGTAGATCTGATTTCTAACATTGAAAGAGGCGAGATGATTTAGTCTCCCTCTAATTTTAATTTGAAAGGAGGAGGAGTGCCTTGCTTGAGGATAAACAGATCAAAGAAAGCTTGCAGGAAATAGCTAGAACTTGGAATGAAGTACTGGATGCCTTTTTCCTAAAGGCTGGCTTACAGTCTCGACAAATTCTTGTCTTAGGTTGCAGTACGAGTGAAGTTATAGGCCACCATATTGGGCAGGGAAGCAGTTTGGAAGTCGCAGAAGTGTTACTTCCTCCTCTCTTAGATCGAGCAAAGCAAGAGGGAGTTTTTTTAGCAGTTCAAGGTTGCGAACATATTAATCGCGCGCTGGTGCTAGAACGAGCTTGCGTAGAACATTACAGATTGGAAGAAGTAACTGTACTTCCTGCGCTTCACGCCGGAGGAGCTATGACTGTAAAAGCCTGGGAAAGCTTTTCTTCCCCTGTTATGGTAGAGCGAATTCAAGGGCATGCAGGGATAGATGTCGGAGATACATTTATCGGAATGCACTTAAGGCCCGTAGTAATCCCAATACGTATACATGTTAAAGAACTGGGTCAGGCCCACTTAACCATGGCGCGCACAAGACCACGCCTTATTGGTGGCCCACGGGCAGCGTATGCCTAGACGGTTCTAAGGCCGGCATAATTAGGAGAATTGGGTAGTTCAATCAATCCCACTTTCATAAAAATATTGACAGGAGTGAACTAGGATGGACTATATTAACCAATGGGTGAAAAATAATGACCCCGAAGTTGCAAAAGCCATTGAACAAGAAGAGAAACGTCAAAGCAACAGTATTGAACTTATTGCCTCTGAAAACTTTGTCAGTCGAGCAGTGATGGCCGCCCAAGGGTCAGCTTTGACTAACAAGTATGCCGAAGGGTATCCCGGAAAACGGTATTATGGCGGATGTGAGTATGTAGATGTTGTGGAAGATCTTGCTCGCGAGCGAGTTAAGAAGATTTTTGGGGCAGAGCATGCTAACGTGCAGCCACATTCCGGCTCTCAGGCCAATATGGCCGTGTATTTTGCCTTTCTCAAGCCAGGGGATACAATACTGGGAATGAATTTATCCCATGGAGGTCACTTGACTCATGGGAGTCCGGTAAACATCTCGGGAGTGTATTTTAATGTAGTTCCTTATGGTGTCGATGAAAAGACTGAAACCATTGATTATGATCAAATACGTCAGCTGGCCAAAGAACATCATCCTAAAATGATTGTTGCCGGAGCAAGTGCCTATCCGCGAGTTATAGATTTTATAAAAATGCGTGAAATTGCCGATGAAGCAGGTGCTTTACTGATGGTTGATATGGCACATTTCGCCGGGTTAGTGGCGGCAGGGCTACACCCATCGCCAGTCCCTTATGCTGACTTTGTTACTTCCACAACTCATAAGACTTTAAGGGGCCCCAGGGGCGGCTTAATTCTCTGTAAGGCTGAATATGCCCAAGCTATTGATAAAGCGATTTTCCCAGGAATTCAAGGCGGGCCATTAATGCATGTCATTGCAGCTAAAGCGGTTGCTTTTGGGGAAGCCCTTCAGCCCGAATTTAAAACGTATCAGAAGAATATCGTTGATAATGCCAAGGCTCTGGCTCAAGGTCTAATGGAGCGTGGATTCCGCCTTGTTTCAGGTGGAACGGACAACCATGTAATGCTTGTTGATGTAAGAACTAAGAATCTAACAGGTAAGGAAGCGGAAAGTATCTTACATGAAGTGGGGATTACGGTCAATAAAAATACAATTCCTTTTGATACGGCAAGTCCTTTTGTAACTAGCGGGATTCGTCTTGGCACCCCTGCAGTTACTACACGGGGCATGAATACCGAGGCTATGAAACGTATAGCTGAGGCGATTGATCTTGCCTTGACCTCACATCATGAACCTGATAAACTGTCACAGGCGCGGGAAATTGTGAATTCATTGTGCGCCGAATTTCCCTTATATACTAATTTAGATTAGGAGACTGAAACTTATGCCAAAGCTTCAAGTACTTGATCATCCTCTAATCCAACATAAGTTATCGCTGATCCGGGATGAGGAAACGGGATCAAAGGAATTTAGGGCACTAGTCGAGGAAGTCTCGATGTTAATGGCCTACGAGGTAACTCGTGATTTTCCCTTACAAGAGATCGAAGTAAAAACACCTGTAGCAATAGCTAAGTCTAAGGTTATTGCCGGACGCAAAGTTGGCTTAGTTCCCATTCTGCGAGCAGGTTTAGGGATGGTTGATGGGATGCTCCGCTTAATTCCCGCTGCAAAAGTGGGACATGTTGGACTCTATAGGGATCCTGAAACTCTAATGCCTGTGGAATATTATTGCAAGCTGCCTTCAGATATCGCGGAGCGGGATCTCATAGTTATTGATCCAATGCTGGCAACAGGGGGCTCAGCTACAGCGGCGATAACGTTTTTAAAAGAACGTGGTGCGAAGAATATAAAACTGATGTGCCTAATTGCTGCCCCAGAGGGGATTGCCGCCGTGCAAAGCGCCCATGATGATGTCGACATTTTTGTTGCATCAGTTGATGAACGCTTAAATGACCATGGTTATATTGTTCCCGGTCTTGGAGACGCAGGGGATAGGTTGTTTGGAACAAAATGATGATGCATGGAAAACGTCCTAGTTGGGATAGCTATTTTATGCAAATGGCCCAAGTAGTTGCCGAACGATCAACTTGCTTGCGCCGTCAAGTTGGGGCAGTGATGGTAAAGGATAAACAAATACTAAGTACCGGATATAATGGGAGCCCTTCGGGGCTCCGGCATTGTGCTGAGGTTGGCTGTTTACGGCAGAGCTTAGGTGTTCCCTCAGGGGAACGCCATGAGATCTGCCGTGCTGTGCATGCAGAACAAAATGCTTTGGTTCAAGCAGCAAAGCATGGGGTCGCTATTACTGGTGCAGACCTATACACAACTCATCAGCCTTGCGTTTTGTGTACAAAATTGTTGATCAATGCAGGAATAATTCGAGTAGTCTATACCTATGCTTACCCGGATAAGCTTGCTGTCCAGATGGCTGATGAGGCAGGATTGAAACTGGTTAAATTTGGAGAGGATATCTCTTAGCCGAATTGTATTTGTTGCAGAGTAAGCTTGGAATTCAATTCTTGGCTTGTAGTATCAGAAAATTTATAAAATCTGATATTTAATAATATTATAGCAAAAGTATGAATGTTTGGCTGGCAAGTGATTTGAACCTTACAAAGATCCCCGGATAGCTATCGGATTAACGATTGATGATTATCGAAGGGAGTAATCCGAGTGAATAAGCAAAAAAATGTTATGATTGTGTTTGGGACACGTCCGGAGGCCATAAAAATGGCTCCTGTGATTCAAGCACTTCGTCAGAAGGACTCTATCAACTGTCAAGTTATTGTAACAGCTCAGCACCGTGAGATGCTGGATCAGGTACTAAAGCTATTTAAAATCGATCCTGATTTTGATCTAAACCTTATGCAACCGGGTCAAACCCTAACTGATATTACAACTAGGGTATTAAATGGCTTGAAAGAAGTTTTCCAAAGTGAGCAACCTGACTTAGTGTTGGTTCATGGGGACACAACCACAACATTTGTGGCTGCTTTGGCCGCTTTTTATGCTCAAATTCCAGTCGGACATGTTGAAGCTGGATTGCGAACAGGAAACAAATATTCTCCCTTTCCGGAAGAAATGAACCGAAAACTTGCAGGCGTTTTAACGGATTATCACTTTGCTCCAACAAATACGGCAAAGCTGAATCTTGAAAGAGAAGGGATTTCCTCGGAAAAAATCTTTATTACCGGCAATACGGTAATAGATGCTTTGCTGGCTACAGTAAACCCTGAATATAGTTTTTTCGACAGTCAAATCCAAGAGATAATCAATAAAGGGCAAGGGTCGAGAATGATTCTCGTAACCACACATCGCAGGGAAAACCTTGGTGAGCCCATGCGCCAAATATATCAGGCCTTAAGGGATACCCTGGAGGAGTTTCCGGATACCTACATAATTTTTCCCGTTCATAAAAATCCTATCGTTAGAACGGTAGTCAGTGAGGTTTTGGGGTCTCACCCGCGGGTTAACCTTATCGAACCGATGGATTATGAGCCCTTTGCCAATCTAATGGCACGGGCCCATCTGATTTTGACCGATTCAGGGGGGATACAGGAAGAGGCACCCTCCTTGGGCAAGCCAGTATTGGTTGTCAGAGATACGACGGAACGCCCCGAGGCAGTAGATGCAGGCACTGTGGCTTTGGTAGGGACGGAATACGAAAACGTGTTTTTAGAATTGAAAAATCTTTTAGGGGATCGGTCGGCGTATGAAAAAATGACAATGGCCAGTAATCCCTATGGAGATGGCACGGCAGCCATTAGAATAGCCCAAATAGTGGAAGAAAAGCTGGGGTGGACATAAAATTCTTCAATGCTGTAAAAAAAAGCACAAAGTCCCCTTGAAGTATGTTAATATATTACATAGCGTAAGATTTGTTGAAATGTTGCATAATAACATGACAAATCAATACATAAGGAAATGAATAAAGCTATGGAATTAAAATCTTGGCAAAAGGCCTTAGTAGTCGGGTCTAACATATCAACTTCCCTAGCTATATTAGTTGGCGGAGGATACTTCCTAGGTAGATACCTCGACACTCAATGGATGACGAAGCCTTTGTTCACAATCAGTTGTATGCTGATAGGACTAGCACTGGGAGGGAGCTATTTAGTAATTACTTTAAAAGAGTTTGGAGCATCCGATGATAAGAAGTAGCTTTATTGCATTATTAAGTGGGACTGCGTGTATATTATTCAGTATAGCCTTAACCGGCAAACAGGCTCTCTTTGGTAGCTTGCTGGGGTATTGGGCAGGGTTTGGTTATACTTTGTGGTTTTATAAAGAGGTATTACTAAGTTCAGAAATGGACATTCAGTCAGCGATCAAAAGGATGCGTAGAAATCTAATTGCTCGCCTGGGAATGATCACACTGATTATCGTTTTCATTGCTCGTTTCCAAGCCGGTTGGCTGTTTAGTTTAGCGTTAGGGATTGTTACAGGGGTGATAATATCCTTTATCATTGTGGCAATGCAAAAAAACTATGGAGAAAGGGGTGATAAAAGAAGTGCATGAAACAGTATTGTGGCATTTGGGGAGTATGACATTTCATGGTAAAACCTTAATCATGACCTGGATTTCGATGGCTCTTGTTATGATTTTCGTTTTCGCAGGAGTACGCAATTTAACCAGTGGAAAACCTGGTAAAATGCAAAACGTTTTAGAGTGGATCATAGATTTCGTCCGTGGGATCATCAATGATAACATGGAGTATGAAAAGGGACGTCCATTGCTGAGCTATTTGGTGACGTTGTTCATGTTTGTTTTCTTTTCCAATATGCTTGGCCTTATCCCAAACTTCACGTTTAATCTATTGCATGACGTTCATTTTGCCCAATTAGGTCACATTTTCAGTGGGCCGTCAATGATGTCACCAACGGCCGATATTAACACGACTCTTTCCTTAGCTCTATTAACGATTATTCTAGTTGTCTCTTTAGGTATCAAGCATAAAGGGGCACATTATTTCCATCATTTTGTTGAGCCAAATCCAGTGTTTGTGATTATCCACGCCATTGATTTACTCGCTAAGCCAATGACACTAGCCTTTCGTTTGTTTGGAAACATCTTTGCAGGCGAAATATTATTGGGAGTTATTTTAATGTTACCTGGCATTTGGGTTCTTCCGGGGATTTTACCAACAACAATTTGGTTAGCTTTCAGTATTTTCATTGGAGCTATCCAGTCTTACGTGTTTGTGGTTTTGACAACTGCTTATGTTTCGCAGGCTGTTACCTCAGACGCCCATTAAGCACTTGTTAGTGCAAGCACTTGTTGTGCTGGTTTTCAGTGATGCTCGCCACCACTGAGGGAATAATAATTTAATTATCGGAATCAAGAAAGGAGGAAATCTCATGGACGTGTCTGCTGCTGCTGCACTTGGTGCAGGAATTGCTGCTGGCTTGGCAGCTCTTGGGGCATCAATTGGTAATGGTAATGTAATTAGTAAAACGGTGGAGGGTATTGGTCGTCAACCGGAGGCTAAAGCAACATTACAAGCTACCATGTTTATTGGTGTCGGTTTGATTGAGGCTTTGCCACTCCTTAGCTGGGTACTCGCCCTGCTGCTCATGTTTACAAAGTAAGCTCGTATGATGGGCAGAGAGTAAGCCCATCTTAATTCAAGGGGGAACGTAAGTTCTCCCTTGAAAAAAATCATCCCGACGTCAATTAGACTCGAGAGGGGGGTAGACCATTGGGTGGGAATCCTATTCAATTTGACTATACTGTACCGGCTACGGTTTTATCTTTCCTGTTGCTCGTTTGGCTTCTCAGCAAATATGCTTGGAAACCGCTAATGAAAATGATGGAAGAACGGCGGACTAATATTGAATCCATGCTTAAGCAGGCAGAAGACGAGCGCCAACAGGCAGATAAAATAAAGCGTGAATACCAAGAAGAAATGCGTAAGGCTCGCCAGGAAGCCCAAGAAGTAATTGCAAAGGCTACTAAGGTAAGTGAAGCTCGTTCTGCCGAGATTCTGGCTGCTGCACATGAAGAATCTGAGAAGATTAAAAAATCTGCCCTTGTTGATATCGCACGTGAACGAGATCGGGCAATCTCCGATGTTAAAGCACAAGTTGCTGATCTTTCAGTTTCCGTTGCAGAGAAAATTATTAAACAAAAACTTGACATTAAGGGTCAAGGAAAACTCATCGAGCAGTTTATTCAAGAGGTAGGAGAAATGCAATGATAAATGGATCACTTGCGCGTAGATACTCCCAAGCCTTGTTTGAAATTGCCTCTGAGACAGGCCTAGATCAAATTGATGCTGATTTAAGTGAACTAACTAAGATGGTGGAGGAAAATGGAGAGGTTAAAGACACCCTGTTACATCCCCACATCTCCTTAAGTGATAAAAAGTCCATTATGGACAAGTTGATGGGAGATAGCTTTGGGGATATAACAAGACGTTTTCTTTATCTTTTGATTGACCGTAGAAGAGCCGATCTTTTACCTGCTATTCAACGTGAGTTTACCAGATTAGCGGATGAGGCACGTCAAGTGGTGGAAGCCAAAGTAGCAAGTGCTATTGAACTAAGTGCGACCCAGCTTGATGAACTGAAAAAAGCTATTGTACGTATGACTGGGAAAGAGGTTCGCCTTGTAAGCGAAGTCCGAGCCGAGCTCATTGGTGGAGTACTGATTCAGATCGGAGATCGTGTACTTGATGGGACTGTAGCCCATTCACTTGAAAAGATGCGTGAGAATTTACGAAGAAACTCGGATAAACCTCAGGAAGTAGGGGTGAAATAACAGAATGAACTTGCGTCCAGAAGAAATAAGTTCCATTATTAAGCAGCAAATCGAACGATACGATACTGCTGTTGATATCGTAGACGTTGGGACAGTTATCCAGGTTGGAGACGGAATTGCTCGTGTTTATGGTCTGGAAAAGGCTATGGCAGGTGAGCTTCTGGAGTTCCCAGGAAATGTTTACGGTATGGCGATGAATCTTGAAGAAGATAATATTGGTTGTGTTATTCTGGGA
>JGI2924J29684_1078347_pt1 | contig 42523 bp, 34 predicted proteins | sample BenlonsequencITS_FD_29684 | JGI IMG/M metagenome (IMG submission 29684) | reverse complement strand
GGCGGGCCGCCTCGCCGAGTGTGTCGCGGCCCTCGATCAGGACCATGACGGCGCTGTCGGAGCGGAATTCGCCGAACGCCGCGCCCATCTTTTTCGCCGCCATCACCGAGGGCGCGTCCTGGGGCGCCGACGGCAGCGAGTTCGCCCGCCCGACGGCCTCGATCTGCGGCACGAGGAGGTTCAGCGCGATGGTGAGCAGGAGCCAGCCCAGGATGACCGGCGCGGCCAGGGCGCGCATCGCCCTGGCGAGGAGCGGCCGGGGCTGGGGGTTCCCGTTCATCCGGCTTTCACCAGGCAGGAGACCTGCGCCCCTTGGCCGCTCGCCGTGCGCTCGTCCTGGATTTCGCCGTTCACCCGGATGCGGCAGCCGATGCTCCCGCTCTCGCCTTGTGCCACGAGGTTGGCGAACACGACCGGGGCCATTGTCGTGATCGTGCGCGACCACGGCAGGGCCGTGAAACTCGCGTTTTTCGGCTGGGCGTGCTCGTCCACGTAGCTGACCTTGCCGCGGGCCTGAGTCGCGCCGAAGACCTCGTAGACGACGGTTTTCGGCGTGATCGGGACGATGCTCTCCAAGTTCCCAGGCTGCGACAGACGGGTTTCGTCAGCCCCGAATTCGGCGCGCAGGCGGAGGACGGCGACCGTGCTGGCCGCCGCCGCGATCACCACGAGAGCAGGTATCCAGTGTTTCTTGAGCGCGTTGATGGCCGGGTTCCTCTGGTCGTGTCGGGTGTGTTGTCGTTGGCGCGGGGTTTCATTCCCAGAAGGCCCGCCATGCCCGTTCTTCTTCGGCTTTGTCGTGGTGCAGTTCTTCGGACGGGGGTTCGAGGACGACGTCGGGGTGGGGGAGGGCGAAGAAGTCTCCTGCGCCCCGCGCGGCCTCGTGGCCGCCGGTGTCGATGAAGCAGTAGCCGAGTCCGGACAGGCTGCCGGGCTCGTTGGTCTTGCCGAAGTGGCGCAGGAGGTCTCGGGCCACCGCCTTGCCGCCGTTTTTGGCGAAGATCGCGGCTTTGGGGAGGGTTTTGCCCGAGGGCGAGGTGACGCTGGCGATGTCGCCGACAGCCCAGACGCCTTCGTGCTCTGTCCGCATGTTCTGCCGGTCCACCGAGATCCAGTCGTCTGCGCGCAGTGAGAGGGCGGGTTTGTGCGGGGGGACGAACACGAGCAGGTCGAAGGGGGCGGTCTCGCCGTCCGCGAACCGCACGGTTTTGGTGTGGTGGTCGACGCGCTGCACGGCGTGGCCGGGGTGGAAGGCGATCCCTTGTTCGTGGAGCAGCTCGACGAGCTTCGGCCCGGCGTGGGGCCCGGCGGACGGCATGGGCTGGGGTTCGGGAGTGTGGACCGAGATCTCCGTCGTTTCGCGGACGCCGCGCTCGTGGAGCAGGTCTGCTGCGAGCAGCGCGCCTTCGTACGGGGCCACCGGGCACCGGTAGGGCTGGGAGGCGACGAGGAACACCAGTTTGCCGCCGTCGAAGTGCTGCAACGCGCGATGGGCCCGTCCGGCTTCGGCCGCGCTGTAGTAGTGGACTGCCGATCCAGCGTCCAGGGCCTCGTGCAGGCCCGGCACCTCGCCGGGGGTGTTTTGCGCGCCCAACGCGAGGACGAGCGCGTCGAAGCCGAGCTGTGCGCCGTCGTCGAGGGCGACGGTTTTGTGTGCTGGGTCCACGCCGACGACCTTGCCTTGGACGGTCGTCAGTCCGTCGAGGGCGTTCTGCGTCGGGCGGATGGGGACGCTCTGCTCGTCGCGCCAGCCGCGCATCACCCACGGCAGGGTGAACCCGAGGTAATGCTCGAAGTTTTGGTCCACGAGGACCACGTCGACGTCGTCGAGGGGAGCGCGCGATTCGCGCAGTTCTTTGACGACGCTCAGGCCGCCGATTCCCGCGCCGAGGACGACGATTCGTTTCCTGTCCATCTGCTGCCTACTTCCTTCTGAAAAAGCCCCCGAACGGGAATCGGGGTTGCTGGCCTGGGTGCCCGTCGCACCATTGCTCCGGCGGCGTCCGGCGTTTGACCGACTCGATGTGCGAGCCGCAGCCGGACCAGGTCGTCTTGCCGCAGGTCCGGCATTGCGCCGCATGGCACACGATGGTCTCCTTTCGTCGTGCCTCACGCCAGGCTGAGGAACAATTTCTCCAGCTCGTCCACGGTCAATCCGTGCCCCGGCGTGCCGTCCGGCTCGGCCACGCAGTCCCGCAGGCCGGTCGCGATGATCTTGAAGCCCGCGCGGTCCAAGGCGCGGGAAACTGCTGCGAGCTGGGTGACCACGTCTCGGCAGCTGCGTTCTTGCTCGATCATCGCGATCACCCCGCCCAGCTGCCCGTGGGCTCGGCGCAGGCGGCCGAGGACCGCCGCCATGTCTTCGGGGGCGCGGCGCGGGGCGGGCGGCGGTGTCGTTTCTTCCATGACCCACATATACCATAGGGGGTATGGTATCGGCAACGTTCGTCGCGGGCGGCCGGCTGGCGGGCGGGAGGCGGTTTTGCGGCGAACCGGCTCCGACGCGCAGGCCGCGCTTTCGCGTCGGGCGAATGCTCGGCCTAGAATTCGTTCGGGACGAAACGTCGGGGCGGCGCCGATGACGGCTGCCGCGGCGAAGCGCGAGCCCGCCGAAGAGAATGAGCCCAGCAGAAGAGGAATGGCGTATGCGGCATGTTCGTTTTTTCCATCGGTTCCGGCCGGGCGCCGTGCGGCGCGGAGCCGGGGCCTTGTGCGTCGGGGCGGTCGTCTTGGCCGCCGGGTGCGATCACGGCTCCGCGCGCTCGGCGACCTCCACGCCGCCGCCAGCGATGCGGGTCGTCAAAGACGTCCAGTACGCCGGGGGGGCGGCCGACGCGGACAGATCGGGCCATATGCTGGACCTGTACCTGCCGCAAGGGGCCGCGAAAGCTGTCCCGTTGGTGATCTGGACGAACGGCAGCGCGTTCTTGTTCCCGGCGGGCCGGGACCGGGGCGACTTGTTCGCGAACCGGCTCGTGCCGCGCGGTTACGCGGTCGCGGCGGTCGCGGTGCGCGGCAGCGGCCAGGCCACGTTCCCCGCGCAACGCGATGACACGTTGGCTGCCGTCGCGTTTCTGCGCCGCAACGCGGCGCAGTACGGCCTCGATCCCGCGCGCTTCGCGTACATGGGGCATTCTTCGGGCGGTTGGAGTTCGGCGGTGGCAGGCGTGGAAGGCTCCGGAGAGTCCGCCGTGCAGGCGGCGGTCGCGTTGTCGCCGGTGACCGATGTCGCGGCGACCGCCAAGGAAGCCCTCCCCGACGACATGTGGCGGATCGCCGAGGAGCAGCGCCGCAGCAATGTTCCGGGCGTGCCGGGGTTCCGGGGGGACCACGAGGCCGCGGACTCCCCAGAAGGGAAGTTCCTGGGCGGCCGGGTGAGCGACAATATGGACAAGGCGGCGGCGGCGAGCCCGGCCCTGCACGTCGCCCCGGCGGGGCCGCCGTTCTTGATCGTGCACGGGACGGAAGACGAATATGTGCCGTTCGCCCAGGGCACGACGTTGTATTTCGCGCTCAAGCAGGCGGGCCGCGACGTCACGTTCGTGATGCTGCCCGGCGCGAGCCACAGGGCCACGCTTCCCCCCTGGTCGGCGGAGAGCGTCAAAAATGCCACCTCGGCGCATTCGACGGGCGGCCGGACCCCCGACGTGTCCGCTGTCTCCGGGGACGGCTGGGATGTGATTCTCGGCTTCCTCGACGCGCATCTGAAGCCATGAGCCGGCTCGGGGAGCGTTCTCAGGCCGGCGCTCGCCGGGGCCGGCCTCGGGTTTCGGGCCCGGACGGTTCGCTGACCGGGTGTCGTTGATGGAGGATGGGCGTTCTCCCGTCGCGCAACGCCGATGGGTTTCGCCATGACGAGGAAGGTGCCCAGCGTGCCGGTGACGCCCGCGAAGAAACCGACCGCGCGCGCCCGGCAGGCGGCGCAGACGCGGGACCGCATCCTTGAGGCGGCGGTGCAATGCTTCTCGGAAGCCGCCTACGAGGAGGTCGCGGTCAGCGACATCGCCAAGGCCGCGGGGGTGGCGCATGGTCTGCTCTTCCATTATTTCGGCAGCAAGCGCGGGATGTATTTGGAGGCGATGCGGGTCGCGGCGCAACAGCTGGAGGCGTCTTTCGTCTTTGAGCCAGACTTGGAGCCGTTGGAGCAGGCGCGTCGCGCGGTTGCTTCGCACTTGCGTTTCCTCGCCGCCCATCGAGGCATGGCCCTGCGCTTGATCCTGGGCGGCAGAGGGGCGGACCCTGCGGCGTGGGAGGTGTTCGAGGCCGCCCGATGGCGCGCTGTGGAGGCGACTGCCGCGCTCTTCGGGGTCGACTCCCAACGGCCCGCAACGCGCATGGCGTGCCGGGCCGCCGTGGGCGCGATGGACGAGGCCGCGGTTTTCTGGCTGCACAACGACCAGCTGTTCGCCGTGGACGACATGGCCGAATGGATGGTGGCGATGGTGGCCTCGGTGGTGCGCGCGGCGATCCGGCTGGACCCCGGCATGGGAGTCGAGGACGCGCTGTCGGTGATCGACGGCCAGTTGCCGCCGGGGTAGCGCCCCGGCCAAGGGCGCCGGGGGCGTCGCCAAGAGCGTGGGCGCATGGATGTTTGGGCGGGTATTCCAGCCCGCGCGGTTGCGGGGGCGTTTTCTGCGCGCGGTGCTCGCGCGGGCTAGCCAGCCGCGACGAGTGTTGCGAGTTTTTCCAACGAGGCGTCGAGCTCTTTGCGGAACGCCCGCTCCAGCACCTTGCCCAGCGGGCCGACCAGCACAGGGCTGGTGAAGACGATGTGCAAGGTCGCACGTGACCGCTCTGCGGGCCGGTCTGCGACCGAGAATTCCAAGACGACGCTCGATCCCGTGCTGCCCGAGCCGGACAGGGACACGAACTCGGGGCCGCGGATGTCGTCGGCGTGGAACTCGATGGCGTCGGTGACGCCCTTGATCTTGACCACCTCGACAAAGCGGGCGCCCTTTTCCAGCGCGGCAGGCGGTTCTTCCGCCCACTTGGCGTGCAGGGTGTTCCAGTCCGCGAACCGTTGCGGGTTGGAGACCGCGGACCAGACCAGCGCCTGCGGCGCGTCGATTTCTCGGGAAGTGGTGACCTCGGGCATCACAGAGCTCTTTCGTCGGTGGGGCGGTTTCTCGTCGCGGGCTTCACAGGATCGCTGTGATGTGGTCGGTTCTGCCCAACAACGCTTTCCCGTAGGTCTCCATCGAGACCTGGGGCAGAATGACCGCGTGCCGCTGGCCGACGTTCGCGTCGCGCCAGATGCGTTGCAGCGGGTTGACGTCCGCGAAGCTCCCTGCGCCGCAGGCGTTCAGCAGCGTGTTGATCGCGTCGTTGACGCTCGTCAGGGCGACTGCGGCGTCTGCCCGCATCCGCGCCCGCGCCGCGACGTCGGGGTACACGCCCTGCTCGGCGTATCGCTCGACGTCGTCCGCGGCCCGGTAGGCATGCAGATGGGCGGTGTCGATCTTTGTCGCAGCGTCCGCCACCAACAGTTGGAAAGCGACGGAATCGGCCTGCTGTTCGATGTTGGTGTAGGCCAATGCCTTGGTCGAAGCCTTTTTCACCGCGATGTCGAGGGCGGCGCGGCCGAGGCCGAGCTGTGGCCCGATGAGGACGAGCACCAGCATGGGGGCGAACGCCGACCGGTAAAACGGGTTGTCCGGGTACTGCTCCACAGAGTCCCCGGACACCACCGGCAGCATCGAGCTGACGCGGTGGCTCGGCACGAACACGTCGTCGGCGACGATGGTGTTGCTGCCGGACGAGCGCATCCCCGCGACGTGCCAGGTGTCCTTGATCTGAACGTCCGAGGCGCGCATGACGACCATGGATTGGTCGATCTCGTCGCCGTTCTCGTCCACCTCCCACACCCCGCCCGAAACCCAGTCGGCGTGCAAACTCGCCGAGCAGTACGGCCATTCTCCGCGAATCAGGTAACCGCCGGGCGTCGCGCGCGCCGTGCCGCCCGGCGACACCACCCCGGACAGGATGGCGTCGGGGCCGTCCGCGTATATCTCGTCGACAGTGGCAGCGTCGTACAGGCAGGTCGACCAGGCGTTGATGTTGGAGAGCGTGGTCACCCACGAGGTTCCGCCGTCCGCCTCCGCGATCAGGGCGGACAGGTCCAACATGGCGCGCAGGCCCGCCTCCAGGCCGCCGAAGCGCCTCGGCGCGGCGAGCCGGAACGCGCCCGCGTCCCGCAGCGCGGCGATCACCTCGTCGGCGATCTTGCGGTCCCGCTCGTTTTGGGCCGCGTGCTCACGGATCAATGGCAGCAAGTCGCGCACTCGGTCGAGGACGTCGGCGGCGGTGATGGTGTCGAACGTGGTCATGGCGTTCCTCCAAGCGGTCGTCGGTGGGTGGTCTGCGTTGCTCTGCGGCGAGGCGGCGCAGGTCCGCTTGTTCGTCGACCGGCGCGGGCCGTGTGTGGCGTCGTCATGTTGCTCTCCTTTGCGCCGAGGAACGCCCGCCCAGTCTAAGATTTCAGTGACTCTGTGTCAATGACGCTTGATCAATTATTTTGGGACGAGTGTGCCCCAGATCGGGGGAGGGGTCGGCAAAGCTTTCTCGGCGCCGGTGTTGAACAGGGCGTTGCCGCTGTTCGGCCTGAGGCGCGCGGGTGGTTCGCGACACGCCGTCAGGGGTTCCTCGCTCAGGCGAAGGGCCCTGCGGCGGCAGAATCAGTACTTGCCGAAGACGGTGGCGGTGTTGTGCCCGCCGAACCCGAACGAGTTGTTGATGGCGTACGCGTGGTCGCTTTTGCGGGGTTCGCCGCTGACCACGTCGAGGTCGATCTCCGGGTCGGGGGTCTCCAGGTTCAGGGTCGGGGGGATGATGCCCTCTTGCAGGGTTTTGACCGTGATGACCGCTTCGACCGCGCCGACTGCCCCCACGGAGTGACCGATCGCGCCTTTGGGCGCGTACACCTCGGCGTGTTGCAGGCCCGCGAGGCGGATGGCTTTGGCCTCGGCGAGGTCCCCGACGCTCGTCGCGGTCGCATGCGCGTTGACGTGGCCGACGTCGCCGGGTTGCAGCCCGGCGTTCTCCAGCGCCCGGGTCATCGCCCTGGCGGCGCCGACGCCGTCGGGGTGCGGGGCCACCAGGTGGTGGCCGTCGGAGGTGATCCCCGCGCCGAGCAGGCGGGCGTAGCTCCGGGCCCCTCGGGCTTTGGCGTGCTCTTCGGTCTCGATGACGAGCAGCGCGCCGCTCTCGCCGAACACGAAGCCGGTCCGGTTCTTGTCGAAGGGCCGCGAGGCTTTCTCGGGTTCGTCGTTGGCGGTCGAGAGCACGATGCGCATATTGGCGAACGCGGCGACGGCGAAAGCGTCGATGGCCGCCTCGACGCCGCCGCAGATCGCGATGTCGGCGTCGCCGTAGGCGATCTGGCGCCACGCGTGCGCGATGGCTTCGTTGCCCGACGCGCAGGCGGACACCGGCGTGATGATGCCGCCGCGCGCTTTGCGTTCGAGCCCGACCACTGCGGCGGGGCCGTTGGCCATGAACATTTGCACGGTGAAGGGCGAGATGGCCCGTGCGCCCTTCTCGCGCATCTCGTCGTACGCTTCGGCCATGCCCCGCACCGAGCCCATCCCCGCGCCGATGGCGACGGCCAGCCGCGCCTCGTCGACGCCGTCCGGCGACCCGGCGTCCGCCCAGGCCTGGCGGCCGAGGACCGTCGCCATGCGCTGCACGTAGGACATGCGCCGGTGTTCGACTTTGGTCAGGTCTTTGTCGAAATCGCGGACTTTCAACCGTCCGCCGATGCGGACGGGAAGGTCCAATCCGGCCGCGAAGTCGTCTTCGAGGGCGCGGATGCCGCTCTCGCCGTCGAGAAGCCCCTGCCATGTGCCCTCGACGTCGGGGGCGATGGCGCTCATCATGGCCATGCCGGTCACAACAATGCTCGGGAATCCGCCATTCGCCGTGGATGGTCTCGCCATGGTCAGCGCTCCTCCTTGATGCGCTTCGGCGGCCGCCGCCGCAAGCTTTTTGTTCGCAAGTGCGAAGTAACTTTATACCTGAGAGTTTGCTGGCAACAAGCGCCCACGCCGCCTTTTTGCGTGTCCGTCCGCATGCTCTGCGCAATGAGTGACATGTTGCACATTGCGAGTGTAAACGACCGCGCGGCGAGGGTCGCGGAAGGCCCGTCGGAATCGCGAAACTCGCGAGAATCGCGACGGAATCGGGCGTGCGAATGCTCCCGTTCGTCAGGCGTTCGGAAAGTCAGGTGTTCGGAAACACAGCCCGCTCAGATATACAGCGCGGGGTCGATGTAGCACGTCGGGTCGACCCCCGGCTCGCGTTGCTTCTCAGTGCGCGAACGCACGACCGCGGGGATGCCTGTCGCAATCGATTCGGCGGGCACGTCGCGGGTGACCACGGCATTCGCCCCGACGGCGCTGTCGTCGCCGATCCGCAGCGGCCCGAGGACTTTCGCCCCGGCCCCGACGGTGACCCGGTTGCCGATGGTGGGGTGGCGCTTGCCTGCCCGCAAGGACCGCCCGCCCAAGGTGACCCCGTGGTACACCATGACGTCGTCGCCGATCTCCGCGGTTTCCCCGATCACAACGCCCATGCCGTGGTCGATGAAGAACCGTCGGCCGATTGTGGCCCCCGGATGTATTTCGACTCCGGTGAAGAACCGGGCGAGCTGGGACAGCGCTCTGGCTGGCCCGCGCAACGCCGGTGTGGCCCACATGCGGTGCGCGACCCGGTAGGCCCAGATCGCGTGCAACCCGGAATAGAGCAGCGCGTTCTCCAGGTCGCTGCGCGCGGCAGGGTCGTGGCTGCGCGCGTTCTGCAAGTCTTCGCGCAAAGCGGACAGGACGGACACGGCGCCGTCAGTCCCGGATGTGGTCGAAGAGCGCGGTCGAGATGTACCGCTCGCCGAAATCGCAGACGACCGTGACAATGAGCTTCCCGGCGTTCTCCGGGCGTTTGGCGAGTTCGAGCGCGGCCCAGACGTTCGCGCCCGCCGAAATGCCGCCGAGGATGCCCTCTTCGACGCCCAGCGCCCTGGCGACTTTGATCGCGTCGGCGAATTCCACGTCGAGGATCTCGTCGTAGATGTCGCGGTCGAGCACCTCGGGGATGAAGTTCGCGCCGATGCCTTGGATTTTGTGGGCGCCTGCCGCGCCGCCGTTGAGGATCGGGGAGTCCTTGGGCTCGACGCCGACGATCCGCACGCCCGGTTTGCGCGCCTTCAGCGCGCGCCCGACGCCGCTGATGGTCCCGCCGGTCCCGATGCCCGCGACGAAGACGTCGACGGCGCCGTCGGTGTCGGCCCAGATCTCCTCGCCCGTGGTCTGCTCGTGCATCGCGGGGTTGGCGGGGTTCGAGAACTGATTGGCCGCCACGGCGTTGTGGGTGCCGGCGATGATCTGCTTCGCCCGCTCCACAGCCCCGGCCATGCCTTCCGATCCGGGGGTCAGCACGATCTCGGCCCCGAACGCGCGCAGCATCGCGCGCCGCTCGACAGACATCGTGTCCGGCATCGTCAAGATCACCTTGTACCCTCGTGCGGCTCCGACCATGGCTAACGCGATCCCGGTGTTGCCGCTGGTGGCTTCGACGATGGTGCCGCCGGGCCGCAGCTCGCCCGAGCGCTCCGCCGCGTCGATGATCGCCACGCCGACCCGGTCTTTGACGCTGTTCGCCGGGTTGTAGTACTCGAGTTTGGCCACGACGCGGCCAGGCAGCCCCGCGGTCAACCGGTTCAGCTGAACGAGCGGGGTGTGCCCGACCAGATCACTGACGTTCTCGTAAATCTTGCTCATCGCTGATCCTTCTCGTGCCGCCGCGGCACCAATGCCCTGCATGACTCACACTACGTTACCTGCGGCCCGGCCGTGTTCTCGCGCTCTGGCCGCTGTGGCTGCCGGGCGAGGCGGTTGAGAAGAAATCTCGCCGATCCGAGACCGCGGCGCGGGCGGCATGCTCGCGGTCTCTGGCCGATCGCGTGTCCCGGCGGGCGTTTGGTTGAATGGGCGAGCCCACTTCGAGCGACTGGAAAGAGCGACCTTCATGGACTTGCAGGACGAGCGCGCCCGCGCCGCGCCGGTCATCATTGCCGACGGATTGGGCGTGGACGGCGAGCACGGCCCGTTCTTCTCCGACATCCGCCTTGCGCTCGCGCCGGGCTTGCACGCTGTGCGGACATCCGGCCCACCAGCGCAGAGCGTGCTGCTGCTGACGCTCGCGGGACGTTTCAAGCCGAGCCGGGGCGAGCTGTCCGTGCGCGGGGACGTCGAGCCGGGGAAAATCCGACGGCATTGCGCGATCGCGGCTTTCGCCGACATCGACGAGTTGGAGGAGGCGGTCACCGTGCGGACAGTGCTCGCCGAGCAGCGGCGATGGCTGGCTCCGTGGTGCTCGCGGGCCAAGGCCGAGCCCGCCGCGGCGGTGCTGGGCGAGGTGTTCGCCGAGATCCCCCCGCCGCCGTTGGCGAAATATGTCGCCGACCTTTCCGACCTTGAGGTGTTCCTGCTCAGGATCGCTCTCGCGCTCGTGACAGACCGGCCGATTCTGGTGGTCGGCGACTTGGAGCAGGTCCGCGACAGTGCGCACCGGGCGCTCGCGGCCCGCCGCCTGGGCGCGCTCGCCGCCCGGCGGACCGTCGTCGTCGGGGTGGCCAACCCCCTCGGCGACGACGCTCCCGACCACACTTTGCACGACTGTCGCATTCTGCTCAGAAAGGACTGAACATGTTGGCTGGACTGGCTTTCGGCTCGGAGATCAAACGGTTCGGCCGCAGTCGGCTGACCCGCGCCGCAATCGTCGTGCTCGCCCTCTTGCCGTTGGTGTACGGGGCGCTGTACCTGTGGGCGTACTGGGACCCCTTCGGCCATGTGAACAAGATGCCGGTCGCGTTGGTCAACGCCGACCGGGGCGCTGTCGTCTCCGGCCAGCGGATCAACGTCGGGGATGAGATAGCCAAAAGCTTGACGCAGGACGGCGGCCTGGAATGGCATGTGATGAGCCACGAGCAGGCGCGCGGCGGGGTCGACCACGGCAAGTACTACTTCATGTTGGAGCTGCCGCCGGACTTCAGCGAGGCAGTCGCCTCCCCCGTGACCGGGCAGTCGAAAAAGGCCGAACTGATCGCCGTTTACAACGACGCCAACAACTACATCTCCTCCAATATCGGCCGCACCGCTGTCGACCAGGTGCTGACCGCTGTGTCGACCCGGATCTCGGGGCAGGCGGTCAACCAAGTGCTGTCCGTTGTCCTTTCCTCCGGCTCGGGGATCAAACAGGCCGCGGACGGGGCCAGGCTGCTCGCAGACGGGGCGGCGCAGGTCGACGACGGCGCCGCGCAGCTTTCCGCCGCAATCGACAAAGCGACCGATCCGATCCTCGCCGTCGGCAAAGCCGCCTCGGCCGTCGGCGGCGACACCGAACAGCTCCAGCAGGCAGCCGTCGCGCTGCGCCAGGCGAATGCGCAGATCGGCGGCATCGCAAAGGCGCAGGACGGGGCAGCCGCCTCGCTCGCCGGGGTGATCGACCAGCTCTCGGCGAGCGACGACCCCGCCGCGAGGAGCTCGGCCGAAACATTGCGCGGTGTGCAAAACCAGCTCCACGAGCACCAATTCACCCCGCAGATCCGCCAACAGCTCACCGACGGCGAGAACGCCGCGATCTCGCTGACCGAAACGCTGCGCTCACCGGGCAGCCCGCTGCGCTCGGCCCTCGACCAGCTCGGCGGCAAAGGGCGGGACCTCACGGACAAGCTCGCACAGTTGCGCGCCGGGGCCGAGCGGCTGAAATCGGGCACCGCGCAGGTGCGCGGCGGGTCGTCCGAGCTCGCGGCCAAACTCGCAGACGGTGCTGGCCAGGTCCCCAACTGGACGCCCCAGCAGAAGGACGCCATCGCCGACACCATTGGCGGCCCGGTCCACTTGCGCGCCTCGCACCTGAACGCCGCCCCGAACTTCGGCACCGGCATGGCCCCGTTCTTCCTGACGTTGGCGCTGTTCTTCGGCGCGATCGTGCTGTGGATGGTCTTCCGGCCGCTGCAAAACCGCGCTATCGCGGCGCAGGCCCCCGCTTTCCGGGTGGCGCTCGCCAGCTATCTGCCCGCCGCCCTGATCGGGATATCCCAGGCGGTCGTCCTGTACTGCGTGGTGCGCTTCGGCCTCGGGATGCGCGCCGCGCACCCGGTGGCCATGTTGGCGTTCATGGCGTTGGTCTCGTTCGCGTTCGTGGCCCTGACGCAGTCGGTCAACGCGCTCCTCGGCCCCGCGGTGGGCCGAGTGCTGGTGATGGCGCTGCTCATGGTGCAGCTCGTCAGCGCTGGGGGCATGTACCCGGTGGAGACCACGTCGAAGCCGTTCCAAGCGCTGCACCGGTACGACCCGATGACCTACGGCGTCAATGGGCTGCGCCAGCTCGTTCTGGGCGGTGTCGACAGCAGGCTTTGGCAGGCGGTCCTCACGCTCGCCGCCATTATGGCGGGCGCGCTGGCGGTCTCGTCTGTTTGCGCGCGGCGCAACAGGCTCTGGAACGCGAGCAGGCTGATCCCGGCGATCAAGATGTAGCCGCCGTTCGCCGCGGGCTCAGCGCCCGTTCGCCGGTCCGACCAGACCCGACACCAGTTCGCCGCGCGCTGCCGCCTCAAGGACTTGCCGCACGCCCGCCGCGGTCTGGGCCCAGCTGAACTCGCGCGCCCGCCTGCGGGCCTTCTCGCCCAAGGCCTCGCGTTGCCGGTGGTCGCCGATCAGGTCGCGCACGACGCGGGCGAGGTCCTCCGGCCCGTCGACCAGAACCCCCGTGACGCCGTCGAGGATGGAGTCGGTCAGCCCGCCGCTGCCGGTGTACCCGACGGTGGGCACGCCGTGCTGGGCCGCTTCGATCACCGCGAGCCCCCAGCCTTCGGCGAGGGAGGGCATGACGTGCAGCCAGGCGCGGGCGAGGACTTCATGTTTGCGCGCCTCGTCGACGCGGCCGTGGAACACGACAGCGTCCGCGACGGCGAGCTCGTCCGCGCGGCGGCGCAAATTGTCCGCCCACCAGCCGTCCCCGACGATTTCGAGCCGCAACTGCGCGAGCCCGTCCGCGCGCAGCGCCGCCAACGCGTCCAGCACGTCCTCCACCCGTTTGTGCGGCACGAGGCGGGTGAGCACGCACAATGTCGGCTGCGCGCTGCGAGTCGCGGGGCCGCCGACGGGCGCGCCTGCGGGCACCCGGTCGACTCCGGCCCGGACCACGGCGGCGCGTTCCCGGTCGACGCCGAGCCGCACCAGGCCCTCCAGAGACGGGAGCGAGACAGTGAGGTACTGGGCGCGGCGGTGCACCCAGGGCGAGACGACAGACTCAAGCCACCAGCCGAGCGCGCCGAGCAGGCGGCCAGCCACCGGCCACTGCTCTTTGTGGCAGTGGTGCACGAGCACCACCACCGGCGCGCGGGTGGCCAACCGGGCGAAAAACCCCATCCCGTTGTGCGTGTCGACAATGACGTCCGGGCGGAATCCGGCCAGGGGGCCGATCCCGATCCTGGCCAAGGCGAGCGCGGCGAGCGCCCTCGGGTACACCGTGAGCCTGCCGCCGCCTCGGGAGAACCGCATGCCGTCGCGCGTCTCGGAGCGCGCCGAGCCGCGGTGGCGCGCGGTGCGCACGACCACCTCGACGCCCTCGCTCGCGAGCCGTTCGCCGACCCGCTCCAAGTACTGCTCGCTGCCCCCGCCCTGCGGATGGGTGGTATCCCGCCAGCTCAAGAGCAGGACTTGGGTAAGCTGAGCCATAATGGTCACCGAGCCTAACGCAAAGATCTGTCAAGACGCTGTCAGGTCGGCCCTCGCCGAAGGCGCCACACTGCGCAGATCCTTCGGGCTGCTGCGCGCGTTCCGCTTCGAATCCTCCGACCCGGACCAATTCTACGATCCGCTCGCGCAGGACTGGCTGCGCATTCTGCTCGCCGCGTGGCGGGCGTGGCGCCCGGAGGCCGAGCTTTCGGCGCTGCGCGCGCTCGACGTCGGTGGGGCGGAAGGCCGCTCGGCGGTCCTGCTCGCGGACATTGTGGAGCGCTCTGTCCTGGTGGACGCGGACCCCGACGGTTGCCGGGAGGCCTTGGCCTCGGGCGTGCCCGTCGTGCGCGGGGACGGGCAGCGCCTGCCCTTCGCCGACGCGACGTTCGATCTCGTCGCCTCCTCCAATGTGGGCGAGCACGTCCCCCAGCCGTGGCGCCTGGCCGACGAGCTGCTGCGCGTCACCCGCCCCGGCGGCATGGCCGTCTTCTCGTACACCGTGTGGCTGGGCCCGTTCGGGGGGCATGAGACCGGGCGGTGGCATTGGCTGGGCGGGCGCTACGCCGCGCGGCGGTACGCCCGCGCGCACGGGCGCCCGCCGAAGAACCTGTTCGGCGTCTCGTTGTTCGCGGTGAGCGCCGCTGACGGACTGCGGTGGGCGCGCCGGCTCCCGCCGGGGGCTGTCCTGCTCGCGGCGCTGCCCCGGTACCATCCGCGCTGGGCGTGGTGGCTGGTGCGGCTGCCCTGGCTCAGGGAGCTGCTCACCAGCAATCTGCTCCTCGTGGTGGGCAAGCGGTAACGACTGCTCACAGCAGGCGCCGGTGGCTGCGCCACCCAGCCGTCAAGGCTAGAATGACGTCGACACATACTCGTCCACGTCCTACACATGGGGGCACCTTGTACGACACGCGCGCGGCCCGAAGGTCTTTTGACATCGGCATTCTTTCGTTGGGCATCCCCATTGACGGGCAGGAGGCCCCGAAAGACCTCGCCCACGCCCGCAAGGCTTTCGATTTGGCCTCGCGGCAAGATCCCACGATGAGCGACGCGTGGCTCGGCCTCGCCACGACCCTGGCCCAAGCGCAGGAAGAGCTCCCCGGCGAAATCGTCCTGCGGCTGTACGAGAACGGCGAGCGCAACCTGTTCGCCGAGCACCGTCGGCTCGGCTTGCCGCCGCGCACCTTGGGCGGGCGGTTCTCCACCGGCCTCTACATCGACTACCCGCTCACCGACTGGAACGAGATCCAGGTCGCCAAGGCCTCGCTTTTGATTCGCGAGCGCAGCCACGACGAGGCGGAACAGCTGCTCAAAGACCTGCGCGAGCGCACAGGCGGCAAGCTCGCGATCGTCGATTACGTCACTGGCTTCCTGTACTACGGCGCGCAGCTGTGGCCCGACGTGCTGGTGGCGTTGCGCGAGTCGGATGGGTGGAGCGACCGTTACCTCGCCTCCGGGGCGGACCTCATGGTCGGCTCGTCCTGCGCGCAGCTGGGCCTGTTCAGCCAAGCCGTGCAACGTTTGGAGCGGGCCGAGTCCGGGGTGATCCCCGCCGCGCAGATCGCCGCGAAGTACAGCCGGGGACTGGTGCTCCGCGAACAAGGCGAGGCGGAGAAAGCGCGCGCCATTTTCGAGGAGATCTATGCGCGCGAGCCCGGCTTCGAGGCGAATAAGCGCGCCATGCAGGAGCCGACCTTCCGCATCGTCACCACCACGCCGGAGCGCATCGCGTTGCGCGCCAACAGGTGGGACCCTTCCTCCGCGCCGTCCGAGGACGAGATCAAGAAGAAGGAAGCCGCCGCAGCCGAGGAGAAACGTTCCGCCGAGAACGAGATTTTGCTCGCCGAGGCACAGCAGGAACTCGATCTGCAGATCGGCATGAGCGGGGTGAAGCAGCAGGTCGCGAGGTTGCAGGCCACCGTGCAGATGGCTCGTTTGCGCGCGGAGAAGGGCCTCGGCGGCGGCCAGGCGAAAAGCCAGCACCTCGCCTTCACCGGCCCTCCTGGCACCGGTAAGACGACCATCGCCCGCGTGGTCGCGAAGATCTACTGCGGTTTGGGCCTGCTGAAGACGGCCAACGTGCTGGAAACCAGCCGCAAGGACTTCGTCGGCGAACACCTCGGCTCCACCGCGATCAAGACCACGGCCCTGATCGACCGCGCGATGGACGGGGTGTTGTTCATCGACGAGGCGTACACGTTGCTCCAATCGGGGCTTTCCGGCGGCGACGCGTTCGGCAAGGAGGCCATTGACACCCTCCTCGCCCGGATGGAGAACGACCGCGACCGCCTCGTGGTCATCATCGCCGGGTACGACAACGAGATCGACCGTTTCCTCGCCGGGAACGAGGGTCTCGCGTCGCGGTTCGCCAAACGCATCCGGTTCGACTCCTACACCCCGGACGAGCTGGGAAGGATCGCCGAGTTCCAGGCCAAGCGCCGCGACGCGGTCATCACGCCGGACGCGATGCGCGAATTCATCACTCAGACCCAGCGCCTGTACGACCAGACGAAGATCTCGTCGAGCGGCCAGGAAATGCGCTTGGTCGACCTTGCGGGCAATGGCCGTTTCGTGCGGAACGTCATCGAGGCCGCCGAGGAGGAACGCGAGTTCCGGCTCACCCAGAGCGGCGTCGATCCCGCGGACCTGACCGAGGAAGACCTCATGAGCATCACCGCCGAGGATTTGCGCACCGCGATGAGCAGCGTCATCGCCGCGAACCGGCTCTAGCCGGCTGCGCGCGGGATCTTCGCGTCAGGCTCGGCGGCCAGGCCGATCAAGACCGGAAAAAACACTCTTGCCGGCGCGGGAGTCCGCGCTGGTCTTCGCCCGCGGCCACGAGCGTCCACGCCGGCCCGTGGGCACGTCGCGCGCCGCTCGGGTTCACCCCCCAGGGGGAAGGGGCGCCGGAATCGCTGGGGCGATCATGCCGACCGCTTTGTTCAGCCTTTCTTGTGCGGTGCCAGGTTTTGGAAAAATCATCAGCCCGTTTGGTTGCGGGTTTTAGGGCGTCTGGATATGCTCAACACGATATACGCGGTGGTCGCGACAATTTTGGAGGAACCTCATGGGTGGTTCGCTTCGCTCGGACTCGGCGGAGCTTCGCGCCGTCCAACAGCTCGTGAGCGGCATTGTGGACGAGATGCGCGTGGGGTTCGACGGGTTGGCGCAGCACGGGGACCAGCTCTTGGAGGGGTGGATCGGTGTGGCGGCTTCGAAGTTCCGTGCGCCGTGGGATGAGTGGAAGCAGGGCTGCAAGACGGTGGTGGACGCTTTGGAGGCCGAGTCCGGGCTTTTGGGCGAGTCCGCCGATGAGTACGACCAGCAGGAGGGCGTGAACAGCGACAGCCTGGCGAATGTCGATGTGAGGTACAACTGGTGAGCGGGATGGGCGAGGAGTACCGCGTGGAACTCGACCAGCTTCTCGCGCATGTCGAGCGGTGCGAGGAGTTCGACAAGAAAGTCGAGGATTGGCTCGACCAGATCGACGCGGCCATCGCCCGTCTGCACACGAGCTGGTCGGGCGAGGCCGCTGCGGCGCAGCGCGAGCAGCACGACCGCTGGGTCGCTGGCGCGCGGGAGATGCGGGACGCGCTTGCGAGGCTCAAAGATCAGGCGGCGGCGGATCATGGGCGTTACGCGGGGCTGATCGGGCATCAGCGGGGTATGTGGCCGTGAGCCCCGATCCGGTTTTGTCGGTGTCCCCGCCTGATTTCAGCCGCGCGGGGCAGATCGTGCGTTCCGCGTTGGGCGGGGGCTCCTCGGGTTCTGGCGGGGAGATCGCCCCGGCGTTCTTCGACCTGGTGATGGACTTGAAGACCACGAAAGGCCTGGCGGGCACGGACGCGTACGCACACGAATGGAATAACCAGTTCTACCGGCCCGCTTTGATCGGGGACACGGGCGGCGCGGGCAAGGGCGGCGGCCTGATGGACGCGGCGACCGTCGCATTGAACGCCATGGGGATGCTCTCGGATCTGCTCGTGTACTCGGGGATCAACCACGCGCTCGGGGACGACCCGGACGCGCCCGCGTTCCCACCGGGCACCCACGAGGTGATCCCGGTGCCGTTCGTCCCGGACGCGCAGGGCCGCACAATGCAGGCCGCGCCGGGGTGGTGGCCGATCATCGCCGGGATGCTCACCGGGCAGGAGTACCCGGACGGGGACGTGAGCGCGCTCAGAAACCTCAGGGACCGCTACAAATCCACCGCGACCGCGTTCCGCAGCGGGACAGCGGCCCTGGACCAAGCATCCGCGCTCGTGCAGCAGCAGCAAGCCCCGGAGGTCGCTGGGGTGGTGAACTGGCTGGGGATCGTGAAAACCCAGCTTTTGGACGTGGCGGACGGGTTCGACGTTCTCGGCGACGGCTGCGCGCAGTTCGCGCAGCACGTCCAGAGCGCGCGCGACGAGGTGAACAAGAAAGCCCAGGAAGAGCTGGGGAACATCGCGGAGACGGAGATCATCTCCGCTGGCCTGGCGGGGGCCACCCTCGGCGTCTCCGAAGTGCTCGGCAACTACCGGCTCTACAAGCGCGCGAAGGAGCTGGCCGAGTTCGTCAAAACCCGGTTGAGCGCAGAGCGCATCGCCCAAGAGCTGCGTGACGCGTTCAGCCCCATGGCCGCAATCGCGGGCGGCCCAGCCGCCCAAGGCGTCGGCAAGCTCCTCCCGCTGTTGAACGCGATGCCCGCCATCTACATGCCCGAAGGCGCCGCCGAAGCCGCCGCCATCGGCTCAGCGTTAGGCCTCGACCGCCTCGTCACGCACATGACGCGCCGCATGCGCCCCAACGCCGCCACCGAACGCCAGGTGTACGAGAACGCGGTCTCTGAGAGCATGAACGGCAAGGAGTACTGGCAGAGCGGCGCGAACAAAAATATCCTCATCCCCAAGGACGGCAAATACCCCCCGGAGATCACCAACCTTCCCAAAACCGACAACGGGAAGTACTACCAAGGCGCGGACGGCACGCTGTACCCTGTGAACACGCAAATCCATATCGGACACATCAAGTACAGCGAATGGGCGAGGCTTCGAAACGACGCTATAGCTAAAGGCTGGACCGAACGCCAGCTTCAGGAGTACATTCAGAACCACAAGCTCTATCAGATCGAGGACGCGTACGGCAATCTGAGCCACCAGTACGAGGCCCCCATCCCTTCCGTGGCCGAGATTTTGAGAGAGAACCCGCAATGACTAATAACATCGACGTACACAGCCGAGACAGCTTGCAGCAGACCCCGTTGCACATCAGCGTCGGTGACATGTGGGAACCGGGCGATCGTACCCCGTCAGTAGATCAGCTCATCGCAGCCGGGGCCGACGTGAACGCACGCGATCAGTGGGGGCGTACCCCGCTTCACTACGCCAGCCATAGCGACCGAGCCGACGCGGTGGCGGCGCTTATCGCAGCTGGTGCCGATGTGAACGCCCGAGACAACGGAAACTGGACCCCACTGCATGCAGCCGCAGCCCGAGGCTGCACAGCTGTGGTCAAGTTACTCCTTGACGCGGGAGCCGAAGTGGAGCCTATTGACAGCCAAGGGGAGACACCTTTGTCAAGAGCCATCACAGCGAAGAGCGGTGTACCGGAAGAAGTGATCAAACTGCTGCGTGAGCGTGGTGCTAATCCGTGGCGTAAGAGCGGTCGGCACAGCCCTCTGAGCGCTGCCCGAGCCCACACGAGCGGTTATCACTTTCAGGAGATCAAAGAGGCATTTGCGGACTTGCCGGATGAGGAGCCGAAGTGAGCGTTCTTGACACGGATGGGCGGTTGGCGGACATGCGGGTTCGGGCTGAGCGGTTCGCCGCGCGGGTGGAGGGGATTCGGGGCAAGGGCACTCGTTTGAACGGTCGCTTGGTCTTCGAGGTGGACGCGCGCAAGAACCCCGTGAATGTCGCTGTTGACGCGAGCATCGGGCAGTACAACGCGGATTCTATCGCTGAGTTGTTCCATGGGGCGGCGCGGGACGCGTGCCAGGACGTGGACCGGCAGATGCGGGAAGCCCTTGTGGAGTTCGGGGAGGACCAGAAGACCAGGGAGCTTGTGCGCGAGCTGATGGGGCCGCTGAGTCCTCGCCTGCCGCCTGCTCCGGGGGCGCAGCAACGCCAAGCGGAGCCGCAAGGCCCGGACCCGGACGACGAGGAAGCGTGGAACGACGCGCGAAGCTGGCTGGAGAAAGCGTAGCGGGAGCCGTGTTGCCCCTTGTCCTTGCGCAGGCGAGGGCGTGGAAGAGCGGGTCGCTTTTCGTCATCGCCGCGAACCGGCTGTAGTCGGCTGCGCGCGGGTTGTTTCTGTCCGGCGCACCTCGTACCGGCGCAGAGCGTCATGGACGCCACGACTCCTCGAAATGTGACCGGCGGGAAATAAGGTCAAAGGTTGTGCTGGTCAAGGCGGGAGGCCCCTCTTGGCGCCGGAAGGCTACCGCCGTAGCGCGGTTCGCACAAGTGGCGCGAGCTGAATTTTTGCGGCCAAAACGAGTGTCACGGACGGCTGCTCGGCGAACGCAGGCCCGCCACCCATCGCCGCGCGGCCTCGTCCGACGGCGGCGGCACGCCGATCGGCCGGTTCGCCGCCCCGCCGAACGACTCACATGACCAGGACCCGAGGTAGAAAACCTCGATGGAGTGCTGCCAGAGCGACTTGAGCGCTTCGGCGACGACGGGGTCGTCCACATGGCCGACGAAGTCGAGGAAAAACCAATAGGGTTCCGGCTGATTGCGGGTCGGGCGGGACTCGATGCGGATGAGGTCCAGATCGCGCAGGGCGAGCTGGTTCATCGCATTGGCGAGCGAGCCGGGTGCGTGGGCCAGCCGCAGCGCGACGGCAGTTCGGTCCGAGCCGGTGCGGGGCGGCGGCGCGCACGGCGCGCTGATCAACGCGAACCGGGTTCTTGAGCCAGTGATGTCGGCGACTGAGCGAGCCGCCTCGCGCAAGCTCAGGCGCTCGGCCATGATCGGGGTGGTGACCGCCGCGTCCGCGCGGCCCTCAGCGGCGTCCAATGCCGCCGCGGCGTTCGAGCTCGCCGGGACGACTGCCGCGCGCGGCCAGCGCTGCGCCAGCCACGACCGCACCTGCGCCGCCGCCACCGGATACGCGGCGACTGTGGCGACTTCGTCCGGATCGGCTTCGGGGGCGAGCAGCACGGAAAAGCTCACTTCGAGCTGGGTTTCGGCCACAATCTGCACCGGTTCCCCGGCCACGAGCCCGTCCAGGGTGGGGGCGACCGATCCGTCCGCCGTGCTCTCGACCGGGACGCAACCGTAGCGCGCCGTCCCGTCCCGCACCGCGGCAATCACGTCCTGGGGGCTGTTGAGCGCGAGGGCTCCTGTGTCCGGAGCGAGCCCGCGGCGCACGAAATCCAACATCGCGGCCTCCGTGAACGTCCCGGAGGGGCCGAAATACGCGATCATTCGAACTGCGCCCGCTTGTGGTCGCCGAAGGGCTCGTCGCGCTCGCGGACCGCCTCGCGGAATCCCGCCGTCATCGAACGCAACTGGAAGGCGTAGCCCTCGCGGGTGTGCCGGGAAATGCCGTCGAAGACGGTGGAGACCATCGTGGAGTTGGCGACCCCCTGGTTGATCAACGCGCTGTTGAGCGCGAGTTTGACCATCATGAGCTGGTTGATCGGCATCATCGCGATACGTTCGACGAGGTTTTCGGCGCACTCGTCGAGTTCGTCGGGTTCGGGGGCTTCCACGGCCAAGCCCCATTCCTCGGCTTGCTTGCCGCTGATGCAGTCGCCGGTGAGCAGGAGGCGTTTGGCGCGTTGGTCCCCGAGACGGTGGGCCCACATGCCGGCGGCGGGGACGCCCCAAACGCGGGTGGGCGGGTAACCGATTTTGGTGTCCGAGGCGCAGATGATCTGGTCGGCGTAGAGGGCGATGTCGGTGCCGCCTGCGACGCAGAAGCCGTGGAGTTTCGCGACGGTGGGCTTGTTCGCGTGCAGGAGGCTGGCGAAGCCTCGGTTGAAGCGGCTCATCATGGCGTAGTCGAGCATGGGGTCCCAGACCCCCCAGGGGTTGTGGTTGACCGCTTGGGCGACAGGGTCCAAGACGGTCCCGGCGCGCGCGGCCCGGTTGTCCGCCGCGCCAGGGGCCGTTTCGTGCGCCCCCGCGTCCGACGTCCCGCCGTTTTCGGCGAACATGTCCAGGTCGTAACCGCCGCAGAAGCCCTTGCCGCGCCCGGACACGAGGATGACGTGCACGCGGGGGTCGAGGTCGGCGCGCTCCACAGCGGCCGCGAGGTCGAGGGGAGTGTCGGGGGTGATCGCGTTGCCCCGTTCGGGGCGGTTGAACACGATCCGCGCGACCCGCCCGGTTGTCTCATAGGTCAAGGTCTTGTAGCGCGCCCCTGCGTTGTCCGGCTCCGGCCGGTCGGCGAACGGCGCGTGAGGCCCCTCGCGCAAACCCTCCCGCCACGCCGCGGGACGTTGGCCGCTGTGAGACTCGTCAGGCATGCTGCGATCCTAGCAGTCTCTGCTCTTCACGCAGGTCCGAGTGGTTGGTTTGGGCGCGGCCGCGCCCCGCCGCTCCCTCGTTCAGGGGCGGTTGCGAACCGGGATGGGCCACCAGAACCACCGGCCGAGAAGCGTCGCGATGGCCGGGATGACGAGCGAGCGGACCACGAGGGTGTCCAGGAGGAGGCCGCCGCCGACCATGGTGCCGATTTGGGCGAGGATGGTGGAGTATCCCGCGAGCATCGCGAGCATCGTGAAGCCGAAGACCAGTCCCGCCGTGGTGACCACGCTGCCGGTGCCCGCCATGGAACGGACGATTCCGGTTTTGATCCCGGCGCGCAGCTCCTCTTGGAAACGGGTGACGAGCAACAGGTTGTAGTCCGCGCCGACCGCGACGAGGAAGACGAAAGAACAGGGCGCGACAGCCCAGTGCAGGGGCAGGCCGGCGAGATGCTGCCAGATCGCGACGCTGAGCCCCCATGCGGAGAGGTAGGAGATCGCCACGGTGCCGACGACTGCGACGGCGGCGACGAAACTGCGCAGCAGGACCAGCACGACGCAGAACACGAACGCGAAGGCCGCGACCGCGCTGGTGATGAAGTCTTCTTTGGCGAAGGCCGCGATGTTGAGCAGGGTGCCTCCGGCCCCTCCGAGGCTGACTTTGCTGCCGCCGAGCGAGGTGCCTTTGAGCGCAGCGGTGGCCGCGGGGACGATCCGGGCGCTGTAGTCCATGCTTGCTTTGCTGAAGGAGTTCACATCGCCCATGACGAGCATCCGGGTGACTTTGCCGTCCGGCGAGAAGAACACAGAGAGCGCCGATTGGAACAGCGGGGATTGGAAGGCTTGGCTCGGCAGGAAGAAAAAACCGCTCGGGTCTGCGCCGCCGAAGCTTTCCGCGACTTGCCTCGTGAACTCGGTGATCTCGGAGATCTGGGGCGTCAGCGAGTCGAGCATGTGGCGCACCGGCGCGAGCGTTTGCTGCATCTCGTTGAGGAAATCGCCCAGCACCCGGATTTGCGCGTCCAATCGCGGGAGGGACTGCGAGGCGGTGCGCGCCCCGTTGAGAAGGTCCTGCACGCCGCGCTCGTCGAATTGGTCGAGATTGTCCAAGAGCGAGAGCCCGGTGAGCGCCGCGTGGCAGTACGGGATGTTCTCGCAGTTGGGGATCGAGTTCGCGAGCTGCTCGCCCGCGTCGCTCAGCGGTCGCACGTCGTCGCGCACGGAACGCGCTTTCTCCAACACGTCGAGGAACTCCGCCTGGAGGCCCTGGCCGCTGTGGATGGACTGTCCGAGGCCCTGCCGCGCCGCGCCCAGTTCTGCTTGCAAGCCCTTGACCGCGAAAGAGAGGCTCCCGATGCGGTCGGAAAGCGAGGCGATCCCGCCGAGCTGCGCGGTGAGCATTGCCGTCATCTGCGACATCCGCTCGCCGACATAACCCGCCTGGTAGGTCAGCGTCCCCTGCGGCAGCGGAGCAATCAGCGGCCTGGTGATGCCCTGCACCGCCCGCACGCCGTTCACGGCGTAGACCGCGTTCGTCAGTTTTGCCAGCGCGATCAGGTCTGCGGGATTGCGCATGTCGTGGTCGGACTCGACGAAGAGCAGGTTCGGGTTCAAAAGATTGGGCGGCAGGTGCCGGTCCGCGGCGGCCAGGCCGACGTTCGCCTCCGTCGTGTCCGGCTGCGCCGCGCGTTCGTTGTAGCTGGTGACGTAGGTCGGCAAGACGAGGATCGCCGCTGCGAGCACGGCGGCGCTGCCCACCAGCACCGGGCCGGGCCAGCGGACCACGCGAGTGGCGACGCGCCGCCAACGCCGCGCGGCGCGTTGCCCGCGCGGCTCGTAGAAGCCGAGTCTGCTGCCGACCGCCAAGAGCGCTGGCCCGAGGGTCAGCGCCGCCGCGAGCGCGGTGAGGATGCCGATGGTGCAGGGCAGGCCCGAGGTGGAGAAAATGGAGAGCCGGGTGAAAGACATGCACGCGGTGGCCCCCGCGACGGTCAGACCGGACGCGAAGACGACGTGCTGCACGCCCGACAGGGCCGTGTAATACGCCGTGGCAGGGTCTTCCCCCGCTTGTCTGGCCTCCTGGTACCTGCCCAGCAGGAAGATGCCGTAGTCCGTCCCCGCGCCGAGGATGATCCCGGCGAGCAGGCTCGAGGCGAAGATGGAGACCCCGATGATCTCGTGTGCGCCGAGGAGCGCGACGAGCGGCCTCGCTGTCAGCAAGGCGACTCCCACCACGAGCAGCGGCATGCCCGCCGTCAGCAGCGAGCGGTACACAAGGAGCATGGTCAGGGTGATGAGCAGCGTGCAAGCGGCCACCACTGGGATGATCGACCGGTTGATCGACAGGAGCTCGTCGTTGACGACTGCCGCCGGTCCGGTCACATAGGCTTTGACCCCTTTCGGCGGCGGGGTCTTCGCGATGATGTCGCGAACAGCCTGGGTGGACTCCATCGCCAGGGCCGTGCCCATGTTGCCGGTCAAGTTGAGGTAGGCGAACGACGCCTTTTTGTCGGAGCTCTCAAACGCGGGCGCGAATGTGGGGTTGGACCACAAGTCGATCGCGGTGATGACGTGTTTCTTGTCCGCGTTCAGCTTTCCCATCAGCTCGGCTTGGTAGCGGTGCGCGTCCGCGCCCAGCGGTTCTTCGCCTTCGAGCAGCACCGCCACGAAATTATTGGTCCCGCCTTGGCCGAAGTACTTGCCCATGTTGGCGATCGCTTGCACCGACGAGGCCTCATCCGGCAAGAAGGACAAGGCGTGCAGCTCCACGACCTTTTCGAGCTGGGGCACAGCGAGGTTCAGCCCGGCGGCAAGCAGCAACCACACTGCGACGATGGGCACGGAGAACCCGTACAAGAGCCTCGCGACCAGCGGTCTGCCTTCTTTTCGGGCGCATCCTTCCCGCAGGGACGACACAGAGAATTCGCCCCGCACGCGTGCGGCGAAAGCGCGGGCGCCGCTCCTGCTGTCCGCCCTGTTCACGCGACCTGGACCTTGCAGTTCGCCACGTTCGCCGACGCGCTGGGCGGTTGTTCGTCGCGGACTGTTCCGTCAATGATGATTCTGCATCCGACGCCTCCTGCTTTCGACTGCACGATCAGCCCGGTCATCACTGTCGGACTGGCGGTGCGCAGCGACTCCTGCCAGGGCAGCACCGCGTCGGCGTCATGGGCTTGGGCGTGTTCGTCGAGGTAGGACACCCGCACCGGGGTTCCAGCTGGTCCGCTGGCCTCGTAGTCGATCGTCCGTTGCGGGGATTGCCCGAGTTTCGGCAGGGCGCTCGCGAAACCGACCGCCTCGTCCGGGATCGAGCTTGAGCGCAGGTGCGCGATGAATCCGCCCGCTGCAACGAGGATCAGCAACGAGACGAGATACGGCCAGGCGCTTTTCATGCGCGGCTCCTGCTGCTCACCAGGCGAAACGTGCTCACTGGGCGAAACGCAATTCGGCGATGGTGCCGCGGAAGCGGCTGGGCACGAGCTTGGACTGGTAGAACGCTTGTATCTGTCGTCCTGCCAAGCCTCGCCCGGCCCCGATCGGGACCGGGCGCACGGCGGCGACTCCGGGGATGGTCTCGGGGTATTTGGAGATCTCTATCGGGCTGGCGGGGAACGGCATCGGGGGGACGACGTACTTCGTCTTCGCGAGCGAACCGCCGATCAGTTGGTCTTTCGTCCCGAATGTTTTGTATTTCTTTTTCGTCCACCACGAGGGGAGGGCGTCGAAGAGGAACCTGCCTGCGGGGAAGCGTTGTGCGCAGCCGCGGATCAGGCCGAGTGCGAGCGGCTTTTCGAGGTAGCACAGCAGGCCCTCTGCGGTGATGAGCACAGGCGAGCCCGGTTCGACGTGGTCCGCCCAGGCGAAGTCGAGCGCGGAAGTCGCCACCGGCACGATGTGCTCCTCCTGGGGGAGCAGCTGTTCGCGCAGCCGCACGACAGGGGGGAGGTCGACGCTGACCCATCGCGTTCGCGGCCTGCCCAAGCGCCAGTAGCTCGTCTGGAACCCTTCGGCGAGCGAGACCACGGTCCCGTTCGGATGCTCGCCCAGAAAGTCGCGCACTGCCGCGTCGAATGCCGAGGCTCGAAGCGCGAAAGTCTGGGTGGGCGCGCCGAAACGCTGCTCGTAGGGGTAGTCGATGTGTTCGAGCAATCGCACGGCGAGCTCGTCATGGATGATCGGGTTCGGGCGGGCCGCCTCGCTGCCCCTGCACCAGAGCGTCCACAGGGCTGTTTCCGAGACATCGGTGAGTTCTGTCCCGTCGCTTCTTTGCATGGGCTTCTCCTGCGCTGTTGTGCACGGCTTTTCCTGCGAAGCTCAAAATGCCGTATGGCCCTGAGCACATTTATAGCATAGTGCGCCTCCGGTGCTCTGGGTGGACAGAACCACTCCCTTTGTCAATCGTTTCTGAATATAGTTCCGTCGTCGGGGCGCGACGCGCCGCGGGGCAATAGACCTATTGCCCCGCCCGTGTTCGACGCATGGAAAGAAGCATGTCGAAAAACGCATGAGAAGAAGCATGCCGAAAATCACGGAGACGCTTTGGGACGAGTGGGGATTTTTTCTTGAAAAAGCGCGCGAACGCACGGCTTTTGTTTCCGTGACCCCGGCGCGCCGACCTCCAGGGCTAGTCATCGGCGCAGGTGAGAAGCCTGTGATGCGTCCTGTCCTGGGCGTACAGGACCACGCGCCGCCCGCCGGACCATCGGTCAAGCGAAAGTTTACCCGACGTTCATCTTGGGTCGGACTTAGTTGGCATATGATAAGTACATCTGACTGAGGCGACGACATCTGTATCTTCGTGAACGCGCGAACCACCTGTGGAACATTTCGCGCGTCGAGGTTCTGGGTGTCTTTCTCTTTGCTCTGCGCAGTCGTATTAAGAATAAGGTGAAAATGGAGGCTCTCATTGGTTGCTGTGGCTATAGTCGGGATCGGATGCAAATTCCCCGGAGGCATTGCGGACGCGGACAGTTTCTGGGATTTCATTCTGAACAAGGGCGACGCGGTGACGGACATTCCGGGGGACCGGTGGGACGTCGACAAGTATTACGACCCTGACCCGGACGCCCCTGGCCGTATGTACGTCCGCCGCGGCGGTTTCCTGACACACCAGTTCCAACAGTTCGACGCCGACTTCTTCGGCATCTCGCGCCGTGAGGCTGCCATCCTCGACCCGCAGCAGCGGCTGTTGCTGGAGACCGTGTGGGAGGCGCTGGACGACGCCGGTCTCGCGGGCAAGGTCTCCGGCGAGGAGGTCGGCACCTTCATCGGCGGTTTCACGAACGACAACGCGGTCGGGCGGACAAGCGCCCACCAGCTTGAGCGGATCAACAACTTCGCGGCGACCAGCTCCTCGCAGACTTTGCTCGCCAACCGCCTCGCCTACGCGCTCGACTTGCGCGGGCCCAGCATGACCGTGGACACCGCGTGCTCCTCGTCCCTGGTCGCGACCCACCTCGCGGTGCGCGCCATCGAATCGGGGGAGTGCGATGTGGCGATCGCCGGCGGCTCGAACGTCATGTTCCAGCCGGAGACCTTCATCACCATGTGCAAGGGCAGGTTTTTGGCCGCAGACGGCCGATGCAAATCGTTCGACGCCGCCGCCGACGGCTACGGCAGGGGCGAAGGCGTCGGGGCGGTGGTGCTCAAAGGCCTTGAGCAGGCATTGCGCGACGGCGACCGCGTGTACGCGGTGATTCGCGCCAGCGGGGTCAACCAGGACGGCAGGACCCCCTCGCTGCCTGTGCCCAACCCGGTCTCGCAGCAGCGTCTCGCCGAGCGGGTGCTCAAAGAGGCGGGGATCGACCCCGCGCTCGTGGGGTACGTGGAAGCGCATGGAACGGGCACCAATGTCGGCGACCCCCTGGAGTTGACCGCGTTGGGCAATGCTTACGGCAGGGTCCCCGGAAGGGACGATCCCCTGCTCATCGGCTCGGTGAAGAATAATTTCGGCCACACCGAGGCAGCAGCGGGCGTCGCGGGCCTCATCAAGGCCGCGCTCACTGTGCAGCGTCGGATTGTTGCGCCGCAGGTATGGCTCGAAAAGCTCAATCCGCAGATCCCGTTCGAGGAACTGCGGCTGCGCGTGCCGATGGCGGCAGAGAAGTACCCGGACCTGCGCGCCCCGGCGTTTGTCGCGGTCAATAGTTTCGGTTACGGCGGGACGAACGCGCATGTCCTCGTCGAGGAGCCGCCCGCGCCGCGCGCGACCGGCGCGGTGGACGGGGTGCGGGTTTTCCCGTTGTCCGCGCGCAGCGAGGCCTCGCTGCGCGGCATAGCCCGAAGCTACGCGCAGCTGCTGGAGTCCGACCGCTCCGACGAGAAGGCGCAACGCCTGAAGACCGCTGCCACCGGCCGCCGCGCGCACCACTTTCTGCGCAAGGGGATCGTCTACCGGGACGCGGACCACCTGTTCGAGCAATTGAACGCCTACGCGGACAACGACAACGTCGCGCCGGGACGCGTCCTGGTCGAAGGGATCTCCGAACCGGTGTTCGTCTTCAGCGGCATGGGGCCGCAATGGTGGGCGATGGGGCGAGGGCTGTTGGAGCGCCCGGGCGTTTTCCGCGACACCGCCGAGGAGGTCGACGCCGCGTTCCGGGCGGTCTCCGGTTGGTCGGTGCTCGAAGAGCTCCTGCGCCCGGAGGGCGATTCCACGATCAGTCGCACCGACGTCGCGCAGCCCGCGAACTTCTTGGTCCAGGCGGCGCTCGCGAAACACGTCGAGCAGTTCGGGGCCAAACCCGTCTGCGTGGTCGGACACAGCGTCGGCGAGGTCGCCTCAGCGTACGTGAGCGGCGCGTTGTCCCTGCACGACGCGGCGACGGTCGCTTTCCACCGCTCCCGCCTGCAAGCGAAGACGGCGGGCACGGGCGGCATGCTCGCGGTCGGCCTCGGCTCCGACGACGCGCGGCGGCGCGCGGAACGCTTCGCGGACAAGGTGTGCGTCGCCGCGATCAACAGCAGCGCGGCGACCACTCTCGCGGGCGACTTCGACGCGTTGCGCGAAATCCACGCCGAACTTGTGGAAGAAGGCATTTTCGCCCGGACGCTGCGCGTGGAAGTGCCCTATCACAGCCACCTCATGGAGCCGATCCTCGACGAGCTCGCCACTGCGCTGCGCGGCCTCGTCCCCCGCCCCGCGGCCATCCCCGTCTACTCCACAGTGACGGGGGCCCAGATTGACGGCGAGGCGTTCGCGGACCCGGCCTACTGGCAGAAGAACGTCCGCGAGCCGGTCTTGTTCGCCCAAGCGATCGACACGTTGATCGAGGAACGGCACCGGGCGTTCCTCGAGATCGGCCCGCACCCCGTGCTCGCCGGGAACATCCGTGAGAGCTTCGTGCGCCACAGCGTCTCCGGCGCGGCGATCCCGACGCTCGACCGCAACGTGGAAGCCGAGCAAGCGGTGCTGCAGGCGGTCGCCGACCTGTACGCCGCGGGCTCGATCGACGTCCCCGGCGACGCCGGTCTGTACAGCTCCAGCGCTGTGGACCATGTCGACCTGCCGACATACCCGTGGGCGCGGGAGCAGCTGTGGGAGGAAGAGCCGGTGACGCTGCGCGCGCGCTACGGCGACCCCGACAGTTTCCCGCTCCTTGGCGACCGGACCGGGGACACGGTGTCGCAATGGGGCCTCACGCTGGCGCCCGCGAACCTGCCCTGGCTGCCGGACCACGTCGTCGCCGGGTCGGTCGTGCTCCCCGGCACGGCGTACCTCGACGCCGCGCTCAGCGCCGCGCGGCAACGCACTGGCCGCGCGCACGCGGGCCTGGATTCCGTGGCGTTCGTGGCTCCGCTGGTCATTGCCGAGCACGACGTCCCGATCACCCGGCTGTCCGTGGAGGACGCCACGAAGCGTTTTGTCTTCAAAGGCCGCTCCGCGCACACGCAGCAGTGGACGACCCATGCGTACGGCAGGCTGGTCGAGGCCGACCCCGGAAGTTTGACGATAGACATTCCCGCGCCGACGCAGAGCGACGTGGCATTCGCGCGCGAGGCCGTGTACGAAGGTTTGTCGTCGGTCGGGCTCTCGTACGGACCTGCCTTCCAGCGGATTCGCAGCGCGCGCATCGCCTCGGACACATGCGTCGCGCAGCTGGAGAGCCCGTCGCTCTCCGGTTCGGGCCCGGCCCGCCAGCACACGGTGCATCCCACGCTCTCCGACGCGGCGCTGCAATGCGTCGCAGTCCTTTTGGCCGCCCGTCCCGAGCTGGTCGCCGTCCCCTCGGCGTATGTTCCGGCCTCGGTGGACCGGGTTCGGTTCTACCACGAGGTGCCCGAAAACCCGCTGGCGGTCGTGGAAATCACCAGCTCGCAGCCACTGCGGGCCAATGCCTACCTCGCGTCGGAGGACGGCGACGTCGCCCTGGCGATGTTCGGGGTGACATTGCGGCCGGTCGGCGCGGCCCCGAGCCCCTTGGAGGAGCTGGACCGTTACTTCTTCGAGCCTCGGTGGGAGCCCGCCGACGAGGAGGAACACGCGCCCGCGGCTGCGCCGCGCGCGGCCAATGCGGTGGTTTTGATCGGCAACGTGGCGCAGTCGGTCGAAGGAGGATGTCGGCGGGCGGCGGGCGCCGGAGCCCGCGTCGTGCGTTTGGCCTCCGCCGCGGCAGAACGATCTGCCGAACTCGCCGAAACCCTCGCCGCCGCGATGCGGGACGACGCATTCGTCCGGGTCTTGGTGGCAGTTGGCGACGACGGGGCTCCTGAGGAGAACGTCCACCACATCGTCGCGGTTGCCCGCGCGCTGACCGAGGTTCTCGCCAGCGACGACACGGACCAAACCGTGAAGGCGGACGCGCAGGCTGTCGTCGTGAGCCGAGGCGCGTTCTTCGCGCCCGGCGACCATGACCTGAACCTTGCCCACGCCGGGCTGGCCGGGGCGCGGCGGACAATCGCCAACGAGCAACTGGCCGTCAGGTGGTCTCTGCTGGACACAGCGGTTTCGGCGACCGAGGACGAGGTGGCCGAGGCGCTCGGCGCGGCAGGAGCCACAGCGGCGCTCGACGAGGTCGCCGTCCGCGCGGGGCGGCGTTGGGTCCAGCGGATGCGCCGTTCCCTGCCCGAGCTCACCGAAGCCTGGGAAACCCCGTTCCAAGCCGCCGACCCCGAGGTCGCGTACGAGGTGCAGCTGCCCAAATCGAGGTTGCTCAAAGACATCGCCCTTCGGGAGTGCGACCGGGTCGAGCCGGGGCCGCGGCAGGTCGAGATCCGCGTCGAGACCATCGGTTTGAACTACAAAGACCCGTTGAAGGTCATTGGGATCTTGGCGGATCGTGAGCTTGAGGGAACGTATTTCGGCCTGGAACCCGGCATGGAGGGCTTCGGCGTCGTCACGCGCGTGGGTTCGGACGTGCGCGAAGTCCGTGTCGGCGACGGCCTCATCGTCTCCGAGCGCGGGTTGTTGCGCCGTTATCTGACATTCGACCTCGATGGCGGGGCCGCCTGGGCGCCCCTGCGCCACGAGGACTTCTCGGATTCGGAGTTCGACCCGCTGGCCATAGGTTCTGGGCTGCCGTTCCTCACCGCCGCCTACGCTTTCCGGTCCCTTGTCGGACTCCAACCCGGAGAACGGGTCTTGGTGCACGGCGCGGCAGGCGGCATGGGCATGGGCGCGGTGCAGCTCGCGGTCAGTATGGGCGCAGTGGTCTATGCGACCGCCGGCACCGAAGAGCGCCGCCGCGCCGCGTTGGAGCTCGGCGCGGCCGAGGTCTTCGACTCGCGGTCGGTCGGCTTCGTCGACGATGTTTTGCGGGCCACCCAGGGGCGCGGGGTGGACGTGGTCTACAACTCGCTGCCAGGGGAAGTGATCGCCCAGAACTTCGCCGTCGCGGGAGAGTTCTGCCGGATCGTCGAGATCGGCAAAGCGGACATCTACTTCGGCGGCTCGATGGAGCTCAAACCTTTCAACCGCAACCTCACGTTCCACTCGTTGGACATGGACCGGCTGATGCGACAGCGACCGGACCTGTTCCGGCAGCTTTTGCAGGAGGGCGTCGGGCTGCTCACCGACACACGGCTCCGGCTTCTGCCGTACACGAGGTTCTCGATCAGCGACGTCGCCGAGGCGTTCGAGGCGGTGTTCCGCGCTCGGCACGTCGGCCGGATCGTCGTCGACCTGCGGGACGAGGCTCCGATGTTGCTGCCGCGCAAGGCCGCTCCAGTCGCAGTGCGCCCCGACGGCTCGTATCTCATCACCGGAGGGTTCGGCGCGTTCGGTTTGGCGACTGCGCGGTCGTTGGCCCGCGAAGGGGCGACTCGCCTGATCCTCGTGGGTCGCAGCGGCGCTGTCACAAGTGAAGTCCAAGCGCAGGTCGAATCGTTGCGGGCCTCCGGGGTCGAAGTTCTCGAAAAGCGGATCGACATCGCCGACTACGACCAGGTCGCCGCGCTGGTCAGCGATGTGGAGTCTTCGGGGAGCCCGCTGCGCGGCGTCTTCCACACCGCCGGGGTCATCTTCGACGAACCGATCGGCAAACTCACCTTGGACGCGGCGCGCAAAGTGTTCGCGCCCAAGGTCGTCGGCGCCCTCAACCTCGACAGGGCGTTGCGCGAGCACGGGGCGAGGATCGACTCGTTCGTCCTCTACTCCTCGATCAGCGCCCTTGTGGGCGCCGCGCCCCAGACGAGTTACGCGGCGGCGAACAGCGCGCTGGACGCCTTCGCGCAATGGCGTCGCGCGCAAGGCCTGCCTGCGTTGTCGGTGAACTGGGGCGCGTTGAGCGGCGGCATGGCGGTGACCTCGGACGCCGTGCAGAGCTATCTGGACTTCATCGGCTTCCGCATGGTGAACATGGAGACCGCCGCCGCGCTCCTGCACGAGTGCTCCCGCTTCGACCTGCCTCATGTCGCCGTTATGGGGATCGACTGGGGCCGTTGGCGCAATGCCATGCCCGCCGCGGCCCAGAGCACCCGTTTCTCGCATCTCGCCGCGGAAGCCGAGACCGTCACGAACGAACAGGCGGCATTCCGCGCCGCCGTGCTCGCCGCGCCGGAAGAGGAGCGCGGACCGATCGTCACCAAGGCGCTCGCCGAGCAGCTCGCAGAGGTCCTCGGGGTCAAAGCGGAAAATCTCGACCCGAGAGGGCCGCTCGTGGACCTGGGGATCGACTCCCTCATGGCGGTCGAGTTCGGGGCTCGCGCGGGCAAGCACCTGAACATACAGGTGGCGGCATTCCAATTCACCCCGGATCTCACGCTCGAAGCCGTGGGCGCCCGTATCGCGGCGCTCATCGTCCAAGAGGCGGCCGCAGAGTCCGACCAGACCTCGGAAAAAAGGTGAGCGCGAAAATCCGCTCTCCTCAAGAGTTCTGGTGGTGGCCGAGGCCCTACAATCCTGCGCTGCCCACGGTGCTGCACTTCGCTTGCTCGGGATCGGACCACACCGGCGAGATCCGCCTCGCCCCGCACATGGAAGGGGTGAACTTCGGGGTGTGGCGGATGCCCGGGCGCGGAGCCAGAGCCGACGAACCGCCCTCCACCAGCCTGCAGCGCCTCGTGGACGAGATCACGACGGCGGCTCTGGGGCTCGACTGCCGGTCGCCGGTGCTCAGCGGGCACAGTTTCGGCGGGCTGCTCGGGTACCTCGTCTGCCAAGAGCTGGAGTCCCAGGGACGCGCAGTGGGCAGATTCGTGCCTGTGGCGAGCGCTGACCCGTCAGTGTGGCGCAGAGACGCCGCCCTCGCGAAGCTTTTCGGCGGGCCGAAGAAACACGCGCAACGGCGCGTGGTGATGTTCGAAGAGCGAGGCGTGTGGCCCCCCGAGGGAGCCGAATCGGCGACGGTGTTGCAGGCGGCGCGGTCCCGGTTGGAGGGCGACATAGCGTTGGGCCTGCAATCGTTCCGGCATGATCGGATCAACGCTTCGATCACGGAAGTGAGCGCGAAAGACGACGAAATCCTCAAGGAACGGGCGGCGCAGCGCCGGTGGGCTCAGCACACGTCGGGGGAATTCGAGAGCATCGCCGTGACCGGCGGGCATTTCTTTTATTGGCGGCGGCCCCAAGTCTTGGCGACCATCTTGAAGAGCGAAGTCGAGCTGGCCCAGCACAACTGAATGCGCCACAACTGGACGCAGTGCGGCCAGGAAAGCGGCACCGCTCGTTTCTCGCGCGCCGTCGCCCCGGGGCCTTTGGTCCTGCGCGATGAGCAGTTCCTGGCCGCCTGGGGTATTCGGGTCTGAGATACCCCGGTTCAGCGGCCCGGGAGCAACCGCACCAGGCGCATCACAGTAGGCAGGATGCGCTGCAACAGCCAGCCGGGGAACCAGCGCTCGCCGGAGAGGCTGAGGAACCGCTGCGTCACGAGGCCCTGCGTCTCGGTGTATTTGAGCAAGCCCTCGGCGCCGTTGCGCCGACCGGCCCCGGATTCGCGCGTGCCGCCGCACGGAGCCTCGTGCGAGGCCCACGCGGCGAAGCCCTCGTTGACGTTCGCGGAGCCCGAGTAGATCTGCCCGGCGATTTCTTGGCCTTCACGCCATGTTCCCGCCCAGACGCTGCAGTTCAGGCCGTAACGGGTGTCATTGGCCGCGGCGATGGCCTCGGCCACCGTTTTCACCGGGTACACGCTCACGACCGGGCCGAAGGTCTCCTCTTTGTAGAGGGTCATGCCCTCGCGCACGCCGCCCAAGACCGTGGGCTCGTAGAAGTAGGGGCCGAGGTCGGGCCGCGCCTTGCCGCCGATGAGCACCTTCGCGCCTTTGCTGACCGCGTCGTTCACATGGTCGTCCACCGTTTTGAGCTGCGCCTCGGAGATGAGCGACCCCATGTCGATGTCGCTGCTGTAGCCCGCGCCGAGGCGCATCGCCTTGGTCTGCGCCACGAACTCATTGATGAACTGCTCGTAGACCTGCTCTTGGACGTAGATGCGCTCAATGGAGATGCACAGCTGGCCGGAGTTCGAGAAACACGCGCGGGTGGCGCCGAGCGCGGCGCGGCGGATGTTCGCGGTGGCGGTGACGATCATCGGGTTCTTGCCGCCGAGCTCGCCGGAGAAGCCGATGAGCCTGCGCCCGCACTGCTCGGCGAGGCTCTTGCCGGTGGCGGTGGAGCCGGTGAACATGAGGTAGTCGGCCTGCTCGGCGAGGGCGTTGCCCACCACTTGGCCGGGCCCGGGCAGGGTTTGCAGCACATCGCGCGGCAGGCCCGCCTCGTAGAGCAGCTCGGACAGCGCGAGCGTGGAGAACGGCGTCTGGCTGTCCGGTTTCATGATGACGGCGTTGCCCGCCAGCCAGGCCGGGTTCGCGTCCTGCACGGACAGGGCCATCGGGTAGTTCCACGGCGAGATCACGCCGACGACTCCTTTCGGCAGGTGCCGCACGCGCGCGTCCATGAGGATCGGGACGGCGGGTTTCACGCGTTTCTCTTTGAGGATCTTCGGGCCGTTCGCGGCGTACCATCCGGCCGCGGTGGCCACGAACAGCACCTCTTCGACGGCGCTGGCCCGCGCTTTCCCGGTCTCCGCCTGCACGATGTCGGCCAGTTCGTCCAGTTTTTGGAAGACGAGCGTTTGGAACCGGCGCAGGATCGCGGCGCGGGATCGCAGCGAGGTCTTGGCCCACTCCTTCTGCGCGGCGCGGGCCCGCGCGAAGGCGCGCTCGACGTCGGTCTCGTTCCCGATCGGCATCTGCGCCAGCTCTTTGCCGGTGAACGCCTCAGTGATCGCTCGGGAGGACCGCTCGGCCGGTTCGTCGATGGCGACGAGTTTGCCGAGGCGGGCGAATGTGGACGGAGAAGGCACAGGCATAACGGGATTCTAGTCTGTGCCCCGCCAGGGCACAAGGCCAGGTTTTGGGCGTGGGGTGGGCGAAAACAGCCCGCCTATGCTTAGGATATGCCATGGCGTACACAGGGCGGTTCAGAAATCTCAGTGACACGATGTTCCGATTGAAGCCGCCGGTGGACATCATGGTCCCCCAGGGCGAAGGTGTGAACCTGAAGCGGTCCTTGTCCATTTGGCAGCTCGCCGCAATCGGCATCGCGTGCACGGTCGGGACTGGTATTTTCGTGACGTTCTCGCAGGTGGTGCCTGCTGCGGGGCCGGGCGTGCTCGTCTCCTTCGTCCTCGCCGGCGTGACGGCCGGGCTCACCGCGCTCTGCTACGCGGAGGTCTCCTCCAAAATCCCGTTGGCGGGGTCCAGCTACAGCTACACCTACGCGAGCCTCGGCGAGATCGCCGCCTACCTGGTCGGTTGGTGCCTGCTGCTGGAGTACTCCGTCTCCACCGCGGCGGTCGCCTCCGGGTGGAGCGGCTACCTGAACCAGCTCCTGAGCGACTTGCGGCTCGTGAACCTCCCCGGCTGGATGAGTCACGCCCCCACGCCGGGGCAAGGCTTCGGGGTCAACGCCCCCGCCGTGCTGCTCGTCGTCCTGTGCGCTTTGCTGCTCATCAAAGGCACGTCCGAATCGGCCCGGACCAACGCGGTGATGACGGCGATCAAACTCGCCGTGCTGCTCTTCTTCGCCGCTGTGGCCTTCTGCGGTTTCCACGCCTCGAACATGCACCCTTTCGCGCCGCACGGGATCGGCGGGATCGGGACCGCGGCAGGGATGGTGTTCTTCAGCTACATCGGCATGGACGCGGTCTCCACCGCCGCGGAAGAGGTGGAGAATCCGCGCAAAGCCCTGCCCAAGGCCTTGATCCTGGCCCTCGTGGTCGTCACGGGCATCTACCTGCTTGTGGCGCTCGCCGCCATCGGGGCGCGGCGCGCGAGCCAGTTCGACCCGAACGAGAACGCCCCCCTCGCCGTCATCCTGCAGGAAGTGACGGGATGGACGTGGACCTCCGTGCTGCTCTCCGCCGCCGCCGTGATCTCGATCTTCTCGGTCACCCTGGTGACGCTGTACGGCCAGACGCGCGTGCTGCACTCGATGTCCGGCGACGGCCTCGTGCCGAAGATTTTCAGCAACCTCAACGAGAAGACGAGGACGCCGGTCGGCGGCACCATCATCGTCGCTGTCTTCGTCTCCGTGCTCACCGGGCTCGTGCCCTTGGACATCTTGGCCGATTTCGTGAGCCTGGGGACCTTGGTCGCCTTCAGCGTGGTCTCGGCGACGGTCATCATCCTGCGCAGGCGCCGCCAAGGCGACGCGCGCAGCTTCCAAGTCCCGTTCTATCCGGTTCTGCCGATCCTTTCCATCCTGGCCTGCTTGTATTTGATGTACACCCTCGCGGACTCGGAGCACGGCTGGCTGACATACAGCATGTTCGGGCTCTGGATGGCGATCGCCATTGTCGTGTACTTCGCCTACGCCCGGCACCACGCGGTGCTCGCCGAGCGCGAGAGCGCGGCGCCGACGTCGATTCCGTGATCTTCCTATAGGATCGGTCGAATGCTCCCCTGCGAAGACGTGGACGCCCTGCTGAAGGATGTGGGCGAATTCATCGCCTACTTCAGCATGGTGGCGCGAGGCCCTGGGGGCCCTGCGGTCGACTGGACCGGAAAAGTCGGTTTCACCAGCGGCGACGTCAGAATCGACCTCGTCGCCGACGACGCCGTCCACGAGGTCTGGACGGAGGACGGGAAAGAGGAGAAGGCCCGGAGTTTTTCCGCCTTCCCGCTCGCCGGGAAATGCGTTTGGTTCGATTTGCTCTGCGGGCTCCTCGACGAGGAAGACGGCTACGAGACCTACCAGCAGTGGATCCACCGTCCCCCTTCCGCCGACGTCGGCATATGCAACAACAAGAAGGGTCCCGACAACAAAAGGGTCCAGCAGCTCTACGTCAAAAGCTCCCCGTACATCACGTACCCGATCGACCCTGACGATCAGGACACGAACGCCGAAATCGCGCACACCATGGCCGCGAGCTACAAGGAGATCTGGGAGACGGTCGCCCGGAAGTTCTCCCAGGAGCAATTGCAAGCCTTCGGCCCGCTGCCGAAAGTGGTCGAGCACCGCCACCTTGGGGACGGGAAAGCCAAACAAGGCAAAGAGGACTCCGAGAAGCTCCGCCATCCCGACACGGCCGCCCTGCTGCGCGACCTCGGCGAATTCCTCGGCTCCATGGGCGCGGTCCTCGTTGCGGCGCAGCAGCGCGGCGGCGGCTCCGGTTTCGTGCGCGCCGGCGTCGGTCCGGTCGGCGCGGTGGTCTTCAACAGCCCGAACATCCCCGAACTGCTCCGGGTCCACGAGAAAAGCCTGTTGTTGTTGCGCAAGGTCCAGGGCGAGCTGCTGCCCGGCCCCGCCTTCTCCGGGTTCGACGTGGCGGGCAAATACTGCCTCCTGCACTATGGCGACCGGCTGCGGGCCAGCCTGTCGGCTCCGAGCGTGCTCGAGGACTGGTACGCGAAGGGGCAGCACGCCCAGGTCGTCGTCGAAGAGGCCGGGGCGCATGCTGTGCGAGTTTCGGACATGAACGATCCCGAGCGTCACGCTGTTGTCCATCCGTTGGAGACGACGCTCATGAGCCAGCTCCTGCACACCGACTACAAGGAGCTGCTCACCAGCCTGCTCGACGGATTGCCCGCGCCCCAGGACGCGAAGAGAGCGGCACCGATCAGCACCCCGTGGGGCGATTTCTAACCCTTCCGGCCCGCGGGCGCCGTGGCCCGCGCGCAACCGTCTGCGGTGGTTGCCCCGCTCCTGCGCGCCCCTCTGTTTGAGGCCCGTCTGTTTGAGGCCCGTCTGTTTGAGGTCCGCCGCGTTTTAGCGCAGGGCGCCCACGCGGTCGCTCAGCTGGTCTTCGGTCAACAAGTCGCCGAATTTCACCATGTCCACGTCGCCGTTCGATGAGACGAAGGCGAACGCCGGTTGCCAGGTGACGCCGAACTTGCCCCAAATCTCGCCGCTGCTGTCCTCGATCTGCGGGAAGTTCAGGCCGTACTTGTTCACGAAGTCGCGCATCGCGCCCTGATCGCTGCGCGAGGCAACGCCGACGAACGGCACATTCGGATGCTCCGAGGCCACTTTCTGCACGAACGAGCCTTCTTGGTTGCAGTAGGGGCACCACGGGGTCCAGAACCAGAAGACGGCGGGTTTGCCCGCGTACGTCGCGCCGGAGATCTCTTTGCCGTCCAAACTGGTGGCGGTGAACTGGAGCTGGTCCGGCGTGTCGGCGCGGGCGGGCGCCACCGCGACCGCGAGGCCTGCCGCCATCGCGACGACGGCGACGAGCGCTCGGGAGAAGGCAAAAGCCCGGATATGGCGGATGAGTCGCATAGCAACCTCCTGGAAAGTGGCCCTCGCCGTCGAAGACCGTTCCCGATCATCGTAACGCAGGATCAATTGCGCGCAATGGGTTCTACCGGATTGCGGCTTTGCGCCTTGCCGAGTATGCTGTCCTGGCTCACGTCCACGACGTGGCATGGCGGGCGTAGCTCAGTTGGTAGAGCACCTGATTGTGGTTCAGGTGGTCGCGGGTTCAAGTCCCGTCGTTCGCCCCACATCGGGACCCCCGCGCCCACGCCCCTGTGTTGTTGCGAGCAGGGCGCGCGACTGCCTTCCCGTCGGCCCGTGCTGCTCTCGCCCCGGCGCCATGGGCGGCCCCCTGTCCGCCCCTGTGCCCATGCTGGTTTCGAGCCGTCAGTTCTCTGCGGTTACACTGCCGCCCATGGCTGAGACACAGGGCGCGCACCGGCGCTCGCGCTCGATGGTCCTCGCGATCTGTTTCGCGCTGGGGGGCGCGTCGGCCGTCAGCGCCCCGCCGTGCGCTGCCGATCCCGACGGCCAGCTGACGGTGGCCACCTCCGGCGGCACCGCGGCGGCCCTGCGCGCGCTGGCCGCCGTGTACGCCCGCGGCGGCGGGGAGCGGGTCCGCCTCGTGTTCGGCCCGTCCATGGGCGAGACCCCGCAGACGATCCCGGCGAGAATCGCGAGGGGCGAGCGGATCGATGTGGTCGTGATGGTGGGATCGGCCGTTGACCGGCTCGCGGACGACGGCCAGCTGACGGGCCCGATCCGTCCGGTCGCCTGCTCGCATATCGCGATGGCCGTCCGGGCTGGCGCCCCGCGTCCGGACATCTCGACTCTGGACTCCTTGCGCCGCGCGCTCCTGGAGGCGCGTTCGGTGGCGTACTCCGACAGCGCGAGCGGCGTCTTTGTCGCGACCCAGCTGTTCCCTCGGCTCGGCGTGTCGGACACGATGCGGGGCAAAGCCTTCCAGGTGCCAGCGGTCCCGGTCGGTGAAGTCGTGGCCCAGGGCCGCGCAGAGTTGGGATTCCAGCAGTTGAGCGAGCTTCTGCCGGTCAAAGGGATCGATGTGGTCGGTTTGCTGCCGAGCGGCGCCCAGTTGGGCACGACCTATTCGGGCGCGGCTGTCTCGTCCTCGGCGCACAAGGACGAAGCAGAGTCTTTCCTCTCGTTCCTGGGCGGCGAGCAGGCGCGCGGGGTGATGGAGACAAGCGGGCTGGAGCAAGGGGGTTGCCCGGAGCCCGACCAAGACCAGGACACGGACTGAGGCGCGTTCGGCGCCTGTGCGGCTCTGCGGCAAGGGCAGGGGGCGTACGGCGCGGCGCTGTGCTGCTATCCTCCCACGGATACGTCGAGCTGAGAGGTGTTCCGGATGAAGGTCGCAGTGTTGTGGTCGCTTGCCCTCGCGTGGCCAGCGCTGGCGGTTTTCGCCGGGCAGCGCCCGGCTGTCGCCGACGAGCCGAGCGAGGTCGTCTATCGCGTCATGTACCCGTCGCTGCCGCCCCAGGCGCGCAAGGAGTACACGATCACTGTTCGTGACGGCGTGGCGGAGTTCGTCGTCCACGCGGGTTCGCTGGAGGACCCGGTGCTGGTGCGGGACGCCGCTGTGGTCCCCGAGGACGTCGTCGGGGAACTGCGGTCCGGGGAGCCGGGATTGGCGGGCCCGTGGGGCCCGGCGCCGCTGTGCGTTGGCGCGTTCGAGTCGGAACTGGATGTGACGACGGGGCAGGGCCCGCGCCATGTGACTGGCTCTGGCTGCGGCGGCCGTGCGGGTGCGGCCATCGAAGCCTACATCGGGCCGGTGAAGCGCCTGTTCGATCTGGACCGCCTTCTCGGCGAGCGCAGGCTCGCGCCGGACGACCAGTAGCAGGTCCTCGGGCACGTCTGTGTGCCCCGGACTGTGCTTTCGGCCGATGTTGTGCTGGCAGGCGGTGCGGGCGACGGTGCTGGTCGGCCTGGGGCGCGCGTGTTCCTGCTATCATGGACGAGCCTTCGGGGGCTGCGCGCGGCTTGGCCGGGAATGCTCTTCGCCGCCGCCTTCGCGCAAGCGACCCGAATGACGCGCAAGCAACCATGCGGGCAGCAATGCGCGCAAGCAAGAACGTGTGAGCAACAAGGAGAAGGCGATGCCGAAGTCGAAGGTCCGCAAGAAGACCGACTTCACGATCAACCCCGGCGCCGCTGGCGCGGGCTCGGCCCGCACGGCTCCGTCCAGCACCTGGTACGTGGCCCTGATGCTCGGCTTCATGCTCGCCGGGCTGGCGTGGTTGGTGGTGTACTACATCGCCGCCGCAGACCTCGATGCGCTCAAGTGGATGGCCGACCTGCAGTTCTGGAATTTGGCCATCGGTTTCGGCCTGATGGTCGTCGGCCTGCTCATGACGATGAGGTGGCATTGAGCCAGCCCCCAGGGGGACTCGCCCGTACAATAACCCCATGACAGCCCGCGTCCTTGTCGTGGACAACTACGACAGTTTCGTCTTCAACCTCGTGCAATACCTGCGCCAACTCGAGGCGGCTGTGTCGGTGTGGCGCAATGACGACCCCCGCCTCGCGGACCCGGACGGCGCCATCGCCGAATACGACGGGGTCCTGGTCAGCCCCGGCCCGAGTTCTCCGGAGAAGGCCGGGGCGAGCATCCCGGTCGTGCTTTCGGCGGCCAGGCAGCGCAAGCCGCTGCTCGGGGTGTGCCTCGGGCATCAGGCGATCGGCGTCGCCTTCGGCGGCGTGGTCGGGCGGGCTCCGGAGCTGCTGCACGGCAAGACCAGCAAGATCACCCACACAGACAGCGGCGTGTTCGCGGGGCTCCCCCAGGGCTTCATCGCGACCCGGTATCACTCGTTGTCCATCCAAGAGGACACGCTGCCGTCGGTCTTGGCGGTGACGGCGCGCAGTGAAAGCGGCGTCATCATGGGGGTCGCCCATCGCGAGCTCCCAGTCCAGGGCGTGCAGTTCCATCCCGAATCCATCCTCACCCAAGGCGGGCACCGCATGCTCGCGAACTGGCTCGGCGACTGCGGGCGGCCGGTCGAGGACTCGTTGGTGCGCGAACTCGCCGCCCACGTCCTCCCTGCTTGAAGCCGAGAGCGCGCTGCGAAATCACGCGGAATTACAGACGTGGGATTTGCCCACAAGTGTGGACAAGCCTGTGGATAAACGACTCGTGGCGTGGTGGTGGTCAGGCGAAGAGACCTTCGCCTGACC